>Ga0325400_1001293_pt1 | contig 20403 bp, 19 predicted proteins | sample PopdelMetagenome_2_FD_205662 | JGI IMG/M metagenome (GOLD analysis project Ga0325400, IMG submission 205662) | Populus deltoides microbial communities from Bellville, Georgia, United States - Xylem-PdKOR-R1 | ecosystem: Host-associated > Plants > Phyllosphere > Stem > Wood/Secondary xylem...
TTCTTCTCGACCTGCAGCACGCCCAGCTCGCCTTCCATGAAGGCGAATGCCATCTCCAGCCGCTTGGCGGGATCGGCCTCGACCAGCATCGCCTGGCGGTCGGCCACCTTGACCTGGATGTTGCCCGCGACCGCATCCGCCAGCCGCTCGGCCTCCTCGATCTCGGCGAGCTGGCCCGGCAGCTCGTCCGGCAGCTTCTTGTTGAGCTTGGCGTAGCGCTCGAACTGCTCCACCACCGACCGCATCAGCGCGGCGACCTCGTCAGCCGGCGCCGCCGTGTCGGTCGCCGCGACCGGCTCGACCTCCGCCACCAGGTGCGTCTCGTTCGCGGACAGCGCCGTCATGCGCGCCCGCGCGCGGCCTTCCACCAACACGCGCACCGTGCCGTCCGGCAGCTTGAGCAGCTGCAACACGCTCGCCGTCACGCCCATGTCGTAGAGGCCGTCCGCATCGGGATCGTCGATGCCGGGCTCCAGCTGCGACACCAGGAAGATCGTCTTGTCGCCCGTCATCGCGCTCTCGAGCGCCGCCACCGACTTCTCGCGCCCGACGAACAGGGGAACGATCATCTGCGGGAAGACGACAATGTCGCGTAGCGGCAGGACGGGATAGGTTTCGCTCATGCGCCCGATATGGTGCGGCGCCGCGAACCAATCAATTCCTCCTGCGGCGAGCGGCAGCTCACGCCCGCAGCCGGAACCGCACCTTGCGCGCGCGGAAGTCCAGGCTCACCCGCGCGAACGCGCCCAGCACGTCCGTGCCCAGCAGCATCGCCGGCTGCCGCTCAAGCCCGAATAACCGAAACGGCGGCGCGTCGAAGAAGGCGACCGACACGCCGCGCAGCGTGATGCCGCCCACCCGCATCTCGTTCAGCGCCACCCCGTCCGCCACCACGCGTCCGCCGGTCACGCTGATGATCTCCACCGGCTGCGCCGTAGGCTGCACCCGCCGACGCTCGAACAGCCGCTGGCGCAGCGCGCTGTTGCCCACCGTCACCTCCGATCCCGAATCGATGATGGCGTAGATGCCAACCGGCCCCGCGCTCGCCTCCGTCAGGATCAGCTGGCCTTTGCGCCGCCGCGCGACCACCACGATCTCGCCCGCGTCGACCGACGGGGTCACGCGCCGCGTATCCTGCACGACGATCTTGCGCCGCTCGAAGTCGAGCAGCAGCCGCTGGTCGGCCAGCGCGTCGATGCCCAGCAGGCCGTCCGCGCCGATGAAGCGTTCGGGCAGCGCCGGCGCGTCGATATTGTGGATCAGGCTGTTGCCGATGCGCAGCTCGTCGATCGGCACCGTGCCCACGCGCTCGCTGCCGGTGGTGCTGTGCAGCAGCACCGTGTCCCCCGGCTTCAACCCCAGCGCCTGCGCCACGCTTGCACCGATCACCGTGCGGTCGGCGCCGCTGTCGACGGTGAAGCGCAGCGGCCCATGCCCGTTGACCATCACCTCCACCGACATGCGGTTCTGCGCGAGCTTGGCCGCCAGCGCCTCGCCCTCGATCTCTAGCTGGTTGTCGATCACCGCGGGCGGAACGGCAGGGCTGCCTTGGGCAAAGGCGCGCCCGCCCATCAGCACGGTGCCCGCCGCCCCCGCCAGCATCGCGCGCCGCGTGAAGGGCGCGGCGGGGGCGCGCATGTTCCGATCCGTGTACGCCATATCTTCCGCGCCCGTTCTAGCCGGCCGGCGCAGGCAAGTCACCGTCCGCCCGCTTGCGCGCGGTCGCATGCCGGGCTGTAGCGGGGCCGTGCGCCGCGCCTTTCCCTTGCTCCTCGCCTGCACGGCGGTCATCCCGGCGGCAGCGCAGGACCAGGCGCCGCCCGGTCCCGATGCGCAGCGCGGCGTGCCCGGCTCGGCCGATCCCACCGCCACGCACCAGGGTACGGCCACCGTCGCCGCGGTCGCCGCGCCCGCGCGCACGGTGGACCTGTCGCTGCTCTACACGGCCGAGCTGTGGGGCAACCTGTCGGGCGGACGGCGGCGGGGCGCTCGCTACCTCGACAATCTCGACCTGCGCATCACGGTGGATGCGGAGCGGCTGGTCGGCTGGCAGGGCGCCACCCTCTTCGTCTATGGCCTGTACAATAATGGCCGCGCCTTCTCGGGCGACCTCGTCGGCGATGCGCAGACCGTGTCGAACATCGAAACGGGCGTGCGCGCCGCGCGGCTGTACCAGGCATGGGTGGAACAGCGCTTCGCCGGCGGCCGTGCCTCTCTCAAGGCAGGCTTGTACGATCTCAACTCCGAGTTCGACACCACCAACGTCGGCTCGGTCTCGATCCTGTCCTCGCACGGCATCGGGCCGGAGTTCGGCCAGTCCGGGCGCAACGGCCCGTCCATCTTCCCCGCGACCTCGCTCGCGCTCCGCGCCGACTACCGCTTCGGCGACGCGCTCACCCTGCGCGCGGCGGTGCTGGACGGCGTGCCCGGCGACCCCCGCCACCCGGGGCGCACCGCCGTCCGGCTCGGCCATGGCGAGGGCGCCCTGCTGGTCGCGGAGGCGGACTGGAACGGTGCGCTCGCCGCGGTCACGGCTGGCGTCTGGACCTATTCCGCGCGCCTGCCCCGCCTGTCGGGCGGGCGCGGACGAGGCGACGCCGGCGCTTACCTGGTGGTGGAGCGCCGCCTGTTCGGCACGGGCAGCCCCGGCGCGGACGATGCGCGCGGCCTCGCCGCCTTCTTCCAGGCGGGCCACGCCGCGCCAGGCTTCAACCGCATCAGCCGGTACGTGGGCGGCGGACTGGTCCTGACCGGCGTGATCGGCAGCACGGCCGACCGGCTCGGCCTCACCTTCGCCCACGCCGCCTTCGGCCGGCCGTTTCGCCGGGCGCAGGCCGCCGCCGGCGTGGCGATCGGCCCGGCGGAGGACGTGGTGGAGCTGACCTACCGCCGTCCTGTGTCGCGCCTGCTCACGCTCCAGCCCGACTTGCAATGGATCAGGCGGCCCGGCGGCGGCGTGGGCGCGCGCGACGCGCTTGCGATCGGTCTGCGCGTGCAGGTCGGCCGCTGACGCCTCACTCCACCGTGACGCTCTTGGCGAGGTTGCGCGGCCGGTCCACGTCCGTGCCCTTGGCTACCGCCACATGGTAGGCGAGCAGTTGCACCGGCACGGCATAGACCAAAGGCGCGATCAGCGGATGCACCTTGGGCATGGTGATGGTCGCGAGGCAGTCCTGCCCCGCCGCGCGGATGCCGTCATAGTCGGAGATCAGCACCACGCGCCCGCCGCGCGCGCGCACCTCCGCCATGTTGCTCACCGTCTTGTCGAACAAGGGGCCGGACGGCGCGATCACGATCACCGGGACCGCCTCGTCGATCAAGGCGATCGGCCCATGCTTCATCTCGCCCGCGGCATAGCCTTCGGCGTGGATGTAGCTGATCTCCTTCAGCTTCAGCGCGCCTTCCAGCGCGAGCGGATAGTCGGGTCCGCGCCCGAGATACAGCACGTCGCGCGCTGCCGCGACAGTGTGCGCCATCGCCTGGATCGACTCGTCATAGGCCAAAGCCGCCGCCAGCGCCGCGGGCGCCTCGGCCAAATAGCGCACGATGTCGCGCTCTTCGGCGGAGGACAGCCGCCCCTTGGCACGCGCCAAGTTCGCCGACAGCGCCGCCAGCACCGCCAGCTGGCAGGTGAACGCCTTGGTCGATGCGACGCCGATCTCCGGCCCGGCGTGCGTCGGCAGCAACAGGTCCGCCTCGCGCGCCATGGTGGAGGAGGCGACGTTGACCACCACCGCGATCTTCTGCCCCTCGGCGCGCGCATGGTGCAGCGCCGCCAGCGTGTCCGCGGTCTCGCCCGACTGGCTGATGAACAGGGCCAGCCCGCCCGGCTCCATGACGGGCGCACGGTAGCGGAATTCGGATGCGACATCGACGTCCACCGGCACGCGCGCGAACTGCTCGAACCAATATTTGGCGACCATGCCGGCATAGAAGCTCGTCCCGCACGCCACGATCGTCAGCCGCCGCACCGCGCCCAGGTCGAAATCGGGAATGGGCAGGGTCACCCGCTCCTCCATCCGCTGGAGGTACGAGCGCAAGGTCTGCGCCACCACCACCGGCTGCTCGTATATCTCCTTGAGCATGAAGTGAGGGTAGTTGCCCTTGTCGATCACCTCGACCGTCTCGCCCGAATCCACCACCGGCCGCTCGACTTGCGCACCGTCCCGCCCGTAGATCTCGATCCCCTCGCGCGTCACCGCCGCCCAGTCGCCCTCGTCCAGATAGGCGATGCGCCGCGTCAGCGGGGCCAGCGCGTGCGCGTCCGAGCCGAGGTAATTCTCGCCCTCGCCATAGCCCACCGTCAGCGGCGCGCCAACGCGGGCCGCGATCAGCAGGTCGGGCTGGTCACGGAACAGCACGGCCAGCGCGAACGCGCCGTGCAGCCGCGGCAGCACCGCCGCCACCGCCGCGCGCGGCTCCGCGCCCCGCTCCAGTTCGCGCGCGACAAGATGAGCCACCACCTCCGTGTCCGTTTCCGACAGGAAGATGCGGCCTTCGGCAATCAGCGCGTCGCGCAGCGGCCGGAAATTCTCGATGATGCCGTTATGCACCACCGACACGTCGCCCGCGATGTGTGGGTGAGCATTGTCCTCCGTCGGCCGGCCGTGCGTCGCCCAGCGGGTGTGCGCGATGCCGATGGCGCCGGGCAACGGCTCCGCCGCGAGCCGCGCCGCCAGATTGTCGAGCTTGCCCGGCGCGCGCCGCCGCTCGATCTTGCCTTCGTGCACCGTGGCGATGCCGGCCGAGTCATACCCGCGATATTCCAGCCGCCGCAGCCCCGCCAGCAGCCGCTCCGCCACATCAGCCCGACCGACGATCCCGATGATCCCGCACATGCGCCTGCACACTCCTGCCTGGGTGCGCGGCCTCTACTCCCGTGCGGCTGAACGGCAAGCGCCTGCGGCTGGGCTGGCGCGTCAGCCCATTGCCTGCGCCGCGCGCTGCCGGCGGAGCGCAGCGCCCGCCAGTCCGAGCCCCACGACCATCATCGCCCAGCTCGCGGGCTCGGGCACGCCGGGCGCCGCCGTCAGCCGCACGTCGTCGATCGTCGCCTGCCACGTCTCCTTGCCCTGCACCGGATTGTAGCGCGAGGTGAAGCGGATGCCGAGCGCGCCCTTGGCGGCCGGCGTCGCCAGATAGTCGAACGCCAGCGTGGCGAACGTCCCATGCGCCACGTCGGCGTTGAACAGCGTGCCGCTCGCCACCGCCTGGCCGTCCACCAGCAGCTCCGCCACGAAGTCGGGCAGGCTGGCAACATCCAGCCGGCGGCCGATCTGCGCCGACAGGGTGTAGCGGGTGCCCGCCTCCGCCTGCTCGCCCAGCGTCTGCCACAGCGATCCTTGCGTGGTGTACCCGTTCCACAGCTGGAAAGTGTTGAGGTAGGCGACGTTGCGCCCGTCCGGTGCGCGCGGCAGGGCGCTTGGCAGCGGGTTCTGCGCGCCCGCGGTGTTGGTGCCGCCGCCGACATGCCAGCCGGTGATGTCGTTGTTGGTATAGCTTCCGTCGCCCAGCAGCTGCGCCTCGAAGCTCGCATTGGCGATCGCCACCTCGCGCACGATCGTGGTCGCGCCGGCCGCGCCCGCCAGCCCGCATGCCGCCACCATCGCCAGAATACACTTGCCCATCGCTGTCGCTCCCTGCCCCGGCGCGGTCCACCGGCGCCCCTCGCCACCTGCTTGCCGGGGCGAACGGGCGGCGTCGCACGGCGGTCGACGGGCGTGCTGCCGCATGCGACGGCGCGACCAGGCCGCCGAATCGCGCGACGGGGCGGCGACGCAAGCGGACCGGCAGGGCGCGCGTCGGCGTGATCCGCGCCTTGCGGAACCAGTCGCTTAGGCGGCATGGGCCCACTGCACCCCGCGTCGGGCGCGCAAACCGGGACGATCCGATGTCGGACTGCTTCGTCGTGCTGGCGAACAAGACGTGGTACGAAGGCTACATACCGCTCTACGTCCACTTCGCGCGGCTCGCGTCTCCGCAGGCGCACGTCCTCGTCTACCTGCTCGGCCGGATGGAAGAGGAGACGCGCACCGCCCTGCGCAACCTCGACGTGCCCGCCGACGCCTATACGGTGATCGAGGATCACAAGCCCGGATATGGCCAGACGCCCGTGGCCGCCAAGATCGCCCGGTTCACCGTCGATGACGAGCATATCCGCGCCTTCGATCACGCTTATACCGGCGACATCGACATGCTGGTCGTGCCCGAGAAGGTCGACCTGTTCGATCAGCATCGCGCCCATGCCGCCAAGCTGCTTATCCCGATCTCCAACATGGCGCGGCGCGGTGCCGAGCGGCTGACCGGCCTGCACTTCGTCGTCTGCGCCCCCTATTTCGAGGCGGTGGGGGACGAGCTGGCCCGCCTCGACCGCAAGCTCATCCAGGCGGTGGCCGACGACCAGGTGGCGATGGTCTTTCCAAAGGGGTGCGAGGACGAGGAAGGCCTGTACCATGCGATCGGCACCGCCCGGCCGGATTGGCTCGCCGCGCTCCAAACCGCGCACTTCCGGCCGCACCACGGCACGCACATGGGCCATTTCCGCTCGCTCGATCGCAACCGCTTCGCCCGCCTCGGCCGGCCCCGGCTGCGCAGCGCCACACGCTATTACCATGACTTCGTCTACGACGCCTTTCGGAACGGGCCGGTCCTGCGCCAGGTGCAGCCGGTGCTGGCGCGCTTCCGCACGCTGGACCGCGTGATCGGCAACTTCATGACGTTCAAGGCGCAGGACGACGCGCCACCGCCCGTTCCGCCGCCGCAGGGCTGAGCCCGCATGCCGCCGCGACGCAATGTCGAGCAGCGCGGCGCACACACGACCGGAACCTCCGCGCTTGCCTTGCGCTCACCCGCTCAGCACCGCCGGAGCAGACCCATGGCCCTCGACACCACCCCCTTTGATCGCGTCGCGGATCGCGTGCCGGGCTTCGGCCGCGATCCCGCCTCCGTGCGCCGCCGGATCGAGGCGATGGAGCGGCTGCTGGAGCGCATGTTCGTGATCCCCGGCATCAACCGCCCGGTCGGGCTCGACGTGATCCTCGACATCCTGCCGATCGGCGGCACGGCCATGGGCGCGATCCTCGGCTCGTGGATGGTGTGGGAAGCGCGCAACCTCGGCATGTCGCGCTGGCAGATCACACGCATGATGGGCAATGTCGGGCTGGATGCGGTGCTGGGCCTCGTGCCGTGGGTGGGTGCCATCCCCGATCTGCTGTTCCGTTCGAACACGCGCAACCTGCGCATCATCCGCCGCCACCTCGACCGCCATCATCCGGCCACCGCCACGCTGGAGGGCTGAAGCCCGCCCTCCAACCTCCGTCCGTTCTGAGGAGGCATTGAGCGAAGTCGAAACGCCGTCTCGAACGACATCGTGTCGGCTCATCCTTCGAGACGACGTTTCGCCGGGCTCAGCGACTGCTCAGGACGAACGGGGCACCTCGGCAGCAGACCAGCCGATCATCCGCGTCGATAGGCCGTTACCCGCCGCCCGCCCGTCTCGATCCGTACCGCTTCGCCTCCGGCCACGCCGCCCTGGCTCGCCGGGCAGGGCCGTGCGCGCTTGTCCAGCCCCAGGCACAGCCACACCTCCTCCAGCCAGCCCCGCCGGTTGAGGTTGAGCCGCACCGCGCCCGGCCGCATGCCCGGGTTCGCCGCCGCAAAGGCGCGCGCCACCTGCTCCGCCGTCAGCTCGCGCCTGCGGGCGAGCGCGCCCATGTCCGGCACGCGCACCGCCCGGAACAGCCGCGCCTCCTCGCGCAGGTAGCGCGCCGGGTCGTCGGTCATGCAGCTGCCATGCTTGGCCCATTCATGCTGCATCAGCTGTGGCGACGGCGTGGCGCCGCCGCCGGCCGCCATCTCGCGCGGGGTGAGCAGGCCGACGGGATGGCAGTATTGCGGCCAGCGGTTCGGCCCGTCGCCATCGGGCCATAGCCCGTGCAGCGTGAACCCCGCTGCCGTGCGCGGATCGGCGCAGGTCGGATCGCTGTCGTCCGCGCCCCGCCGATGGCATCGCTCGGGCGCCCAGCTCAGCGCCAGCGTGTAGCCCGTGGTGCGCACGCGCCGCACCGGCTGCTCCGCGCTCGGCAGGTCCGGATAGAGCGGCCGCGGCTGCGCCGGCGCGGCTACCGCCCACCCCAAGATCAACAGCGCCCACAGCATCCGCATGCCCGATCTCCCCTGTTCAGAAACGGAACATAACAGAAACTTCTTCGAAGCGCAAGACCTCAGGCGCTGGCGAAATCCAACCCGATGTCCACCGCCGGGGCCGATTGCGTCAGCCGCCCGACCGAGACAAACGTCACGCCCGCCTCCGCGATCGCCCGGATCGTGTCGAGCCGCACGCCCCCCGACGCCTCCGTCGGCACGCGCCCCCCCACCAGCGCCACCGCCGCGCGGAGGGTGGGTACGTCCATGTTGTCCAGCAGCAGGTGCGTCGCCCCGCCGGCCAGCGCATCCTCGATCTGGTCGATACGGTCGACCTCGACGATGACGCGCGCGATCCCCGCCGCCCGCGCGCGCTCGGCCGCGGCGCGCACGCCGCCGGCCACCGCGACATGGTTGTCCTTGATCATCGCGGCGTCCCACAATCCCATGCGGTGGTTGGCCCCGCCCCCCATCCGCACCGCATATTTCTCCAGCAGCCGCAGGCCGGGGATGGTCTTGCGCGTGTCAAGCAGGGTCGCGCCCGTGCCCGCGATCGCGTCGGCATAGCTGGCCGCGAGCGTCGCCACCCCCGACAGATGTTGCACCGTGTTCAGCGCCGATCGCTCGGCCGTGAGCAGCGCCCGCGCCCACCCCTCGACCCGCATCAGCACCGCGCCGGCCTCGATCCGCGCGCCGTCCTCCGCCAGCCGCTCGATCCGCACGTCCGGGTCCAGCGCGCGGAAGAAGCGCTCCGCCAGCGGCAGGCCCGCCACCGCGATCGGCTCGCGCGCCGCCATCACGCCCCGGAACCGCGCGTCGGCCGGAATCACCGCGGCGGAGGTGACGTCGCCGCCCTCGCCCAGATCCTCCGCCAGCGTCGTGCCGACGAACGCGTCCAAGTCGAACCCGTCGATCACGCCCGCTCCGGCACCGGCCGCCCCACGTCGCCCTTGCCGACCGTCGCCGCCGCCATCTCCAGCATCCGGTCCAGCGGGCGCTTGGCCGCCAGGCGCAACTCCTCGTCCAGCTCGATGCGGGGGGTGAGGTCGCGCAGCGCGAGGTACAGTTTCTCGATCGAGTTCATCGCCATGTACGGGCACATGTTGCAGTTGCAGTTTCCGTCCGCCCCCGGCGCGCCGATGAAGGTCTTGCCCGGCGCCGCTTTCTCCATCTGATGGATGATGTGCGGCTCGGTCGCGACGATGATCGTGTCGGACGGGCTCCTCAGCGCGAAGTCCAGGATCGCGCGGGTGGACCCCACCTCCGTCGCATGGTCCAGGATCGCCGCCGGGCATTCGGGATGCGCCGCCACGGGCGCGCCCGGATACTGCGCCATCAGCTTCAGGAGCTCCGTCTCGCTGAATGCCTCGTGCACGATGCACGCGCCCGGCCAAAGCAGCATGTCGCGGCCCGTCTTGCGGTTGAACCACGCGCCCAGATTCTTGTCGGGTGCGAAGATGATCGGCTGGTCGCGGGGCAGCTGCGCCAGGATATGCTCGGCCGAGGACGAGGTGACGATGATGTCCGAATGCGCCTTCACCGCCGCCGAGCAATTGATGTAGGTGAGCGCGATATGGTCGGGGTGCGCCGCACGGAAGCGCGCGAACGGCTCGGGCGGGCAGCTATCCTCCAGGCTGCAACCTGCCGCCATGTCGGGCAGCACCACCGTCTTCTCCGGGCTCAGGATCTTGGCCACCTCCGCCATGAAGCGCACGCCGCAGAAGGCGATCACGTCCGCCTTCGTCGCCGCAGCCTTGCGCGACAGGTCCAGGCTGTCGCCGACGAAGTCCGCCAGGTCCTGGATCTCGGGCGCCTGGTAGTAATGAGCCAGGATCACCGCATTGCGCTCCCGCCGCAGCCGATCGATCTCGGCGCGCAGGTCAAGTCCCGCAAGCGATCTCACAGGTGCGTTCATCAGCGGCAACTCCTTCGCCCGCGCAGATAGGGGGGCCGTGCCGCCCCCGCCAGCGGTTCAGGCGTCCTCGCCCACGCCCAGCACCTCGATTGCGTCGCGTCCCAGACGCACCACGTCGCCCTCGCCCGCGCCCATCAGCGCCCGCGCGAGCGGGGCGGCGAAGCCGATGCCGTCGCCGCCCGCCTCCGCCTCGTCATGGCCGACGATGCGCACCACCTGTTCCGTGCCGCCGCGCCGGAAGCGGACGCGCGCGCCGAACCCCGCCTCGTCCCCGCCATGCGCGGGCATCACCTCGGCCGTCGCCAGCCGCTGCCGCCAATAGCGCAGGTCGCGGGTCGCGGCCTCGTCGCGTGGGCCCGCCTCCAGCGCCTGCACTGCCGCCTCGATCAGGTGGAGCCCGCGCGGCGTCACCGGATTAGGGCCGGGCGGCACCGGCCGCTCGAAGCGCGGCTCTAGATGCTCCTCGTCACTCTCGCGGCGGAAGGCGACGCTCACCGCAGCCCCGCCGCGGCCCGAACGGCCAGCCCTACGCCCGCCCAGTCGATCTCCTCGCCATGCTGCGCCATCGCCGCGAGCAGCTGCCCCTGCGCTACCGCCAGCACCGGCATGGGCACGCGCAACGCCGCCGCCGCATCGCCGACCAGATGCAGGTCCTTGAGGCCGAGCGGCGCGGCGAAGCCCGCGGGCGTGAACCGCCCTTCGGCCAGCATGCGCCCGTAATTCTGCACCACCGGCGCGCCGAAGATGCTGCCCGTCAGCACCTCCAGCAGCGCGTGCGGCGCCACCCCGCCCTTCTCGGCCAGCGCCATCGCCTCCGCCAGCGCCTCCGTGACGCCCATGATCAGGTAGTTGCCGCAGAGCTTGACGAGGTTGGCGGCGGGCGCCTCGTCGCCCAGCCGGAAGATACGCTGGCCGATCGCGTCCAGCAGCGGCACGGCCCGCTCCACCAGCGCCGCCGGGCCCGCCGCCATCACGAACAGCTTGGCCGCCGCCGCCGCATCCGGCCGGCCGAACACGGGCGCGGAGACGTAGTTGCCCGTCTCCGCCAGCCGGCGCGCGAGCGGCAGCCCGATCGTGCTGTGTCCCACGTGCAGCGCGGGCGCGCCGGCGATGCCGCCCTCGCCCCACACCACCGCCTCCACCGCGCGGTCGTCGGCCAGCATGGTCATCACCACCTCGCCTTGGCCCGCGTCGGCCGGACGCGCCGCCAGCGTCGCCCCGGCCTCGACCAGGGCCGCCGCCTTGTCGGGCGAGCGGTTCCACACCGTAACCTCATGCCCCGCCTTCAGCAGCGAGCCGGCCATGCCCGCCCCCATGTTGCCGAGCCCTATGAAACCGACCTGCATCTTCGTTCTTCCGCTGTCCGCCATGCCGAACCCTCAAGGATGCAACCGGCTCCCTGCGACCCAGTTCGGCGCCGCCGACTGGTCCGCCACGCGCTCCACCAGGGTATAGAAGAAGCGGTTGAAGTCCGCCGCCGCCTGCCAGTCGATCCGCTGCGCGATGTCGTCCTGCGGCTTGTGATAGCCCGTGCGATACCATTGCCGGTAGATGCGCTCGCTTTCCGTGCCCGGCCGGTAGCCGAACACGAAGGCGGTGGCGGGGATGCCCGCTTGCAGGAACGGCCATTGGTCGGCGCGGCGCAGCAGGTTGCGCTCGGGCTCCGGATCGCGCTGCACGGCCACGCCCATGCCCGCCGCCACCGCGCGCGCATCCGCGCCCAGGCTGGTGTCGTCCAGCGCATGCACCGTCAGCAGCTCCAGCGGAAAGATCGGGCGCAGCTGGTCGAGGTTGATGTCGGCGGCGATGTCCTTCTTCGGCAGCGTCGGGTGGGCAACGAACCAGCGCGCACCGAGCAGCCCCTTCTCCTCGCCCGTGAACGCCGCCAGCACCACCGGCCGGGCGAAGCCGCGCCCGCCGCGCCGCTCCGCCAGCCGCACCAGCAGCGCCACATAGGCCGCATCGTCCAGCGTGCCGTTGTAGAGGCCGTCGCCCGCGACGGGCTCGCCCCGGCCGTAGCCGTCGAGATGCGCCGACAGCACGATCGCCTGGCCCGCCCTGGCCGGATCGGTGCCGGGCAATAGGCCGACCACGTTCTCGGAGACATAGTCCCGCCGCGCGGTGCGGAAGCGGGCCTGGAAGCGCACCGTGCTATCCAACGACGGCAGCGTCGCGCCCCGCGCGCCCGCCGCCACCAGCGCCGCCGCGTCCTGTCCCGGCATCAGCTTGCCGAGCGCCTCCGCGTTGAGCGTAAAGCGCGGCATCCGCTCGGACGGCGCCTCGCCGCCCGCCAGCCACACGGCGCGCGCATAGGCGAAGGGCCAGCGCGGCGGCTCCACCGCGAAGCCGGGGTCGGCGATCGTCACCAGCGCCGCCGCGCCGCCCGCGCGCACCGCGGCGACGCGGGCCGCGTCATCGGGCAGGCCGGCGCGGTGCGTGCCGTGGCACACCACCACCCGGCCGCGCACGTCGCCCAGCGCGTCCGCCGCGCAATAGCCGCGATAGGCGACCGCACCCTCCACCGTCGCCGGCAGGTCGGGCGCGGCCTGGACGGTGATGTCGTGCAGGAAGCGGAGCGGCGCCGTCCCCGCGCGCACCTCCGCCGCCGTCACCGCCGCCTCCTGCATCGGCACGCGCTGGAAATAGCCGCCATCCTCGCCAAGCGGCCGCACGCCCGCCGCGCGCAACCGCGCCGCCACCAGCCGCGCCGCGCGCGCATGGCCGGGCGATCCGCTGTCGCGCCCCTCCATCGCATCGCTCGAAAGCTGCCCGGAGAGCGCCCACCATGCGCGCGTATCCGCATCGCGCGGTCCCGCCGTCACCGCCGCCGCCAGGGCCAGCATCGTCCCGATCATGGTATCACCCCAAAGCCTAGGCTGCCGCCTTCGCGGGAACACAGGCAGGGGTCAAAGCCAAACGTTGCGCGTTGAACGGCCGAACCTGTCCGGAGCCTACCCTTTGCCCGCAACCATCTCCGCCGCGCCGGGCTTAGCCGAGCGCCTGCTGCGCGCGGTCAGCACCCCCGTGGTGACCGGCGTCGCCGCGTTCAACCGCTGGCGCATGCCCGCGCGCGACGCGCCCCACCCCCTTCTCACCGGCCTGCACTTGCCGATGACGGAGGAGTTGACGCTGGAGGACCTGCCCGTCGAAGGCGCGCTTCCGCCCGAGCTCGACGGCCGCTACGTGCGGATCGGCCCCAATCCGGTGCGCCCCGACCCGCGCACCTACCATTTCTTCACGGGCGACGGCATGCTGCACGGGCTCCGCCTGCAGGGTGGCCGCGCGCGCTGGTACCGCAACCGCTGGATCCGCTCCAAGCCCGTCGCCAAGGCGCTGGGCGAGCCCGCCGCCCCCGGCCCGCGCCACATCTTCGACACGGTCAACACCAGCGTGCTAGGCCACGCCGGACAGGCCTTCGCGCTGGTGGAGGCGGGCAGCACGCCCGTCCGCTTCGGCGAGACGCTGGAGGAGCAGCGTTTCTCCGACCTCGACGGCACGCTGCCCGGTTCGTTCACCGCGCATCCCCGCCGCGATCCTGCGACGGGCGAGCTCCACGCCTTCTGCTACGAGGCGACCGACCCCTCGCGCGTCCGCTACAACGTGGTGGGCACGGACGGCCGCGTGCGCCGCTCAGTGACGATCCCGGTCAAGGACGGGCCGCTGGTCCACGACTGCGCGATCACCGAACGCTTTGCCATCCTGCTCGATCTGCCGCTGACGCTCTCCATCCGCGCGGTGCTCGCGGCCGAAGCCTTTCCCTATCGCTGGAACGCCGCCCACCCCGCCCGTGTCGGCCTCCTGCCGCGCGAGGGCGAGGCGGCCGACATCGTCTGGTGCGCGCTGCCGCCTTGCTTCGTGTTCCACGCCGTCAATGCGTACGATCTGCCCGATGGCCGCGTCGCGCTGGACGTCGTCGCCTATGACCGCATGTTCGACGACGCCAATGCCGGGCCCGACCAGAAGCCGCGCGGGCTGGAGCGTTGGCTGATCGACCCCGCCGCGCGCACGGTGGAGCAGGTGACGCTCGACGCCACCCCGCAGGAGCTGCCGCGCATCGACGAGCGCCGCACGGGCCTGCCCTACCGCTACGCCTATGCCATGGGCCTGCCCGACGCGATCGGCGACGCGCTCGCGGGCGAGGCGCCGCTGTTCAAGCATGACCTGGCGGCGGGCACGCGCGAGGTCCATCATTTCGGCACCGGCCGCATTCCCGGCGAGTTCGTGTTCCAGCCGCGCGGGCCGGAAGCCGCGGAGGACGAGGGTTGGCTCCTCGGCCTGGTCGTCGAGGCGGACGGCCGCACCACCGCGCTGGAGGTGATCGACGCACAGAACTTCGCCGGCTCGCCTGTAGCCACCGTCCGCCTGCCCCACCGCGTGCCCCCCGGGATTCACGGCGCCTGGCTGCCGGCGTGATCCGATGCGCCGCGTCCTTCGAGACGGAGCTTCGACAAGCTCAGCTCCTCCTCAGGATGAACGGGTATGATGCAAATTTCCGTTCGGCCTGAGGAGCCGGTGAGCCTGTCGAACCGGCGTCTCGAAGGCTAAGCGTGCCGACGAACAAGCGGAGAGCAGCCCATGACCTACATCAGTCTCGACCAGGCCAACGCCGCCATCGCCGGCGCGTTCGCCGAAGGGCAGGCGCGCGGGCTGAAGCCGCTCTCGGTCGCCGTGCTCGACGCGGGCGGCCACCTCCTCGCCTTCCAGCGCGCGGACGGTGCATCCACGATGCGGCCGCAGATCGCGGTCGGCAAGGCGGCGGGCGCGCTGGCGCTGGGCGTGTCCTCGCGCAAGGTCGGCGACATGGCGGTAGAGCGGCCCTGGTTCGTCGGCGCGCTCGCGCCCCATGCAGCGCAAGGAATGGTGCCGGCGGCTGGCGGCGTGATCGTGGTCGACGGCACGGGCCGCCCGATCGGCGCGGTGGGCGTGACCGGCGACACGTCGGACAATGACGAGGCGGCGGCGCTCGCCGGCATCGCCGCCGCGGGGCTGACCGCCCAGCCCTGACCGCTTGTCAGCCGCCGCGCGCGACATAGATCGGTCGCTCACAGGAGTTCACCCATGCCGACCTATGCCAAGACGCCGGAGGCGCTCGCCCGCCTCACCCCCGAACAGGTCTATGTCACCCAGCAGAGCGGCACCGAGCGGCCGGGCACGGGCGCGCTGCTGCACGAAAAGCGCGCCGGCCTTTATGTCGACATCGTCTCGGGCGAGCCGTTGTTCGCGTCCGCCGACAAGTTCGACAGCCATTGCGGCTGGCCGAGCTTCACCAAGCCGATCGAGCCCGCCAACGTCGCCGAGCTGCGCGACGCCACGCACGGCATGATCCGCACGGAGGTGCGCTCGACCCACGGCGACAGCCATCTCGGCCATGTCTTCGACGACGGCCCGCGCGACCGCGGCGGCCTGCGCTACTGCATCAACTCCGCCTCGCTCCGCTTCGTGCCCAAGGCGGAGATGGAGGCGGAAGGTTATGGCGACTATCTGGACCAGGTAGAGGGCTGACGCGCCTCCACACTATGCTCGTCGTCCCCGCGAAGGCGGAGACGACGAGGGGATGGGTTCAGCCCGCCAACTCCCGCCACCGCGCGGACGTGAGCGTCCAGCCGAACTCGTCGTACAGGCACGCTTCGCCCGGCGGCGGGGCCGCGAAGTCGTAGGCCGGCGCCGCGCGCCACCGCTCCGCCCGCGGCCGCCACGCGCCGAACACCGCCGCCTGGCTCACATGCGCTGCCAGCGCCGTCTCCACGCGCGCCGCATCGGCGGGGTCGAGCAGCCGCACCTGCTCCGGCCGCGCCGGATCGGCCACGAACCGTCCGAACTCGCGCGTGCCGTCGAAGCGCGCATAGCAGGCGAACTCCACGATCGCGGGCGGCTCCGCCAGGCCCGCCACCGCGCGATGGACCGCGCAGGCGACCGCATCGTGGTCGGGGTGCCCGCCTTCATAGGGGTGCGTCAGCACCGCCGCCGCGCCGGCGAGGTCGCGCGCCAGCCGCTCCACCAGCGCGGGCAGGTGCGCCACCGCCTCCTGGTCCGCCACCTCGTAATGGACGAGCCGGGCCTGCGGCGCCAGCACGGCGAGCGCACTCCGCAGCTCGCCCGCACGCGCCGCCGCGTATTCTTCTCGCGAGGCGAACCCCAGCCGGCGCGCGTCGCCCATGTCGGCGGGCGCGCCGTCCGTCACCATGATCACGGTCAGCTCATGCAGGCGGCCGAGCGCCGCGCCCGCGAACAGGGTCTCGTCGTCGGGATGCGCCACCACCAGCGCCACGGGCTCGGTCACCGGCACGCCCGACGCCAGCACGCGGGCCCACTCCGCCGCGGTCACGCGCCCTGCTCGCCCAGCAGCCGCAGCGCTGCGCGATAGCCGCCGAGCGTGCCGACATCGACATAGCGTTCGCCCGCCTTCACCCCCACCGCCGCATTGCCGCGCGCCAGCCAGGCATTGACCAGCGTGCCGATATATTCGTCGCCCCGCCCCGGCTCGCGCCACAGCCGGTGGAGGTCGTGGAACACGTGCCCCGGCATGCGGAACGCGCCCCACACCCAGTCCGATCTTGGCTGCGGCTGCTTGACCTCGATCGCCTCCACCCGGCCCGCCTCGTCCGTCACCACCGCGTCGAACAGCGATGGGTTCTCCACCGGGAACAGCAGAAAGGCGAGCCGGTCGTCCGGGAGCTGCGCCAGCCCGTCGAGCGGAAACCACACGGTGTCGGGCAGGCCGACCATCACCGCCTCGTCCTCGCGCACCAGCGGCGCCGCGCGGAAGATCGCGTCGCACAGGCCGCCCGCCTGCGGCTGCACCACGAAGGCCGCGTCCGCCCCGCCTACGCCCCCGCCATAATAGCGCACCATGTCCGACTTAGTGGGCGAGATCACGAATAGGATGCGCGTGGCGCCCGCCGCCACCATCCGCTCCACAAGATACTCGCTCACCGCGCGCGGCCGCTCCGCCCCGTCCGCGTCGACCCGGCTGCCCACCGGCAGCAGCTCCTTGGAGAAAGCGAGCGGCTGGATGCGCGTGCCGTTGCCCGCTGCGGGCACGATGCCCCACATCAGGCGGCGACCGCGGTGCGCGACGCGATCCCTTCCACCAGCCGCACCAGCTCGCGCGCCCGCGCCGCGCTGCTATGCTCCGCCAGCACGCGCGCTCGCGCCGCCTGGGCGATGCGGGCCAGCTCGGCGTCGGACAGCGCCAGCGCCGCCGTCACATCGTCGCGCGTTTCCGCCAGCAGGATCTCCTCGCCGGGCGTGAAGAAGCGGTCGAGCCCGTCCCACCGATCGGACACCAGCGCCACGCGGCACGCCGCCGCCTCGAACAGGCGGCCGGACGGGCACCAGCCCATCGCCGCCATGTCGCCCCGCGTCACGTTCAACGTCGCGCGCGATGACGAGAAGAAGGCCGGGTGGTCGGCCGGCGCGACATGGTTCATGAACCAGATGTTGGGCGTCCACGGGAAGTCGGCGGGGTAGTTGGACCCGCCCAGCACGAAGCGCCGTTCCGGCGCCGCCTCCGCCGCGCCCACGAACAACTCCGCCACTGCCGCCTGCCGGTCGGCGGCATAGGTGCCGAGGTAGGACAGGTCGCCGCGGAACAGGTCGATCGGCGGCACCGGCCGGTGCGCGTCGGGATCGACATGGCCATAGAGCGGCGCCGCCGCGCGCGCGCCCAGCCGATCGCGCAGCGCGTCCAGCGCCGGCCCGCCCGTATAGCTCAGCACCAGGTCGAACGCGCCCAGCCCGTTGGGCGGCAGGTAGTCGACCGGCTCGCCCGCCGCGAGGCGCGCCAGCGTCACGGGCGTGTCGAGGTCGTAGAACAAAGCGGCGCCGCGCCCTTCCGCCTCGATCAGCCGCGCCGCCGCGATCGCATCGGGGCAATAGGAGGTGACGATCGCCACGTCCGCATCCAGCAGCGCGCGACGCTCCGCCAGCACCTCCGCCCAATCGCGGTAGAGCAGCAGCCGCGACGGCGCGGGCAGCGCATGGAGATCACGATGGTCGGCATACCAGGGCTGGTCGCGCTCCACGAACGTGACCTGATGCCCGTCCGCCGCCAGCGCGCGGATCAGCCCGCGCCAGAGCGTCGCGTGCCCATTCCCCCAGGACGAGCTCACCGTCAGCCCGAACACCGTGAAGCGCATCGCCTCCCCTTTCGCGCGCCCTTTCGGGGGAGCGCCGCCCCCTTGTCAACGCGACCCCGCTCTGGCTCAATGACCTGCGTTGCTTGGGGGGAACGGTGACCATGGCGATAGCGGAGATCGGCAGCTACATCCTGGAACTGATCGCGGGCGACCAGGCCGCCAGCATCCGCGCGCGGATCACGCTGCGCGATGCCAAGAACAACGACATGGGCGTGCTCTGCTTCGTGGAAGGCGTGAAGCCGCCGGCCGCCGTGATCGGCGCAGGCGTCCCGATCGGCTATTATCCGGTCGCCTGCTACGGCGACATGGTAGACCTGCTGCGGAACGAGTGCCCGGTCTACGTGACGACCAACAACCAGAACACGCTCACCGTCACCACCAACAGCGAGAAGGTCGGCGAGGGGGAGGAGGCGGGCGGCGGCCTCGCACTATCTCCCTTCGTGCTCAAACGGAGTACCTAGGCCACACCCCTTCCGTTCGGCTCGAGCCTGTCGAGAACCGGCCTCGCGCGACGCCCCCGCCATCCGTGCTCGACAAGCTCGAACCGAACGGAAGGGGGAGGGTCAGCCCGCCCCCTCGCGTGCAGCGCCCGCCACCAGCCCGTCGAGCGTCCCCCCGTCGAAACCGAGTTCCTTCATCAGCCCGTCGATCACCGGCGCCTGCGCGCGGTAGCGCAGCGCCGCCGCCACCGCCGATCCCGCCAGATTGCCATCGTGCGCCGGAACGGCTCCGTCGCCGCCGCGTCCGCCCAACCCGTCGACCTGCACGATCTTGATGCTGTCGATGGCCTCCATCGGCTTGGCCGCCTCGCGCACCAGTTCGGGCAGCACCTTCAGCAGCGCGAGCTTGGTCTGGAGCGACACCTGGTCCGACGACAGCAGGTTCGCCGCCTCGTTGACCGCGCGCTGGCCGGCGGCCTCCACCTCGAACCGGACCCGCGCCGCCTCCGCGCGCAGCTTCTCCGCCTCCGCTTCGCCCGCGGCCGCCGCCTGCACCGCCGCCGCGCGGTCGGTGGCCGCCTTGGCCTCCGCCTCCGCCTGTACCTTGACGGCGATCGCCGCGCGCTCCGCCTCGCGCGCGGCGTCGATCAGCTCGATGCGCTTGGTGCGCTCCGCGATCTCCGTCTCGCGCGCGGTGCCGACGCGCTCCTCCGCCGCCACCGCGTCGGCGCGCGCCTGGTCCGCCTCCGCGCGGGCCTGGCTTTCCTCGCGGCTCTTGTTCTGGACCGCGATCTGCTGCTCCTGCCGCGCAAGCTCCAGCGCCTGCGCCTGCGCTATTCTGGCCTGCTGCACCTGCCGGTCCGCCTCGATCTGCGCGGCGTCCGTCTGCTGCTTGGCGAGGATGCGCGCCTGCTCCGCCTCGCGCTGCCGCTCCGACTGCTGGCGCGACACCTCGCTCGCCTGCTCGGCGCGGCGCACCTCTAGTTCGCGCTCCTGCTCAAGGCGGGCGAACTCGTTGTCGCGCGCGATCAGGAAGCTCTGCCGGCTCGCCTCCAGGTTCTTGGTCTCGATCTGGACGCGCGTGTCCTGCTCGATGTCGTTCCTCGCCTTCTTGCGAAGCTCGATCTGCTCGGTCAGCTTGGTCAGGCCTTCCGCGTCGAACGCGTTGTTGGCGTTGAAATGCTCGATGCTGGTCTGGTCGAGGCCGGTCAGCGACACGCTTTCCAGCTCCAGCCCGTTCATGGCGAGGTCGGCGGACGAGACCTGCTGCACCTTCTGCACGAACTCGCTGCGCTGCTCGTGCAGCTGGTTCATGGTCATGCCCGCCGCGACCGATCGCAGCGCGTCCACGAACTTGCCCTCGACCAATTCCTTCAGCGCTTCGGGATGCATAGTGCGCTGGCCCAGCGTTTGCGCGGCGGTGGCGAGCGCCTCGCGGTCGGGCCGTACCCGCACGTAGAACTCGGCGCGCACGTCGATGCGCAGGCGATCGAGCGTGATCAGGGCGTCGCCGTTGCGCCGCTCTACGGCGAGCCGCACCGTGTTCATGTTGACCGGCATGGTCTCGTGCAGCACCGGCAGGACCAGCGCGCCGCCGTTCATCACCACCTTCTCGCCGCCGAAGCCCGTGCGGACAAACGCGATCTCCTTGGACGCGCGCCGATACAGCCGCGCCATGACGATGCCGATGATAACGAGCGCCAGCAGCGGCACGCCGACATAGATCGCCAGGGTGCCGAACGGCGAGGAAGCGGGCACGATCTCGTTC
>Ga0325400_1001294_pt1 | contig 20393 bp, 12 predicted proteins | sample PopdelMetagenome_2_FD_205662 | JGI IMG/M metagenome (GOLD analysis project Ga0325400, IMG submission 205662) | Populus deltoides microbial communities from Bellville, Georgia, United States - Xylem-PdKOR-R1 | ecosystem: Host-associated > Plants > Phyllosphere > Stem > Wood/Secondary xylem...
ATCTTGTATGTTCAAGGAAATCTCCTCTAGCCATTAGGTATTTTGACACTAGATTTGCTTTGATTCTTAAGATAATGATAAACATAAAAAGGTCTAAAATTAAAGAATTTATTGTAATTACATCAAGCAAGTTTTATTTATTTATTGTTTCGAAGCACATATTTTATGCTCTGAAAAGAAAAGGTAATTAATTTATATTTTTTTAGGATTTATTCACATCACCACAATAACACCAAATTCATTTTAATTTTAATTGTTTACTAATGATTTATGTCCCTTTAGAATGTAAAATTGTTTTTCAGGGAAAGAAGGTGTAAGTGGATATTTAAAAATATAGTTGTAGTTGTTTTTTAAAATATTTTTTATTTGAAAAAATATTAAATAATTTTTTTTATTTTTAAAAAATTATTGTTAACATCATCCCATCAAATTGATATAAAAATATCAAAAAATATTAATTTAAAACAAATAAAAATAAAAAAATTAAATTTTTTAAAAATATTTTTAAAAAATAAAAACAAATATTTCATAAATAATATGAGTAAATAATGAGAGGGTATTTTGGACATGAGAAATCATAACCTTAATGATTGGGTGGGCCACGGGAGGATTTTATATTGTAGCCCGATGTGGTTGGGTTTGGTTATCAAATATTTCCTTCATGGGATTTGATAAAAATAAAGAAAAAAATCGAGGGGAAGGATTTGTTGAAACTATTAATATACATCGGGCTTAGAATTTGACTATATATTTTAATACAGAGCTCAGTGAAATGATTTGAACAGGCATAGGCATAGGCATAGGAGAGGAGCAACGGTTTAGTAGTTATACAGTTTTTTTTTTTTAATCATAGAATAATAATAATTTTTTAAAAAAATAAAATGAAATAAAAAGCACAACAAGTGCAATGAAAAACACTTCCATGTCTGTTAGAATTGCTTTTTTATTTGGAGGTCTTCATTTCTGTCTTTCATAAGGTTTTGATCAAGCTTCTATTGATGAAAAGATGTTATAAAACTTGATCACGTGATTTTTTTAAAATTAGTTTGATGAAATTAAATATATTTTCAACTAAATAACTCATATGATAAAAAATATAATATATATATATATATATATATATATTAAAACAAAGATTATATGCAACAAAAAAGTTTTAACTAGACTATTCTTTTATTATAAAAGTATTTCATTCTAAAATAAATTAATTTAATCACATGGAATTTACAAATGCATTTTTATGTCATTAACATAACCTATTTCACGTGGGAAAGACTATACAATAAGCATGATTCACTGTGAATTATAATATTGAAATTATATTTTTACCCTTATAAAAAACCATTTGAATTGGCTAACAGAAATAGATTTTTATTTTTACATTGTTCATTTATCATTAAACAATTGTTGAGGAGCATCTCTTCTTTCATAAACTTTTTGTACAATTGATTTACTTTAATAATTTTAAAAATGAAATTCCACTTAACTATAGCTAGGAGCATTCTTGGTTTTTCACTTTTGTTAAGACCAGTGCAATGACTCTACCACCCTTGAAATGAAAATTCTCAAAGCATCTTTTAGGGCCAATTCATCATTTCCAAATTGTTTCTTAGCAACAACTATTTGGTCTTAAGGCTGATCTTGTCTTTTGATACAGAAAAAAAAAGGAATAGCACGCTTCAGCCACTCTTTTGCCTTCGAGTAGCGCGTGTGGCTAACTTTAGTAGTAAAAATATTTGTTCCGCTATGTTATTTGACGTGTCTCGACATTCTCTTCCTTTTTTAAGGCGGCTCGTGTGTAGTGATTATGTTTGGTTTAGTACCGGTTCGATTTCCCCCTTTTATTTCTCTCTCATCTGCCTCGGTTTGCGCACTGCATATGAAAAAATCACAATAGCCTTTAAACTTCTTCTCCCTTTAGATTTAGTCCTTGTTTTATTTCAAAAATCATTTCAAATTGAAAAGTTTTTTCAATTTCATCATCCTTTAGTTTTTCAATTTAGCCCAAATTTAGGATTTCATAGATTGCGATTTTTAAAGATTAACCCTGTTTTAGAGGATTTTTCTCGGGTTTGCTTGGCTTTTCATGTTATTGAATTGGGGTTGTTTTTTTATATATATATATATAGATTAACCAAACTTTTTAAACTTAATGGACTCAATGATCCAGATCTCGAATTTCTTTTATTTATTTGGAAATCCTAGCGTCGCGTTAACTTTTTTTTCTTTTTAGTTTGAAAAATTTATCCCACCCCAAGGCATTGCACCAACCACTGATATAGGTTTACATAAGTAATTTTTAAAAAAAAAATTTCACCTTTTGCCTTTAATATCTGGTTCATTGTAGTTGGGCTTCTTATTTTGTTTCACCGTTGGTTTTATGGTTTTATTACTATCTCATATCCAAATTACAAGTTTCATGGATAACTATAGTTGATTCAAGTCAATCTAGGGTGTCGATGTCTCATTACCTTTTAAAAAAATATAATGTGTTACCATTTAAGTATTTAAAAAGTGTTTCGACCAGCACAAATCAAATTTTTAGCTTTCTAATAGTTTTATGTTTTTTATAGGTTGATAAAAAAAATTCAATTTATGACGTAGCTTCTGAAAAAAAAAACTAGTGAAAAACTAACAATGAAGCTTATTTGGAAAAAAAAAAAGTAAATTTCTTTACTGAGCCTTAATGTATTACAATAAATTTATTTATTTTTTAATTTTAATAAATTTTTTTTAATTTATTTATTACAATAATAAATTTATTTACAGTAAATTCTCTCAATTAAAGAATGGAGCTTTATCTTATTTTATTCTTCTTTTTTGTTATTATGTAATGTGTTTAATTAAATTAAATTTCATGTAATATATAAATGGAGTTTTCACAAATGTGATGATGTTTCAAAATCTAATATGCTTAGGTGTAATGACCTGGCTTTTTCAAAGCCAAAATCGGGGTGAATTTTTTTTTGGTAAGTTGTTAGGTTCTTGATACTTTTTACAATATCATTCTGCAAATTATAAATACATTCCATTCACTAGCAAGGCATAAATCACATTAGATAATGTAAATCAACATCTCATGCAAAAGTATTTGTACGCATTCTCGCAACATCATATTTACATGCTTACAAATTTACAATTATTATATATACATATTCATAAGTTCGTGTTTCTATTTTAATACTACTAACATTATGAGTTTAAATAAAAGTATTAAACGACAACGGATATACATTAAATACATTTGTTCATGCAAAATGCATAACATCATAACATGCAAATACAAGGTTCTTTGCAAAAGATGTAGGTCCGCGTAGTGGGTTTGCTACGCACCTAGTTGTTGTTATGTACCTGCTATAATACAAACATTTACAAGAATTACAAACAATTAATAATAAGAAAATAATTAATTAAGAGAAAAAATTGTCATTACTTTTCATTTATAGTGTAACAGTCATAGTTCTTTCATATGTTTTTGTACATACACAACACTGTAATCAAGAACGTATTATTTTTTGAAACTAACTATAACTTTCAAATCCAGCCATCCACTTCAGACGTAAGTAGTCAAAGTCATTCATCAATTCAACATGCCCATCCACTTAAGATGCCATTAGCCGAAACTAATCATCAAACACAATTCGACCATCCACTTAGGACACCATTAGCCGAGGCTAATCATCAAACACAACTCGGTCATCCACTCAGGATGCTATTAGCCGAAGCTAATCATCAATTTAACCCGGCCATCCACGTAGGATGTCATTTGCCAAAGCTAATCATCAAACACAACTTGGTCATCCACTTAAGACGCCGTTAGCCAAAGCTAATAATCAATTCAACCCATCCATCCACCTAGGACGCCATTAGCCGAAGCTAATTATCAATTCAACCCGAACATCCATTTAGGACGCTATTAGCCGAAGCTAATCATCAAACACAATCCGACTATTCACTTAGGACGCCATTAGTCGAAGCTAATCATCAACTTAATCAAGTATATCGTAAGCAGTTTAACATTTACCATAATACACTAGTAAATCAAACACAATCCGACTATTCACTTAGGACGCCATTAGTCGAAGCTAATCATCAACTTAATCAAGTATATCGTAAGCAGTTTAACATTTACCATAATACACTAGTAATCTTTCATATTGAGACTAATTATGAGAGTTAAAATTATGCAAGGAGAAGGTGGAAGTCACTTACTTGTTCCTCTCGTGGGGTGTCCTTATCCGGTTAAAGGTCTGATCTTAGTCGCACCACCTAACATATCAATGGTCACAAATCAACACTTTTGCATTCGTTAATCACATAACTCGTCATCATATTTTTCAAGAATACACATGTCCACATTCTAGTGTTCCACATCTTACACAATCATACAATGAAATCCTTACAAACATTTAAGTCAACTCTGGTATGAAAGTTTGTCGCAGAAAAATCATTAGTGAAAGCTGGTTTGCTGCTAACGCAGAATTCGACAGCGAAAACTATTCGCTGATGACACAAAATTCGTCAGTGAAAACTGATTTGTTGGTGGCACAGTGACACAGAATTCGTCAATGAAAATTGACATAGAATTCGACAGCGAAAACTGATTCACTAGTGACACAGAATTTGGCGGCGCAATTCAATCCTACGACTAATGCATGAAATCGTCAGCGCACTTAGTCTATTATTGGACTTGAAAATCGTTGACGAAAACTGAGTCATTGCCGACCCAGTGATCATCAGCGCGATCCAGTTATGCGGTTGACGCTGAATTTATCAGCGCACATATCCTACTATTGATGTCATTGTCAACCCAGGAATTGTCAACACGGTCCAGTTCTGCAATTGACGCTAAATTCATAAACGCACATATCTTACTGTTGATACCAAAATCATTGATGAAAATCGAGTTGTTGCTAACTCAAAAATCATTAGTGTGATTCAATTCTACGGTTGACGCTGAATTCGTTAGCGCACACATCCTATTGTTGACTTAGAAATCGTTGATGAAAACTGAGTCGCTGCTGACTCAGAAATTATCAGCGTGATTCTATTCTATTCAAGGTTGTTAAAAACATGTTTTTGACGCGACACAAAAAATAAAAAATAAACTCGGATTGTAAAATCATAAAATCATAAGGAAATGTTTTTTCATACATAGTTCAAGCACCTTAAAATACATGATTCAAATAAAAATTCATACATAGCTCAACCATCTTAAAATACATGGTCCAAATAAAAATTCATACATAATTTAAGTAACTTTTCATTAACTAACAATTAACAAACTTAAAACAAACAATCTGCTGGTATGTCATGCAGACTAAAATTAGTTACATTGTCTTCATCTTCCTCACTATTCTTAAGACATTCATCAATATTATTATCATCATTTTTTGTTAAAAAAAAGTACAATAATACATGTGTTATACATAACAATTCCTATAATCCAGAAGCATGGATAAAGAACTTGCAAAGCTAAAGCAATAAGATGATAAGATTATATAATAGATAGGAATATGGCAACAGAAGCATGCATCCATACTACTTCTTTGGGGACATGAAGTAGAGATCACAACAGCATGGCAACATTAAAAAAATCTTACACTAGTAGATATGAATATGACAAGGGCATTTTGATTTTAAAAGTTAGAATCTAGTGTCTTGCTTGGTGTGTTAAGCAAATATAGCATCAAGACAAGGAAAAGCAATTAGCTAAGAGCAATTCTGAAATATAATGTAGAGGAGCACCAAAGGCTATCAAATACAAATAAAGAGTTGCAACATCAGAGTTCATCACAACAATGATTTCCTTTTGATAACTTTAATCCAGGTGTTCATTAATTGACTTGTCGCACCTTTGCGGCGAAGCGTGGCGTCACGTCGACTCTCGATTGATTTCAATTTTTTTTTGTTTTTTGTGAATAAGGGAGTCACCACCTAGTATTATGGTCACTAGGAACCCTGACTGATCTTTTAGAGACTCTAAGGCAAGGGACTGGTTGCGTAAAGAGAAGGTATTAGCACCCCTAGTACGCCCTACCTAAGGTAAGCTGCTTGGTGTTTGGTTTGCCTTATAATTGCTATGGTGTTGGTGCTCTCTTAATTAGTTTTTCTATGATAGGTTTGCTATGATGAATGGATTTGGGTTCAAAGTCTAAAAGCAAGAACCCTTGGCTAATATTGATCATACCTTTAGATATGTCTACAAAGTGCCAAGAAGAACCAATACAAATCTTTTGAAATCTGTGTTTGATTCAAATTAAATTTATTAAGTTAGAAATCTAAGGAGATTCCATGTGCTTTAAAAGCTCATTTTTCCCTTAGTATTTTATACTCTCACGGCTCGTAAACCGTGGAGTCAAAAATTAAAATGTCCTCAATTATAATCAAGGTTTTTTTTAAGGATGTGTGATGACTTGTTATTCCTAGAAAATTATTTTGGATATTTACCACTTAGAGTTTCTTTATCCAAATATTAATAGTGAATAATAACAAGTAATTCCCAATAATATTTTGGATATTCATCCCTTTGGGATTTCTTTATCCAAACATTAATGGTGAATAATATATAAATTCCCCCTAAAATAAGATTTTTGTATTTTTTTTTTAGAATATTGGCCAATATCCTTTGGAGTTTTACAAACATGTTGTAAAATCTAGAAATGCAAGAAAATAATTTTGTTGTGTTTAAGAAATCCATACAAAAACACATTTTTAAAACTTTCAATATTTTTTTTAATATAAAAAGAACATTCAAAACATGTTAGAGTATTGGTCGTATGCAACACACAAAAAAACATTTTTTTTATATTTTTCTGTAAAAAAACACAAACATCACAGTTAATCACAATTAAAGTCAACAAACCACATATTAATCAAATCTTAAGGCTTTAATAAATCAGTTATTAAATTCCAAAAAATATATAGAAACATGTTCTTACATTTTCATAGGAAATACAATATGATTTTATTTGTCCCTAAAATACTTGATCATATGCAAATTAAAACATTAATTTTTTGTCTTTTTGATTTTATAATTCAATAACATGCATAAAAAATACAAACACACACACATCCCTTTTTTACTATGTTTTTATCATTCACCCACATTTACATGTTACAAAATATTAAAAGTTCAAAATAAATCAAATAGTAATCTAAATATACATAGCAATGTCTGAAAATTACAAAAAAAAAAAACATAAATAAATCATCGGGAACAGTACTGGAACAGTGGCGGCACGTTTTCTCCACGCGCCACCGCCACTGGCGGAGCGTGGGTTTACGAGCCGTCTCGAGAGCAACCCGAGAAACAGGGGGTCTGTAACAGCTTCTTCCACTCTTCATTTTCCTGCCGGCGGTGAGGACCACCGTCACCTGCAAAAGAAGAAAAACACACAAGCCAATCGATTTTAATTCTTCTTTAGATCTGTTTCACTTCTGTTTTCTCTCGGTTTGTCGTTTTCTCCTTCTTCTTCAAGTGGTAAGTTTATTGTTGGTCTTCTCCTTCTTCAGATTTAGCAGCTGTCGTCCGTGGTCGCTAAAGACGTGGTGGACATGGGCGTGGCTGTCCAGTTAGGGGGAAGGAGAAATGGCGTCTGCGGCTGAAGAGGGAGACTGTAAGTGTGTTGCCGGTGGAAGAGGGAAGATTGGTTGGCTATGGGCTGAAAGGCGGTGCTCTCGATGGCTGAGAGAAGAGAAGCTGAGAAGGAGGAGGCTTGGTGCGTGGCTGGCCGAGTTAGGGGCTCTATTTTTGGGAGGCCTTAGCCAACAGAGAGAGATTCTGGTGATAGGGTGCAGCTGAGGATGAAAGGAGTGTGGTGATTGGCTGGTGTCTTCTGGAGATGGGGAGGAATGGACTGGCTGTGGGGCTGTTGGGTGGAGGAACTAGGTGTGTGTGAGTTTGGGAGGAGAAGAAGATCGGGAAAAAGCTGGGGGGACTTTAGCGGCTGGTTTTTGGGGAGAGTCGGCGAAGAAGGGAGAGATAGCTTTAGATTTAGGTCTTTGTTTTGTTACCCTAATTTTCTCTTTTTAAAAAATTGCTCTTCTTTGTCAATTTTTCTCTCCCCAATGCATATGGTTGTAGGTTCAATTATATAGAAAATCCCTACACGTACTATTTAAGAAAATATTGCAATAATTATTGCAGAGATTATCTTCTATAACCAGCACCAACAAATCCTATATATATATGGTATTTTATATTGCAGTAATTATTTTCCATAACCAGCACGAATCAAATCATATATCTATAGTATTTTATATTGCAATAATTATATATGATTCAGTAATTATCTCCTTGACATATTGCTTCCTTAATATTAGCCCTGATGCTCTATGTTATCGCCACATGTAAACCCTTATTATTTTATTTTTATTTTTATTTTTTATTTTTAAAAATTTATCAAAACATGAGTCAAAAATTGGGTAGCAACAGACTACAAGATATATGAAAAGCCAAAGAAACAACAGCCACTTTAAAAATAAGTTCAGGTTAGAAAACATAATAAAATTTGATTAAGCAAAATATAGAAATAGAAATGGAGGATAAAAGAATCTTTTGAATTGGAAAAATAAAATTCTAATATAAAAGTGTTATCCCATCCTTTTGAATATCATTCAAAGATATCCCTAGAAAATCTCCAATGCAAACCATAGGTTTTGGATCTTAAACCTAGCAAACTCTACAACATCCAAGGAAGTTTTGTAGGCATCAACAGGGCATCATACACAGATTGAATCTTTATGTCATTGAAAAGTAAATGGGCAAAATTTCCAAGTTGCTTAACCACATGCCTCATAAAGGTTTAGAATAAACTTACTATTTGAACGTTTCATGTTCCTACAAAACTTACTGCCACATCGACATGGGACTACCTTCACAGGTTGACCAGTATCATCAAAATCAATACCATAATCCTGCAACCACATCAACCATCAATTCTTAAGACTACAGAAGGATTGCACATGTGATATAAATTTTAAAATTAAAGAGCAAGGGGCAAGTAATTTCATGATTGAGGTTTCAAAACTTGGTACATTGATATACATTTCAAAAAAATTCATCACATAAGGTATTAAAAGCAATACATAATAAGTCTGTGTAGATACTTCTTAAAAAGAAAATGGTGCAAACATGAAAAACACAAACAATGAGAACATCTCAGCCAAAACAAAAGGAATTAATTTGAATAAAACTACCTCCACCCTTTTTCTCATCACCAAGTTGAGAGCAAAGTTCTGCAACAAGCTTTTCATCTGTGTTGTTGCATGCATAAACATTGATGGGAATCAATCATATATCAAGTAACAGATGGCAAAAGAAAAATTAATTACTTATATTTGAAACCCTAAAATATAAGATACCAATAGATCCCAAGAACAAAAACAAATAACAGGTGTTGCGTAAAAGAATCAAAATGGTCTGGCACTTTTTGGTATTATGGGCATGAATCGCATGATTTAGAAATATACTCGTAAAGGGAAGAAAAACTTCTCACCGGAAACTAAGGAAAAGTAACAAAATTGGTATAGTAGGCATGAATCACATGACTCCCCGACTCCCCCCTTAATTAGCATCTCAACTAAGAAAACTAATTCAGAAGCTCCATATACCAAAAAAAAAAAAAAAACCTTAAGGTTGCAGATCACTTACCAGTAGGTACATTGTACAAAAGTGGAATCTAGAAATTAGAAAATGGTAAGTTACGGAGAGATAGAAATTGGAGAGATGGAACACTGGATCTTGATGGTAAGTTACTTAAATGTTGCAGAGATGGTTTGTTTTGAATTTGGAAATTGGAAGTTTGGATTTTGGAACACTAGAACTAGAAAGACTTTGAGAAAGAGAGGCGGCTGGCGCTAGGAAGCTAGATTTTTTACTTTTTGGTGCAGTTACTGCAGTGCAGTAAGCAGTATATATCTTCCTTTTAAACACGTAAAACAAGGTGCAAAATCATGATTTTACATGATTTCAACCGATTTCAGTGTTTTCATACGATTTTACACTATTTTATGGCTTTTCGAGTTTCCAAGCTGATTTAACACAATAATATATATTGACTCGTAAAATCATACGTTTTACGAGTCAACTCGTGATTTTAACAACCTTGGTTCTATGGTTGACGCTGAATTCATTAGCGCGCACATCCTACTGCTGACTCAGAAATCATCAACGAAACTGCTTCCATAACTGGTGTATGAATTCCTCAGCACACAAAATCATGCTTTCTATGTTTTCAATTCCATCATGCTAAATTCATCAACACAAACTAATAATCAATGCACATCACACAAGGATATCATTTCCATCCTATGTCTTGACCCTCTAAGGATCATGCAAGGTTCCTCCATTATTTTCCTCAATTCTTATGGTTAGCATTGTTGCCCATTTCCTTTAATTACACACGCAAATCATCATGTTCCTCATTAGCATAATCACAATAAGAATCCACAATTACACATTCATTCTCATGATTCACTATCATACATGTTCATTCATCAAATACAAAACCAAAGCATTAATCATAATGAATTTCTCATTTAAGCTCTAGCATGTATCTAAGGGTCACAAACACATAATTTTGCACTTGACATCAAACCAACACATTTTCATACAAGTTCTTCAACCACATATGTAGAATTCATGTCATTAACATATGTAAAATTTCTGTTTTGGTTTCACATGATCAAACAAATCTAACAAGGTCATCATCTTTGCATTTTATTCCTTTAATTCATATTTTGTCCAACCCTTACTATGGTCGACCATCTTTCCAAGTTTATGTGTTCAAGTTCATTCATTTTTTTTCTTGTTATTTCAGGAGTTGTGTCCTCCATTTACCCCCTCATTCAATTTAATCTTCCCCTCTAACCTCTTAAGTTATAATGTAAGAACCCTAACTATTCTCTTGGGGTTTTTTTCCCTTTTTTCCGTCCAGAAGTTTCAAGTAATTAAGGAGGTGATGTTCTTCCCTTACTTCATGATTTTAGGCAGTCCTAAGGTAAGGTTCAGTGGTTTGTTCTTCTCCTTTTATTTGGTTTCTTCCTTTCCTCTCCTGCTGTTCAGTCGGCCCTTCAGGCTTATCTTTCTTCCATGTTTTTAGTTTTCGCTCCTTCACCTAACTCACTTCTCACTCAACTCTCAAGAAAAATAGCATACAGACTGGTTGGGTTCAGTTTTTCTCCTTGCCTTGAGAAGGAGTGGTTGTGCTGCAACAATGACTGCTACCGGTTCTGAAAGGAGGTCTAGGCTCCTTCTTCCTTCATGTTTCGGTCACTTATCTTTCCCTCAACATTGAAAGAAGATGGGCATGTAGTTGGTTAGTTCTAGTTTTCTCTTTGGGAGAGAGATGGATAATTCCAGTAGATTACAACTGGACTTTAGGGAAAGGAAGGGTCACATTCTCTCTCTCCCCTGCATTTATACCCCCTTTTAAATGAGAGGGGGTGTTTGGGTGTTGGTTATATTTGGTTCCTATCCCTTTATTGAGTTATCTTAGAGCTGGTTATATCCTTTATAATCCTCTCCCTAGGATAGGTCGGTTCCCCCCACTATTTTCCTTAAAACAAACCGATTTAACACTAACTTTTGTTTGGTTTTACATTCTCCCCCCTTAATATAAATTTCATCCTTGAAATTTAAAGAGGTTTCGCATTCCATACTTGGTTGTTCAAATAATTCGGGCTAGTTGTTCTTCATTTCGGACTCCCTCTCTTAGGTTTCTTCTTCTATTTGAGCGCTTCGCTATAAAATTCTGACGATGGGAATACTCTCATTTCGTAGTTCTTTCACTCCCCGATCTAGAATTTTATAGGCCTTACCTTGAGAGTTAAGTCTTCGTTAACTTCTACCGGAACTTATGGTAGAACTTGGGTGGGATCCATATCGGCCTTTCATAACAAAGAGACATGAAACACATCATGGACCTTAGCTAACTACGGGGGCAAGTCTACTTTGTAGGCTACTAGCCTAATTCGCTGCAAGATTTTGAAAGGTCCAATGAAGCGAGGAGCTAGCTTCCCTTTCAATCCAAACCGTAACACGTTCTTCCACGGGGCTGCCTTCGGGAGTACTTAGTCCCTCACACTGAACTAGAAGGGTCTCCTCCTCACATCCGCATATTTCTTCTATTTTTCTGCACATCTTATATTATATCTTTGATGGTTTTCATTTTTTCATGGTGACCTGAACCAATTCCGCACCATAGAACTTTTTGTCCCTGATTTCTTCCTAATATAAAGGAGTCCTGCATCTCCTACCATACAAGGCTTCGTACAGGGTCATCCCTATTGTGGTTTGGTGAATATTATTGTCTATGAACTCCACCAATGCTATGTGCTCTTCTCAGTTTCCTTCGAACTTTAGGACACGTGCCTTTAATAGGTCTTCCAAGACTTGAATGACTCTTTCTAACTGACCATTGGTCTGGGGGTGAAACGTAGTGCTCATATCCAATCTTGTCCCTAAGGCATGTTGTATGTTTGGCCAAAGTAAGAAGGTGAACCTAGAATATCAATCCAAGACAATGGATACTGAAATCTCTTGGAGTCGCACCACCTTGTTTATGTAAATCTTGGCAAGCTTGTCTATTGAATTGGTCATCTTTATGACCAGGAATAGTGCGGATTTCATCAAGCGGTCTACTATGACCCATATTGCATCATTCCTTTTTCTTTTTTTGGGAAATCCCGACATATGATCCATGGTGATCATCTCCCACTTCCATTCAGGAATTTGTAATGGTTGTAATGGTCTTGCTAATCTTTGGTGTTTAATTTTGACTTGTTGACATACTCCGTACTTTGATACATAATCGGCTATTTCTCTTTTCATATTCGGTCACCAATAGAGATGTTTCAGGTCCTAATACATCTTAGTGCTGCCAGGATGTATAGAGAATTTGGACTTGTGTGCTTCTCATAGGATCATTTTTTTAACCATCATATTATCAAGCACGTTCAAACATTGTCCCATCATCAATGATCCATCATCCGCTACTCGAAACGGAGTTTCCATCCCAGCCTCTATTTTCTTCCTAATCTTGGACCCCTCAATGTCACTGAATTGGACTCGTAGTATTTGTTCCCGAAACGTTGGTCGCACTATTAGTTGAGTTAATAATCCACCTCCTGAATTAATACCTAATTTTACATCCATCTCTTTCAACTTCGCTAACTATCGTTCCTTCCACAATATTGGCTTACTTAAGATGGTTTTATTCTAGCGACTGAAAGCACCCACCACTACATTTACCTTTCTAAGGTGGTATTCTATGGTGCAATAAAAGTCCCTAATAAGTTTTATCCACCTTTTTTGTCACATATTCAACTCCTTTTATGACATTAAATACTTCAAACTTTTATGATCGGTAAAGATTTGGGTTCGAGACCCATACAAATAGTGTCTCCATATCCTTAAGGTGAATACCATAACGGTTAACTCTAGGTCGTGCACCGGCTAATACAACTCATGAGTCTTGTTGTAACCCCTTTTTGGGTCCCTGCATAAAAAAGGATAAAATACAAAAAAAATCAAAAAATTATATTCGAAACAAAAACAAAAAAATAATAAGTAGTTAGAACAGGATATCAAAGCGCCTAGAAAATGGTTAAAAATTCATTGAGGAGGTTCAAAAATACAAATATTAAAATTTGACAGTATATATTTGACTAATGAGAGCCCTGTTGAAAATTAAAATTCAATTTGAGGAGAAAAGTCCACAATCAGATGTTATGGACTCAATTGAATTTTATTGAAGGTTTAATTGAATTCATAAAGGGTTTGATTGTAAGAAAAATTAATTTTAAGTCAATTTAGGCTTTAATTGAAAGAAATTAAAGTTTTAGGGTCAAATTATAATTTTTGAGAGTTGATTTGGTCAAATCAGGGGCTTAATTGCATAAATATTGAAGTTTGATGGCCAATTAGGGACTTGATTGAAGAAATCCAAAATCAAGGACCAAACAAAAAAAAGCATGCAAATAGAGGGATTGATTTGAAAAATTAATGTTTTGGTGCCTTTTCTCTTTTAAATGAAACGGGGCGTTTTGTCCAAGATGGCACTGTTTCATCCACTATTCAGAAAAAAAAAAAAAAAGCCAAAACAATGTCGTTTTGAACGACACTGTGGGTCTTCTTCTTCCCCTAGACGAACGAGGCAGGGGAAGAAGAAGCATTTGTTCCCTTGCTTTTCTCCTCTCCCTCTCTTTCCTAAAACCCGAAAACAAAACTGACAAAACCCCCCTACTTGCCTAAACTCTGACTCGAGGCCTACCACGAGATGAAAAAACAAAGGGGACAAGCCCCTCGGTTGGCCCTGAGGTGGCTACCCAGTGGCCGTCCCGATTGGGAAAGAACAGAGAGAGAATCAAATTGAGAGAAGAGGGGAGATTATAGAAAAATATTACAGTAAAGACTTGAAACAGAAGAGAAATAAAAGGGAAGAAAAACAAGGGAGAATAAAGGAAGAGAAGGGAAGAAGAAAGAAAGAAAAGGAACAAGGGACCGAGAAGACAAACGAAGAAACAAAGAAAAACTATTTTTGGTTCTTCTTGTGGTGCATGGCCTTGCATGGCTTACTGAGGTGGGGGCTTACTCCCTGGGCAGGTTCTTCTTGTAAAATTATTCTTTGTTCTCAGGATGCCTCTATGTCCTGTCCTATACTTTGTGTTAGGTTAGGAACTCTATCTAGGTTCCTCTCATAACCATTGTATGCTTGTTTGGTATTTGTTAATTTGTTGTATAGGTCTCAAAGAGAGCCTGTTCCCCTTTTTGATATTCCTGTATCTGAACTTGCTGGTACATCAGCAATGTATATATTTTTTCGATCCTTTATACACTTACATTTTTATCAAAAAAAACAAAGAAAGAAGGAGAAGGAGAAAACAGAGGCAGAAAGGAAAGAAATGAAAAACAGAAATACAGAGAAACAGAAGGGAGAAAAAGAAGAAGAATTTCCACCTGGAGTCATCTTCAAGTCGCCATCATCTGCAGCCGACAGCGCCACCGCGAATCATCGCTCGTCAGCTGGCCCTCTCCCTTTCTCCTCCTCCTCCTCCAGCCATGTGACCTCTACTGTTATACAAAATGAATAGTGGATTCACTCCCCACTATTTGCTTTCCATTTTCTAGGTCGGACAACACTAGCCCAACCTAAAATGACTGAGCTAGGTCCAGCCAAATCCAAAACAAATTTCAAATTTTTTTCAAAAATTTATGATTTTTCCGCGTATTTTTCTACTAAATTTTGCTTAATATTGGTCCGTATTTTCATACCGTAAAGATACAAATCCGGTATTAAAATACTCGGTTTTCATCAAAAAAAATTGTTTCATGCATATGGCCAAGTCATGAGAAAGCTAAAATAAAAATTATATTTTATTTTCATACAACAAAAGAAAACTTCAAAAAATATATTTTAGCATGCATTTTGGCTTTAATAACCAGTTTATTAAAGTCACGAGAACTTGGCTAATATTTCAAAAAATCCAAAAAATATATTTTGTTTTGTTTTAGTATCAGGGATTACAAATTTTATGTAAAACATATTATTGATATTAAAAAGGTAGTTCTTTTGTTTATGTTAGAATGGTTAGGTTTTACCCGATAAGATAAAGATCTCCTTACCGAAAAGGACTTTTCTTAAACCTTAGATAGACAAACAATTAAAAATACAATAAAATTGTAGCATATATCAGACAATAAAACAATGCAGCTTACTTTAGGTAGGGCGTATTTGGGGTGCTAATACCTTCTCTTTAGGCAACCAGTCCCCGTACTTAATTTCTAAGACTGGTTAGGGTTCCTAGTGACCAAAATACTAGGTGGCGACTCCCATTCCATTTTTCCATTGATAAAAGATAAGAATTCCTTGTCTCCTCACATTTGCCAGATAGACACTATACGAGAGAGTGGATGATCATCGTGACGCCGTACACGTGTGACAGAATGACGACTCCATTAGGGACCTTATGGACTAAGCTTTGTTTTTGTCTGATAATTGTGTTTTGTTTGGTTTGCGTGTTTTCTGTTAATATACTTATTTTATTTATTTTCTTACACGTTTTAATTTATGTACATATTTATTCATGCATTATATAAAACTGTCTCATGCATCACACACTTTAATTTTAGGAAGCATACACAAGCTTCTAAATTAGGTGGGGGATTAGTGATCTGCCCTATGACTATTGGTCAGGGTTCAGATGCGTGAAACAAACTCATATCTGAGTGTCTGCTTGGTAATGGTGGGTATACGTGCCTTAACTGTTTCTCGCAACGCCCTCATATTGTCTTTACGAAGACCGTCACTAGGCAGATATGAAACCCCTTTGAGACTAGATAATCAACTTGCCCTTTATCTCACATAATGAATAAAACATGCCCTCAGGTTGTATGTGCTCCCTTGATTTTGTATCAAAGCAAGTCCTTCTTGAAGCATCTTGAACTCAAGACTTGTGGTTGACACAACGGTCGTTACTTAGGAAATTTTCGCTGCAAAGTAGTGAACAGGAATCAAAATTCTTGTCTCATCATACAAGAGTTACGACCATGTGTCAACCCTTGAAAGGCAAGCTCATCATATAAAACATCCTCATACATTTAAACATACATATACGCAGTTTGAAATAAAGGTCCCCCAATTCTATTCTCTTCTCCAGAGTTAAAAGTTGCCAACATCTGACAGTGGCAAGAAAGATTCGCTCAAGCCTCCAATACAAAGACACAGTTTTGGTAATAAGATTCTCTGCTTCAAATGGACTCAGCTGGTGACTTATGCCGGGATGCCATCTATGAAGTGCTGACACGCTCATCAATGGAGATTGTGGGGAAATGTAGGCTTCTTTCTAAGGAATACAACAAGTTGACCTACGAATCCCTTTTCACAAGGCTACATAACCAAAAAACCAACATTGTCTCCTATTTTCTTATCACAAGCATGATCAGGAATGGATATCAAGTTTCCTTTGTTTCAACTAACGCTGTTAAGACCCCAATACGTAAATACCCCTTGATTTTCTTCCAGAGCACGTGGAGATTGTGTCATCAACAAATCAAGTTCTACTTTGTCGCACACATAATAAATCATGTTATTATGTGTGTATCCCTTCAATCCAACAATGGAAAAAGATCCCTAACCCAAAGACACGATATGATACTATAGAATCTGACCTAATGATTGAAAGGTCAATGCATTTACGATACAAGATTGTAAAGAGATCTCAAGTTAACCACATACGTATATTTTACCTTTGGTTAAAGGGAGTCGCCAAATGAGATTTTAGGTTGACCAAGCTGCACACATAATTATGTTTTATCCACCTTCTTTGTCGCATATTCAACTCGTTTTATGACATTAAATACTTCAAACTTTTATGATCGGTAAAGATTTGGGTTCGAGACCCATACAAATAGTGTCTCCATATCCTTAAGGCGAATACCACAGCAGCTAACTCTAGGTCGTGCACCGGCTAATTCACCTCATGAGTCTTGTTGTAACCCATTTTTGGGTCCTCACACAAAAAAGAAGAACATACAAAAACAATCAAAAAAATTATATTCGGAACAAAAACCAAAAAATAATAAGCAGTAAGAAGAGGATGTCAAAGCGCCCAGAAAATGCTTAAAAATTGGTTGAGGAGGTTAAAAAATACAATGATTGATAGTTGACAGTATATATTTGACTAATGAGAGCCCTATTGAAAAATAAAATTCAATTTGAGGAGAAAAGTCCAAAATAAGATGTTTATGGACTCAATTGAATTTTATTTAAGGTTTAATTGAATTTATGAAGGGTTTGATTGCAAGAAAAATTGATTTTAAGTCAATTTAGGCTTTAATTGAAAACAATTAAAGTTTTGGGTCAAATTATAATTTTTTAGAGTTGATTTGGTCAAATCAGGGGCTTATAATTACATAAATATTGAAGTTTGATGGCCAGTTAAGGACTTGATTGAAGAAATTCAAAACCAAGGACCAAACAAAAAAAGCACGCAAATAGAGGGATTGATTTGAAAAATTAATGTTTTGGCGCCTTTTCTATTTTAAATGAAACGACGCGTTTTGTCCAAGATAGCGTCGTTTCATCCATTGTTAAAGAAACAAAGAGCCAAAATAGTGTCGTTTTAAACGGCTCTATGGGTCTTATTTTTCTCCTGGACGCGCGAGGCAAGAGAAGAAGAAGCATTTGTTCCCCTGCTTTTCTCCTCTCCGTCTCTTTCCCAAAACCCGAAAACAAAACCAACAAAACCCCCCTTGCCTAAACTCTGACCCGTGGACTACCACGAGAAGAAGAAACAGAGGGGACAAGCCCCACAGGCAGCCCTGAGGTGGCTGCCTAGTGGCCGTCCCGACCACTCTACCCCTGTGCCATGACTGGACAGGGGTAGTAACCCTTTCTCCCCCCATTTTTCACCTATAAATACGGGGGAAGAGAGAGCAGAAGAGAAAGGGGGGAGAAAAAAAAACCAGAAAAGGAAAAAAAACAGGGGAAAGAACAAAGAGAGACTCACACTGAGAGAAGAGGGGAGATTATAGAAAAATATTACAGTGAAGACTTGAAACAGAAGAGAAACAAAAAGGAAGAAAAACAGGGGAGAACAGAGGAAGAGAAGGGAAGAAGAAAGAAAGAAAAAGAACAAGAGACCTAGAGGACGAATGAAGAAACAAAGAAAAACAAAGAAAGAATGAGAAGAGAAGGAGAGAAACAGAGGCAGAAAGGAAAGAAATGAAAAATAGAAATACAGAGAAATAGAAGAGAGGAGAAGAAGAAGAATCGCCACCTAGAGTCATCTCCAAGTCGCCACCGTCTGCAACCGCCAGCGCTACCGCGAACCACCACTCAGTCAGTTGCCCCTCTCCCTTTCTCCTCCTCCTCCTCTTCCTCCTCCTCCTTCTTCTTCTCCTTTGACCCCGCGACCTCTACTGTTCTGCGAAATGAACAGTGAAGAGTGAATTAATTCACTCTCCATTGTTCACGTTGCATGTGAACAGTGGATAGTCTCTCTACTATTCACGTTCTGTTTTTTGGGCTGGACAACGCCGGCCTAGCCCAAAATGACTAGGCCGGGTCCGGCTTTTTTCAAAAATTTATGATTTTCCTGCGTATTTTTCTACTGAATTTTGCTTAATATTGGTTTGTATTTTCATACCATAAAGATACAAATCCGGTATTAAAATACTCGGTTTTTGTCAAAACAAAAAAAATTATTTTTGTTTCATGCATACGACCAAATCTCTCAAAGCTAAAAAAAAAATTGTATTTTCATACAACAAAGAAAACTTTAAAAAATATGTTTTAGCATGCATTTTGGTTTTAATAACCAGTTTATTATAGTCACAATAATTTGGCCAATATTTTAAAAAATCTAAAAAAATGTATTTTGTTTTGTTTTAGTAACAAGGATTATAAATTTATACATAAAACGTATTCCCAATATTAAAAAGGTAGTTCTTTTGTTACGTTAGAACGATTAGGTTTTACCCAATAAGATAAGGATCTCCTTACCGAGGAGGACTTTTCTTAAACCTTAGACAGACCAACAATTAGAAATATGATAAAACTGTAACATATATTAGACAATAAAATAATACAGCTTACCATAGGTGGGGCGTATTTGGGGTGCTAATACATTTTCTTTACGCAACCAGTCCCCGTACCTAATCTCTGAGACCAGTTAAGGTTCCTAGTGACCAAAATACTAGGTAGTGACTCCTATTCTATTTTTCCACTGATAAAAGACAAGAATTCCTTGTCTCCCCACATTTGCCAGATAGACACTATACCAGAGAATGGACGATCATCGTGATGCTGCAACGTGCAACAAGTCTTTAAATGTCTCGACGCATAAGCTATTATCTTCCTATGTTTCATCAAGACGCACCCCAACCCTTTTCCAAGGCATCACTATACACTACAAAACCTTTAGTTCCTGAGGGAAATGTTAATATTGGAGTAGTGGTGAGCCTCCTCTTTAACTCTTGGAAGCTTTCTTCATATTCTTTCGACCACACTCACTTCTTATCTTTCCTAGTTAACTATGTCAACGAGGTTTCAATCACGGAGAACCCCTAAATGAATCTCCGGTACTACCCTGCAAGTCCTAGGAAACTACATATTTTGGTCACCAAGATCGGTCTTTTCCATTTCAAGACCGCTTTGACTTTATGAGGGTCTACGAAGACACTTTCGGTCAAAATGACATGCCCTAGAAATATCACCCTTTCTAGCCAAAATTCACATTTAGTTAACTTCACATACAGCTGGTGATTTCTTATGGTCTGCAAGGCTTACCTCAAGTGTCCTTCATGTTCTTCAAAGGAGTTTGAGTAATCTAGTATGTCATCAATAAATACTGCCACAAACTTGTCAAGGTATGGCTGGAAGACCCGA
>Ga0325400_1001295_pt1 | contig 20390 bp, 14 predicted proteins | sample PopdelMetagenome_2_FD_205662 | JGI IMG/M metagenome (GOLD analysis project Ga0325400, IMG submission 205662) | Populus deltoides microbial communities from Bellville, Georgia, United States - Xylem-PdKOR-R1 | ecosystem: Host-associated > Plants > Phyllosphere > Stem > Wood/Secondary xylem...
GAAATGATGTTTTCTTCGTGGAGGATTTCTTGGTGGTTCTGTATTCATAAAGGATTTAATTAAAGAGATTTGACCATTTTCATTTTGCTTATTATTTTTTTAATCAATTTATGAGAATCATGTTTACGAGCTCAATTTGCTTGTTTGTTTGGGGCTGAGACATACAGGAGAATCTATGATTTATATATAGCATATAACAATGATTCCTCTTATTTTTATTATCTAACTAAGTCTCGTTGTTTGTGATTAAGACTTTTGACAACCTAAAATTACAAATAATGTTTTTTTTTCTATATGTAAGAGATGACTTTGTCAGCGGTTATCATGGTCAAGACTTTAACATATACCTAACTGATAAAGTAATCCATAACAACTAAGATAAACTAATTTTTTTCCCCAGGTCTTGGGGAATGGTCCTAACAAGATGTCCATCCCTTGTCGAGAGAAAGGCTAAGGTGAGGTGATGACAATCATTTCTACTAAGGGTTGGTGGTATAGTAGAGTAAATATTTAACACTTATCACACATTTTAACTAGTTCTTTCATATTTTGAATAGGCCAATAGAAGTTTGCTTGGGTTATTTAAGGTGTTTTAAGGCCCTTGCACCCATGTATACGCCACGAACCCATACATAAATCTCCCCAACACATCTTGGCTTTTTTTTAGAGACATACACTTAAGGAGTTGAGTTATAACTAACCTTATATATAGCTCACCATCTATTAAATAATATCATGCACATATTCTTGTAAGGTAGATGACTTCATTCCTATTTAGGGAGAGATCCATTGTCAACAAGTATGGTTTGATTTAAATTATTTAATCTTCATCATTGATAGTGACTTGGACGACGCCTATGAGTTCCTTCTCATATTTGATGTTTAGCATATTTAGAACTTTTATCCAAACATAAAAAAAAAGAGCTCTATAGAATCAAAGATTGTCAATTTTAACAAAAGGTCAACTTTGTATTCTTATGCTTAAACAAAATGTCAATTTTAACAAAAGCTCTATAGAACCATAAAAGGTACATTTGATTCAATTCAATTTTCATCCAATATTGACGAAAAATATAAAAGAACTCTTATAGATTTGGAAGTGGTGTTCAAAAGTCATGCTCTTTATTAGTATATCATTCATACAAGCTTTCATGTCATTGACTAGTTTGTCTTTGAATTATCGATTCACCATCCTTTAAGAAGTGACTTTTGTATTTTTATGCTTAAACGACATGATCTTATAACAAAGTTTTCCCTTATTATCATGGAAGACATCCTTTTTGTTGCTTTAAGGTATATAGAGATTTGGTGGTATTCTAAGTTAGCATATGAGGAGCTTGAGAACTCAAGCTCTTCGTGGTGTCTATATTGTCAACTTTTGGTAAGGGAAAGTTATGCTTTAGAAAAGCATTGTCGAGGTTGATGAAGTCACTTATCCATTCTCCATTTACCTTCTTCACCATGACCATATTGACAAGCCATTCGAGATATATCACCTCCCAAATAAAACCTTCTCCTAGGAGTTTATCCATCTTCTTAAATATTGTCTTATCTTTTTTCACTAATTTATTCCAGTGAATATGAGGGAAAAAGGTTCCCTTTCGACTTGTGGATGACCATGTAAGATTATTTAATATAAAATAATATATATTTTATTAAAATATTCTTAATATGTTATGATGTATGTCGGTCATTTTATATCTTAAAACCACATCAATAAAATTTAATCAAATACTATTTAATTATTTTAAACTCTTACAAGTACACATTTCATTCATTGCTCATCTAAAAGTTTTTTTTTTTTAATTACAAAACCCTAAAGAGCTTGAATACTCATAAAATGATTGGTCAATTATAATGACAATCATATAATGTCTAGACAAACGATCCTCTCATGCGCAGCAGCTTGCACTAAAACCTTATTGAATAATGTCTCTCTTTTTTTTTTTTTTTTTTTTTTGGGAGCCAAGGATTGGTCAATTATAATGACAATTCCTAGCACAAAAAGGTCAATAATGATAATGGTATCCCATCATTTTTTATTTTCCATAATGGACTCCCAATGGTGCTCGATCATAACTTCATTACGTGGCCTTCCTTCATTATTAAGGATAATAAAGTGACGTTTGACTAAAGAGCTTGCTTTTCTGGTAGAATGAAATTCAAGTCATGTTGTTATTAATGTAATAATTATTAAAAATTTATATAATTATTAATTTTAAAATTTATAAGATTAATTGAAATATTCACAATTTGATCTAAATAACTATATAAATAAATAAATAAATAAATAAAATTTTACCGAGATGTTCTACAAGTGGTAGAAAGCAAAGCTTCTTTTAGTGCACCATTGCAAAACACAAATAGTAATGATTATGTAATCTTCTATTCTACCTTTAATTTTGCTTTCTTTTTATATCCTTTTAAGCACTCTATTTATCCAATAAAGTCTCTACATTCACTCAATTGTTGGAAAACAACTTAGCATGTTGATATTGGTGCATTATTAAAGCCGTCATGATCTAATCTGAAAAAATTATAATTTACAGTCTAATTTAGATTGGATTTTAAATTGAAGAGAAAATTAGTATTGACTCAATGAAATCTAATTAATCAAAGGAGTTTTAAGTAATTCAATTGACCTTATTTAAATTTAAAATGGTCAAGATCAATAAATTAAAAACAATGTATTTTTAATAGAAATAATTGATGTAGATTATTTTAATAACCTATTGCACAATACACAAATAATCTAGACTCTTTTGTGATTTAGATGCTGTTTGGTAATGTGGTTGTAGGTGAGTTCACCCGCAGCTACACATATCAGTGTTTGGTAAAGAAAAAAAAAAGTAATTTTGCTTGGTAGGACCCACCAACTTTGTAGCCGTGCCGCAGGTTTTAGAGAAGCAGCATTTTGCTACTTGTGGGAATTTTTAATGCACAGTGGAGTCATGCTTCATTGTCGCACTGTTCACTAAAGTGAACAGTCTTTTTTCTTCAAAAAACCAGTGCAGTTAATTGATTTAACTCGCACTGTTCACTGTTCACGTGAACAACAATTTTTTTTTTGTTTTTTAAAAAAATTAGTTTAAGGTGAATTAAATTTACTCGTACTGTAATCTCAATTTTATTCCTGATAATATTTTACTAAATTTTGTAGTTCTTGTTGGATGAATTTTGTACGTAATAGAATTGTAGATAATTTAATGGAACACTAATTTTTTTTTTATATAAAGTATGATTTATTTCATGATGTAATAGCAATAGTTAAATTTACAATATTTAAATTAAAAACTATAAATATTAATATATATATTTTTTAAATTATTTTATAACCTTAATTTCAAAAGCATCCTTAACCAAACACATTAAACTATTTTTTGTTCAATCTTAATTTCAACCATAATTTTAACCAAACATATATTTTTTCAACCCAATCTCAACTAAAAATATTTTTTATAAAATAATTTTTTTAAATCACAATTATAACAGTTACCGCAATACCAATTATCTAATCCGGGAATGAGATCCGACAAATATGGATATGCAAGTCCCAACTCGAACCATGTGGGAAACGCATAACAAAATGACATACATACGTAGGAGCGCACAAAGTCTTTGATTTCAAGATTTGCCAATCGCTGACAAGAGTTTAGCTGAGGTGTTATGATTTTGGGTCCCACAAAAATTAAGCATCGCTTGTCTATCAAATTAGGGTGCGTGTCTACTTTGGCCAGCGTGGCATCAATGAATCTTGGACTTGTCAATGGGGAGGCCCCACACCAACTTTCCTCGGATTGCATCGTAAAAGAGAGAGAGAGAGAGAGATTTTCAGATTATCACCCATCAAGGTTTTTTCTTGTCCTTTCCTTTTGTTCGGTCTCTAGTTTTTTTCTCTCTCTCTCTCTAGACATTGTCGGTATCTAAAATAAGATGAATTTTCTAACAGCTTTGATATATAAATAAGATAATTATTTTCTCATTTAATATTTTTTTATATTTTTTATTGTTAAAGAATAATATAAATCATATCCTGAGACCTTATTTAAAAAATTAAGCTATTAAATGAGACTCTAATATATGATTTATATGTAAGGTCTCAGGATATAATTTATATTATTATCTAATATGTTTTTGTTTAAAATACTTTTAGAATGCATGTTATTGTTGATTTTGATGAAAAAGATATAATGGATGAATACATGAGAAAATATGAATATTAAACTTATGGTTATGATTAATTAATTCTTGAGGATAAGACTTAGTTTTATATATAAAAAATTTACCATTTTTATTTGAATCATCAAGAAGATTGATTTCTTAATAAATAATATATGTTTGATTCAAAAATAAATAAATAACTAAAGAATAAAGTTTTAAAATTAAAAATTAATTTTTATTTCCTTTCTCCTCCATTAATATATAATTCATCTTCATTGTACTCCATTTTCCTATGTTTGATAAATATTCAAATTAGGATATGTATATAAATAATAAGGGTTATGCTTGGTAATATATTTATTCAAAAACTGTTATTTGTAATTGTATTGTTGTCTTAATTAGAGATTCTCAAAGTCATAAAATTAAAGCCGAATTTGTTGAGAAAATTATAAACTTTAAATTCTAAATTATGAAGAAATATATAAAGTCAATAGTATTAATATTAGTCTCTTTCTCTTAATTTCTACTGTTGAAAATAATGCATGAAGCTGCTTATATGAGAACTTAAACCAAATCTTTGTAATCTGGGAAAATCTAAACTGTTAATTTCTTTATGTTAATTCTGACTCCTAGCTAACTAGGAAAATCAAAACAAGATTATGTACCTTAACTAGGAAATAAATTCTAATATAACTAGGAAATAAATTCATGATCATCATGCTTGATTCTAGCTAGTTAATGTTCGATCACAATTGATTCATCATGGTCAATTATTATCTAATGCGGTTGATTCTATTAGAAAACCTTGTTGATGCATCCAAACTTGGGTGTTCGGGTCAGCTTCCATATACTTTGACTAATCCCACAAGTCCTGAAGTTAACGATCATGTAAGCCTCTAGTGGTTATCAATATTAGCAATCACATGACTTGAACCTGAGACCACAGGGGAAGCAAACTCCTTGATTCTAAATTTTTACCACTAGACCGCCTACTAGATGGTTTGACCATAACAATTTTGATTTCTAGTCAAATGCATATTGAAAAACACTCAGAAAGTTCTCTTATTGCATCATCAACATCTTTTTCAATTTGTTTCACCTTTGAGTTTCCAATTGGATCATCACCACTAGACTCTAGCCCCACGTATTAATTTGTTCTTCAAGATTTGTTTCAGACTCTCCAGCTCATTGGTTTGTTCCTTATATAAGTAAGTATCTTCAATTGTCTTTGATCAATTATAATTTTGTGGGTCAGCCAATATTTCTTCTTCTTGCATGTACTTGTCAATGTTTTGAATTATGATTTTAGTCTCACCATCTGTTTTCATGGAGAGTAATGTACGTACTTGATGGTATCTGATTTTGCTATTCTAATCTTTTTTTTTTTTTTTCCAAGGATTGTCTAACCTGAAAAACCCTCATTTTCTTCTAATGCTTCAAGACCTTGAGAATCAGTATAGAATGCTTGGAGCTTCTTTGATTTTTTATTAACCATTTATTTTCTTATCTTCAATTGTCTTTTTTTTCGGTGAGATTTTGGAGCTTTTAGTCTCATCATTTGGATTTTGAATCTTAAGATGTGTTTGTTTTCTGGAAGGTGATTTTTAGAAAAATTACTTTTCAAACTTTTCTGTATTTGTTTGTTATTAGAAAAGTTGATCAACAAAAAACACTCTCCAGTTAAAGAAAAATTTGGCTTGGTTTCCAAAAAAATATTTTCCTTTTATTTTGGGTGGAAAATATTTTCCAGAAGTTGTGAAAATTTAGAAATGTCATATTATTTGCTGATTATATCAAATTTGGTCCTCAAACTTTTGATTGCTATATATATATATATATATATATATTGTTTTGAATATTTTTATTTCAATTTCATCCCTTAGAATTTAATTTTTATATTAACTTTGGTCCTCATTTTTATTTTGCTTTTTCCTTATCATTTTTTAATTGAAAATTTTTATCTATCAAATTTGGTCCTCATTATTTTGATTGTTACCTATTTTATTTGAAATAATTTATGAAATATTAATTATTATTATTATTTTAATTTCTTCATCTTTCAATTTTTTTATTTTTTAGATTTGATTTCTATTATTGTGATTATTATTTATTTTATTTGAGATAATTTATGTAATTATAGTTTTTTCAATTTCATTTTCATTCAACTTTTTAATTTGTAAGATTTGTTTCTCATTATTTTCATAAACTTGAAAAAAATAAAACATTAATAAATTATTTTTCAGCTTATTTTTCATGGTATAACCAAACACTGAAAAATATTTTCCAACTTATTTTCCATTATAATGCCAAACATTGGAAAATAATTCACTTTTCCGGAATTCACTTTTAAAAAAGAAACTACTTTCCAGCAAATAAACGGGCCTCAAACAGTATATTTTATCACTCTTTGTGGGTTAATCTAGACAGAAAACAATTTCTTTGTCTGATTTTTATGGGTATTTTTTTTTTAATTTTATCCAGAAGATCTCTTTGTGGGGTTGATTGCTAGTACTGTTGAGATATTTCACATTTTCCATTCCATATGTTGCGAATAGTTGAATAGTATAAACAATTGTGATTATATATATACATGTTCCCTTAAAGCGTGAATGGTTAAACAAGATCCAATCTTGACCAATTCACCAAGCCATAACATGTCCACATTCAAGGCCGACAAGATGCATGGAGCACTCGCAACTGGATTTTCCAGGAGGATATTCAAAGGAAATTATAAAATTGGGAAGGAACCAACAATGGCAAGTCGAAGCACGCCCGCCTTACACAAAAAGAAGTATCTTATAAGATTTAAAGGCATAGTTCAACCGGTCAGGTCTTGAGTTTGTTCTTCAAGTTTCACAAACTTGAGAGTCACTAGAGGCTTACATTATCATTAACTTTAGAGCCCGTAAAATTAGTCGAGGTATGTACAAGCTGACTCGAACACTTACGTTAATCTAAAAAGGCTAACCCGAACATCCATGTTTTCAGAATTAGTTCAGGAAAAGATTTACAAGGGTATATCCAAATTTGTGATTGTGCAGTTTTGGACAACTCAATTATATTTAAAAAAACTACAAAAACTTATCTACGAACATTATTTTTCTTTGAGCTTAGAAAGTATTGTTATAATTTTTGTGATTGTAGTTTAAAAAAAATAGTTGTAAGAGTTTTTTTTTAATCAAGGTCTTAAGAAAGAATTTTCAGCAGGGTTAATGCAAAATTATAATATATTGATTAATCAAACAATTAAATTAATTCCTCCATTTGAACATGACAAAATATTTTTTCTTTCTGAAAATGAGAGAATCCGATTTGGAGAAAATGTGCAACGCAGGAACTTGAATTGTGAGCATTCTTGGCTCTCTAATTATGTCTGGCAGCTCCTTCTCGGGAATCAAAACAAAAGTTGATCTATAGAAAGAGGAAGCAAAGTTAAAATTAGGGAAAAGTAGTGTCAAGATATTTGTCAGCGTGATTACTGGACATCCACACAGGATTTGCTTGATTGATCACGTGGTAACACGCTGACAATATTCAATCATGCAAAAACATGAATAGTTAATTAGCAATGATCACCTCACGTGGTAACCAATGATGACATAATCCAACCCCATGATGTCTCTAGCTAGCTGCTTGTATTGGATTTTTTACTCTCAAGTACTCTTCAATATATTGATACTGATAGTCTGATACTCTTTCTTTTTTCTCTCTTGTGATTTCAAAAGGTCCAAGAATCTATTCTAGTACTGGTAGTGAAGACATAATTGAATCCTCCTTGTCTCTTCTTTTGCTGCTGCTCACAGATATTAGTCGTCACATGTGAATATTATTACCTTTAAAACCATTTTATACACCAGTTAGCTATTACTTCAAGTCCTTGTCTATCTTCTGTATCTCCTCACTTCTTTCTTTTACTACCTTCATTATGTTAAAGTAAGAGAACCATGGTTTTTGTTGTCATGTTCTTATGTTTTTCTTCTTCTAGTTTTGTTTAAAGCACCAGATGGATTTAACAGTTTGTACTTTCTGCTGTTTTTGCAGTTTTTGGAGAGAATAAACTTGTGGATTGTGATTGGAACGGTACAAAATGTTGCAGATAAATCTCTGGGTAGTTGTAGTATTGATTCTAGGACTTGTTAGAGGTAATTTGCACACTGTGGAGGGAAAGCCACGCCGGATTCTTTTGGATACAGATGTCGATACTGATGATTTCTTTGCTCTTTTGTACCTCGAAGCTTAACAGATCAGAATTTGAATTGGAGGTGAGTCCTTTTGCTTTTGTTATATACGTATACATTCATTTTCCAGCTTTTGGTACTGTTGCATAGAAGTTACAGCTGCATATGATCAATGAAAAAGTTGTTAGGTCAGAGTTCAGTTTTGCCATAATTCTAGAATCATTAAATAGTTGGATCAGAGAAATCTTTTCATTTTCTGAAATGGCATAGTCAAATTAGATTATAATCCTTAATCTCAGAGAACCTAATCAACTAAGCTACAGTTCAAATTGCATGGACTGATGCAGGGCATACCGTGAGGCAAATCTATGACATGCTTTACATGATGGGTCGCGACGATGTATCTGTTGGAATGGGAGGTGAGGGTGGAATAACAGAAAATGGTCGGTCACATACTTCCAGGTGCATTCAAGTTGTACTTTTATGACAGCTTCGCTAATATAGGGAAGTGAATTTTAAGAGAATCTCTTTGCATTTGCTAACCCTTTAGTTTTCAGCGATTATAATGAACATGGTACTGATAGGTAAGATCTCATATCAGGGAAATACAACTGCAGGAGGTTGTAGATACTGACAAGCTATTCCTGTAGATCGTCTTGGAGGACGATTAGATATTGATGCTAACTATGGCGTTCCTGCCTCAGGTACAAATTTTTTATGCGCTGACATGTGAAAAAGTTGGTAGGCACTGGTGACTTCTAAATATGCCCCTCGACGCAACAAATACATACCATTCCAGTAAATGAGAATTTCTTCAAGGCATTTTAGCAGAACCAACACACATACGAGGCACAATACTGCTTCCCGTCCTTGAAAATGACTCCTCGTGATACCTGGTTTGATGACCAATTTTATACAGTAATGCTTGTTTCCACACTTTTTACCATTTCAAACCTCATATGAAATGTCATATATCTTTAATTTTCATGCAGAAAGGGAGAAGTAGAACTTTTATGATCATAATTTTAATACATCTTTTGCCGAGCTATTTCATGTGGGGCTCCTTTATCTCTGGTATGGCAGTTTCTACCATGCGTACATCGCATAACCACTACTAAAAAATGTATTAATTAGCAACTAACCACTTCGTTGCAAATAAAACTAAAATCAGTTACTAAAATAATTTAGTAACAAAATTAACAACGGCAAATATCCAATACAGATTTGTCGTTGCTGATTTTTTAGCAACGGATTTATCCGTTGCTGATTTCGCAGCAACAAAAATTCCGATGCTAACAATCAGCAACGGATAATCCGATGCTGACAAGCTAGCAACGGATTTTCTGTTGCTATAATCAGCAACGGAAAATCCGTTGCTGATTCACAAAACCAACAACGGATTTTCTGTTGTTGATTGAATAATTATTTACAATCAGCAACGGAAAATCTGTTGCTCACTATATTATTTTTATTAAATTAATTTTTTTATTTATCAAAATAAATTTTAATTTGATTAATTAATTATTTATGGATAATTTAAAAGTTGTAGAATATAACCAACATAAATTAATATTAAAAATAATTGTATCACTAATAAAAAATGGAATAAAAATAATATTCATATTATAAAAATTTAGTTAAACTTGCATTAATACAAATAAGTCGAAATACAATAAAAAGAAACAACAAAAGATACAATCATGGTGCTGGTTGTGAAGACGAACCATGATATTATGGATCGACACAAGATGAATCAAGATATAGTGGTCGAGGTATAGGTCGATAAATTGGTTGAGATGCGGGACCCATAGGTGTCATTATCTGGGGAGCCATAGGTGGTGGCATTGATGGGGCCAAAGGTGGTGGTATATCTTGGCCAATATTTGATGTCCCACCATGGTATCCAAAATTATTCACAAGATATTCTTTCATATAATCCATCTGCCGTTTCATTTCAAGAATAAAATCATCCTTTTTCTTTATCTCCTCTTCTTTATTCTTTATCTCCTTTTGCAATGCCCAATACGATGAACTAGGATATGATGACTCCACCGAGTAGGAATGTGATGAAGAGCTTGTACTAACTATAGATTTTGGCATACGAGGTGCACCATATACCCTACCCTTTGTAACTCCTCTTGAAGCCACACACCAAGCTGCTCCATCAAATGAAGGATGATTTTCTCGATTAGTTCCATACTTTGAAATCATCTCGATTTTATAATTTTCCTATAAATAAAAACATGCAATACTAAATTCATTTGAATGTTAAATAATACTTAAGTTATATAAATAAATAATCAAATAAAAATACATACAACTATTTTTTTAGACTTGTTGTCGACGAAGCTACCAGACTGCTTGGTACTTTGATGCAAAGCTGAAAAGACATCATCCTATGGAGGTTCTTTTCCATCAGCTTCCTCTTGCTTTCAAGATTAATAAATATTATAAAAGATAAATATAAAAATTTTAATTCATTATCTTAAGCAAAAAAAAAAAAATCCTTACCATGTTAGCTCGATATGAAGCAAATGACACTGTTCCTCTAGAATAAGTGCTTATTTTGCCATCTGTTTTTGTTAATTGATTCCTCCTAGCAGATTCCGACCTCCTTTGAAATTCAGGGGTGGACCAAACATCTTTGATCATTTGATTACAATCATCATTGTTTATCCAAGCAGGACCTTTATCAAGGCAATCTATAATATTTGTAGTATTTTCATTTGACATGGCTTTCTTACGAGCTTGTGTCAATTGTTGATTCAAAGCAATCTTAGCCTTATATTTCCAAATATTACGAACAATTTACTCATCTTCCTCAGGAAAGGAATATTTTTTCTACTAAATAATATATATACCAAGTAAAAAGAGTGCACAAAATTTCAAAGTATGGAAATGATTAATCATATTGTGCTATCTTGTTCAAAATTTGCAAGATTATGTAATAACTAAAGAAATTAAATGATATTAAAGAGTAAATAAGAAATAAGAACAAATTAGAACACAAATCAATACCCCAACACATCAATAAAGTAGTCTCAATGAAAGAGCAAATATATTTTCTTTTGAACCCAAACACAAACAAATTACAAGAATATTATAAATAGGGTAAAAAAGAATATGGCAATTAGTGTTGGTTCTTACTTTAAACTCTTTAAAAAGTTCATCCCTGCACATTGAATCTACTTTTTCCCAATAGTGCCATGTTCCCTTAAAATTGGACCTCAAAATATCTTCGATTGCACGTCCACACGATGCGTTATTGAACCTAAAAAAATATAATAACAAACTTTTATTAAACAAATAATTACATAATAATAAGTAATTTTTTTCGTACCTGAAAATATAACCTTAATAAATTAGTTTTTAAAAATTTCAACTTACTCTGTTGTTCCATACAAACAAAGCTCTTTTTTTCTTGTCATTGGATCTATTTGTATGTCAAAACCTTTCCTTTTAACACTTCGATCATAATTATATAGAGAACAGGTTGAACCGTGGTTTGATGGGACGCCATCTTGATCCTCATCATATACACCTCTCTCATCACTTACACCTCTCTCATTACTACCATCTCCCTCATCTTCATCTCTAATGTTCGCATCATCATCAATATCACCATCATCACCCTCAACTCTCTTATAACTCCTATATGCATTATGTCCTCCATAAACAAGTTGGTTATCTCGAGAGAAACCTCCTTGAATTTGAAGCAAATCTTTGAAGCGAAAGCCCTCACAAAGTTGACATGCATCAACCCTCCCATAATCATATTGAGGAGGATGTGTACTCCCCAAAGTAGGTATATAATACTCCTCTGAGTTCTGATATACAGGTTGATGAAACGTGGATCCTTTGTTATTATGCCTTGATGAAGTTTGAAATGATTTGGATGAAGTGGACCTGCCACTCGTTGAAGTGGACTTGTCACTCCTAGAATCTAATATGAATCCTCATCGAGACATGCTAAAAACCATAAAAAAATATATGCATTACCATCAATAATTATTGAGTTGAGAAAATATAAAACCAACCAAACTGCACAATTATATCAAAGAAAGAATGCAAAATTGTTTCCTTTGTTCTTCATACAGGTACATATATATCATTGAAGAAACAGACATGGATAAAAGCTAAGCATAAAAATAAAAACAACATGAATTAATTAGTGGTTCTAAATTCTGATTTAATAAAAGTGTTTCAATTAGCATTTCTTGCTATGTCATTCAAATTTTGATTTTAATAAATCTAATCAGTAATTTAAAAAAAATTAACAATAAAATCCATAATTTTTAATGAATTGAAAAAATAAGAAAAGAGAAATTTTGACTAAAGAACAATTTTTTTTGGATTTTAAATATTTATTTTTTTACAAATATCTATTTTTATGACTACACAATTAAATAAAAAAATTTAAAAATTTATTCATATAATAATATCAAATATTCACATGTGCATCTATACTTTGCTTCTTACCATCACAGAATACACGGCAGGTAATATTAGCCATTATAGTAGTTTCTACTTTGGTGGATGCCTAATATCATTCTGATTGACTGTTGATATAAACTCATTTTCATTTATGATATCTTGAGAAACGGTCCATTTTACTATAAAGTCTCAAAACTGCTGTCTAACCATCGCAAAATTCTTCCTCTGCCGAACCTAGTCAACCTGCTCCTGATGATGAAGCAGAGAATGGGGCCGAACCAAGAGCTGGGAAGTCAGATCTAACAGAACCAAGTCATTCAAGTCTATTAACCAAGCTGGTTGCGCAGGATTCGTCGAAAAAAGGCAGCTTTTAATAACGTTTATTATATATTTTCATAACAAATTAATTAATTATACAAGTTTTTATTTTAACATGAAACCTGCTCATGAGTGAATAAACAGGATCAACAATATCCACATTTCAATTCATTGCACCAAAACACGGGAAGGGAATTAAGCACCAAAATAAACTACCTACTTGTCTATCTGCACTGGCAATATGAGGATTATATTAGAGAAGCAGGAACAAGCCTGTAAGCAGGAACAAAAACTCCTACTTCTTTGTATCCAGTGCTATCTTCGTAGGAATCTGGAAGAAGAACGAACCTGTGCTTCAAGAAATGGTTTCAAAGGTTAATGAAAATGATATATGTAATGTAATCCATAACACACACTTGAATGAAATAGCAAATAAATAACATTGAAAGCCTAAACTTGTCAAGTAATATGAGAAAATAATATGAAATCATCCATACATATAATAAAGATAATTCATTACATATACTACAAGATATAATTAACTCGTGTTACTCATCATTATCATCACTCCTAACCATGGCATCATCGTCACCACCACCGCCATCATCATCATTATCATTATCATCTTCATCTTCTTCTTCTTTAACCCTTTCATCTTCTTTTCCCGAATTTACATCAAGCTGAAGCAATTCATGTTGACTGATTTCTTCATAATAAGATGATTCAACAAGTATATTTGGATCATCAAGTGTTTGAGTAGGAAAGACACGACATGGTTGAGAAATCTCATCCGATTGATCAACATCAAATGATCTCACATTGTTTTCATCTTCAATAAATTCACCCATGTCAACATTATAACGACTTCTAGCAGTTGTCTTAATAACCGTCCACCATTCAGAGGATTTATTATCAGGAGGATATATAAAGTAGACTTGTTGACATTGTTGTGCTAACACAAAATCTTCATTTCCATGTAGTCGAGATGTATGCTTGATTTCAACCAAACCAGTCGAACGATGCACTCTAATCCCTCGTTTTGTATCATACCAATTACATTTAAACAAAAATAACTTGCACTTACTCCCCAAATATTTTAGCCGAACAACTTCTTTAAGCATTCCATAATAATCACATTCATTATCATTATAGCAACTTCCTTTCACACAAAGTCCACTATTCATTGTCTTTTTAAACCGACCATAACTTTGAGTGTGAAATTTAAAACCATTCACATAATACCCATTATAACATTTCACTGAAGTTGAATGGCCCATAGCAAGTCCAAAGAGTTGATTTTCAATTGCATTAGATTGGTATTCCACCTAGCATAATAGTTAACTCCATAAAAAATATTGTTTTAAAAGAGATTAATAATTTTTTTAAAGTAAATATTGACATAAATATAAATTAATTTTATTAAAATACTTACATTATTTTTTAACCAATTTGGAAAGATCTTTTCGCATAAATTTTCAATTTCAACATCACTCGCATGTGGTTGTTGTGACTTTAACTGTTGACGACATTGCCTAAAATTTTAAAATGTTAAAGTTAATAATAAATTATCATAAATTAAGTACAAAATAATATTTCATACTTACTCTAAATAAGGCTTCAATTCTTGACAATTGAATATCACATAGTTATGCGCAATTTGCATTTCAGTATGTGATAACTGTCTTCTGTAAAATTTTTTGGATAATTTTTTCCTTGGATAGAAAAAAATAGAGAGATATCCATCTTGACTTTTAAGGCCACCATCATCATTTTGTGGAACTCGATTCCAAATTGTTTGCACGTCATCACCAAAATAATGAGATGCAAAATTGGTAATTTCATCAATCAAGTATGCTTCATATATGGAACCCTCAACTTTAGCTTTATTGGTCACTTTCTTCTTCAAATAAAACATATACCTATATCATTTATGTTAGTTAGTTTCTTTTTTAAAATAAAAATGGAATAAAATTAACATAGTATCAAAACATACCGTTCAAATGGATACATCCATCGATATTGAACAGGTCCACCAACTTTTGCCTCATAAGGTAGATGTATCGTCAAGTGTTCCATGGAGTCAAAGAAGGATGGAGGAAAAATCCTTTCAAGTTTGCAAATTATTTCAATTATATTCATCTGCATTAACTCCATGTGGTGGACATTTAAATTTGTAGTACAAATGTCTCGAAAAAATACGGATAGTTCAATTAATGCCTCCCACAGTAGCCTAGGTAAGTAAGGTCGGAAAGCAGTTGGAAGAAGTCTTTGCATGAAGACATGACAATCATGACTCTTCATCCCCGAGACCTTACATTATGCCTCTTTCACACATTGTGAAATGTTTGAAGCATAACCATCAGGAAATGATAATTCCTTCATCCATGACAAAACTCCTTGTTGTTGTTTCTTATGTAGATAATAAGTGCCTTTAGGCTTGTAAACCCGACCACTCGTATCTTGTTGCAAATGTAAATTTGGCTTCTTACAATACAACTGAATATCCAACCTAGCCTTTAAATTATCCTTGCTTCTATTAGGACAATCCATTACTATATAAAAAATATTGTCAAAGAAATTTTTCTCAATATGCATGACATTAAGATTATGACGAATCAAATTTGTATGTCAATATGGAAGCTCCCAGAAAATGCTCTTTTTCACCCAATTGTGTTCAACACCAAAGCCATGAATTTTAGCATTATATGAGGAACTTCCATTATGTCCCTCAGTAAACTTGGACACTTTGTTTAACATTTCCAAACCAGATGCACGAGGTAAAGGAGGGAGCCTTTCAGTTACTCCTTTCAAAAACTTATCTGATTGACATCTATAAAGGTGGTTCATAGGTAGGAATCGTCGATGACAATCAAAAAATGTAGTTTTCCCTCCATTTTTTAATCTAAAGGCTTTGCTATGCTCCATACAATAAGGACAAGACAAATTGCCATGAGTACTCCAACCCGATAACATGCCATATGCTGGAAAGTCACTAATGGTCCACATCAAAATTGCCCTTAATTGAAAATTTTCCTTTCTATATACATCATATGTTTCAACACCAACAAACCACAAATTATTTAACTCATCAATCAAAGGTCTTAGGAAAACATCAAGCTTTTTTCTCGGATTCTTTGGCCCAGAAATCATCATTGACAAAAACATGAATGGTCTAGTCATGCACTTCCACGGAGACAAATTATAAATAGTCACAATTACTAGCCAACAAGAGTATGTATTTGAAGACATGTCAAATGGACAAAACCCATCAGTGCATAACCCTAACCGAATATTTCTTGGATCTGACGTAAAGCTTAAGTGGACACGATTAAACTCCTTCCATGCCTCCCCATCAGATGGGTGCACCATAACCTCATTACCTGACTTATGAAAATGATGTCATGTCATGTCTTTGGCATGATATGGAGACATGAATAGTCTCTGAAGCTTTGGTGTCAAGGGAAAGTATCGGAGTTGCTTGTCCGCCTTATTGGAACCTTTACTAGTCGGATTTCTAGGTTTGTATCATGAACTTCCACAAAAATCACAATTTATTTTCATTATATCTGCCCCATAGGACAACATGCAGTAATTAGGACACACATCATATTTCTCATAACCAAGTCCAAGTGGCCGCATAAATTTCTTAGCATCATAAAAATGTGATACCAAATTTTCATCATTAGGCATACAACTTTTTGTAAAATCAATAAATTTATTGAAGGTTGTCTGAGTCAAATTTAAAGTTGACTTCATATTAAGCAATTGTACAGCAGATAATTTGGTTTGCTTGGTACACCCATCCCATAAAGGCTCCTCCGTAGCTTTCAAAAGTTTATAAAAATTAGTTGCCTTCGGATTTGGAAGTTCCTCTGCTACCACAGGACTAGACACATGTGCATCATTAACCCCCATTGCATCCATAACCAGATTCCTATATGGATTTTCTAGACAAACATCATTCACAACATGACTAATTCCAATTGATGAAGGTTCAGCCAATATTGGTTCTGGGACATAAGGCTCCCCATGTACAGTCCAATTTTCATAACAAGGTAAAAAACCTTTTGTCAATAGGTGCTTACAAACATCATCTTCCTTTAAAAACTTTTGATTTTTGCACCTCACACAAGGACATCTAATTTTCCCCCCTGATATATTTTTATCAATTGAAAACGCAAAATTGATAAATCTTCTAACACCGGTAATGCATTCAAGACGAAGATGACCATCCATAAGACGACGATACATCCACGATCGATCATCCATATTAATCTAATTAACATGATAACACCAACAAGTATTTTAGAAATAAGCATACTTCCTTAACAACCAGTACTTAAACAATCATTTAAAATAAAATATGTACCACATAAACAAACTTTAATATTTAACTTTGATCTACCGAAGTAATCTATCTTGAAATTAATATTTAAAAAAATACTAAAAATATTCATATTAATACAAACTTTATTTCTTTTTATGTGTTTCTTTCTTTTATTCTAGAAACCCTTGGCAATACTGTATCTTTGTATGCTTAGCATCTATTTTCATCGGGATATCTTTATTTCTAATAAAATATATTACTATTTTTTTCCATTTCTTTTTTCTTTCTTTCATTTTTTTTTTGTTTTTATCTCTCTCTCTCTCTTTCTGGGGGGTTTTGCTAAGCCAATTTTACATGGAAAATAGAGTTTTTTTTTTTTTTAAATAATGTGGATTATAATTGATTGAATGAGTATAAATTAAAAATAATTTTTATAACAAAAAATATTTCTAAATTAAAAGTACAATAGTTAAGACTTCTAATTCAATTCATTTTCACATAAATTTTAAGCATTAAAATTGAATTCAATTACATAATTTAATTCATTTAAAAATTATGTTAAGGATTTAAAAATACTGTTATTTTTCCATTTCGTTGAGGATATCTCTTTCCTTCATGTTATGATATTCAATCTCATGATAGTCATTCAATTTTGTTCCTGTCTTTAGATACTGATTCTATTCCTCACTCAGCTTCGACATGACTTTTCATTTTTGTTTGATTTTGTCTTGTCTCCTCAATTACATGTGTAGTGTTAAATTAACTGTCATGTGTAGAAAGTAAATTTAATCCTTTACATAATTTAATCCTTAAATATTGTTATTTAAAAATCCTTAAGAAAGCTGTTTGGTGATTAAGCATTTAAAAATATTGTTATTTATCCATTTTGTTTTTAATTATTAGAGTAAATTATTATTTTATGCTTATGTTCTTAGTGAAATAATGATTAGTCTCTTTGCTAATAGTCCCCTTTCTTAGTAGTGATTTGATTACAGCAAGAACACAAGTTTCCAATTATTTAAGCAAATTATTATTTTATCGTTATGTTCTTAGTGAAATCATGATTGGTCTCTTTGCTAAAATCAGATTTTAATAGTTCCCTTTTTTAGTAGTGATTTGATTACAGCAAGAACACAAGTTTTTAATTATTAGAGTAAATTATTATTTTATCCTTATGTTCTTAGTGAAATAATGATTAGTCTCTCTGGTTTGAAAAACACTCAATATTAAATTCTTATATATTTTTTTGCTATTTGTCTTCTCATAACAATTTATTTTTTTCTAAGATCTAATAAAAAAATTTCAATCTTGAACATATGTTGTTCAATAGCCTGGTATTTTTAATAGTGATTGAACTTCCAATCATGGGATCAGAGGAGCATGTTTAGTTACTTTAGATATTTTTAAGCTCTTGTTCAATAGCCTGATATTTTTAATAATTTCAGATTTTTTTGTATTTTCTGTTTCTTACCATTAAAGTTTTATTTGCTTTAGAGTGACCCTATGTTGGTTGGTTATACCAAAGGAAGATATGGAACACTTACTGAAGCTTTATGCACAGAAGTAGTTCTTAATTCATTAAATCCTAGTTCTTAATTCATTAAATCCAATGTGGATGGCAAAACACACTATTACATTCCAGTTTGAAGTTGTTCAGACGTTGGTGTAAGTTCTGTGCCTATATCTCTATATTTTCCTCAACCAAATATGAGTTTTAATGGTTTCACTTTATTTTAATCTGTGTAATTTACCACAGGTTTCATGCATATGATGTTGACACTCAATTTCACAACATAGATGTAAAGGTAACCCTTTAGTAGTCATGTATACTTCTTCCTTTGTTTCTGCTCTTCGTTTAGGAAGAAATAGGTTTAACCATGATTTTCTTATTTGTAGTTTATTATAAAAAAATCTCCCTAACAAAGTTAATTCTCTTTGCTAGATCAATATGTTTGGTCAATAATAACTCTAAAATACATTTAAAATGCCTAAAACATAAAAGAAAAATAACATAAAATCTATGATAACACATAAAATCCAAACAAAATTAAAAATATATTAGTCAAGCATAATCTTTCAAGCCTCATTTCAGATTATATACATAATGGATGAACCAACAACACAATTTGAACCGGAAAAAAATGGAATTAATGGTTGTTCATATTTAACCCTCAATTCAGTAATTAACTTTTCCTCAGTCTGTTAAAGTTCAAAAAACCTATTGATTAACTGTTTTAAATACACAGCGAAGCACCCAGCGAGAATAATCTTATGATACAATTTTCTGTTAACCATGTGGCATTTTTTCTTTATTATGTTTTTGGCAGTTTGGTGGGTGGGGGTTCCTAATTTAGTTATACCCTATATTTATGCTTGATGATGTATTTCTGTGCAAAAGGGGGAGAGAAACTTGTGTTCATACATAGATTTGCACTGACTACAGTTCATAAATCCTAATTTTATCGAATGAATGGCCTAAAATAATTATTCAAAGCATCATTCAAAAAAAATTTGTTACCTGTGTTCTTGAGTTCTGTGCGAGCAAGATGAAATCTACACAGCAGAAGAACACCTGAGATTGAGAAAGTTAGGTTAAAACTTTTTAACCTAAGTTTAATTGCAACAGAGAAACAAATAAACCCTAAAATTAATTACCTAAATTATTGAGGAAAAGTATGCAACACCCAACCCATATACAAAGAGTGGGGGTAAATCAGGATGCTCGATAGTGATATTGATAGGTATAGTGGGGTGTTGCCATGGGTCTGTGTTTTTGGTGGTTTACAAAGAAAGATTGATTCTCTTGTGGAAGTTGGAGACGAATGAGAAGAAGATGAAGAGAAATGTTAGGGACAAAGAAAAATCAGATCGATGAAGAGAGAGTGCTAAGTTAATTGTTTTTCTATTGTTATGGATGTTATCAGGGGACGAAGGGGATGAAGAGATTCACTGCAAGTTAATTAGCATTTTCT
>Ga0325400_1001296_pt1 | contig 20387 bp, 14 predicted proteins | sample PopdelMetagenome_2_FD_205662 | JGI IMG/M metagenome (GOLD analysis project Ga0325400, IMG submission 205662) | Populus deltoides microbial communities from Bellville, Georgia, United States - Xylem-PdKOR-R1 | ecosystem: Host-associated > Plants > Phyllosphere > Stem > Wood/Secondary xylem...
ATTCAAGTTTGCAATGTTACCAAGATCCCATTATTGTGGATTATAAGGCCAGATCTTGTCACTGGCAATTCGAAGATTTTGCCGCCTGAGTTTGCAGCAGAAATTCAGAAACGTGGCCTTATTGCAAACTGGTGTCCACAGGAAGAAGTACTCAACCATCCATCAGTTGGAGGGTTTCTAACTCATTGCGGTCGGGGTTCAACTATTGAGAGCTTGTCTGCAGAAGTTCCAATGGTGTGTTAGCCATTCTTTGCAGACCAACAAATGAATTGCAGATATACCTGCACTGAATGGGGTGTCGGCATGGAGATTGATAATAATGTCAAAAGGGAAAAATCTGACTCTGTCAATGCTATTAGCTGGATGAATAAGCCTCACAGCCGTCCCTGGAAGCATCATAATCTGTTCTCCTCTCTTAATAGACTGAAAGCATATTTTGGTTCAATCACCTTCTCCCATATCTTTCGTGAAAGTAATTGCATGGCTAAACAAGGAGTGCGGAGATCAAGTGAATTTGTTGCCTGGCTTTGACTCCACCATTTTTCTGTGGCCTTGCTCTTGTGTCTTCTGCCATTATGTCTTTGAGTTATGTCTGTTTTGTTTTGTAGAGGAATGTTTAGCTTTGAGCTCATTCGGATGGATAGTCTATGGTTTTCTATGCTTTGTTTATCTTAGACTGCGCTTTATCCTATATATGGCTTTTTGCCAAAGTAAGATATTGTGTAGCTCCTGTACTCCTCCCGCCAGACTTTGGTGTTTAAATAATATACGCATCTTTCCAAAAAAAAATGTCAAAAGGGAAAAGGTTGAGAAGCTTGTCTCTAGGATTTCCATTTTCTCGAAGAAGAGATCCAGATGAATTTGGACTAAACTTCTCCATGGATGGTGTTGAGAATGCTATTAAGGCTAGTGCAATTATTGTTCATACATTCGACACGTTATAGCCATGTGTTTCGGATGGCCTTTCTTCTATATTTTATCGTGTTTATGCTATTGGCCATTACTAGTTACTCTTCAATCAATCAAAATCTCTTGTCTATAATCTATGGACAGAGGAAACTCAATTGTAGTGGTTGGGATTCGACTGTCGGGAGATTGGCTGCAGGAGTTCCTATGATTTGTTGGCCCTTCTTTGCAGATCAACAGATGAACTCTAGATATATTTGCAATGAATGGCCCTTCTTTATATCTAAACAATCTCTAAACTCTTTATACTAAAAAAATTCTTAGGGCTGGCTATAACGAGAATCAACTTTTTTTCTTTTATTTTCATTTTTATTTTTTTAATTTTACCATTTAATATTATTTAATTTTGAATTTGTTTTTATAAATTATTTTGATTTATTTTTAATAAGATTATCAGTTTCAAATAAACATCATGATATTTAATGTGTGCTTGATTATACGAGTATTTATTTTAGTTATCATATAATTAAGTAAAAAAAAAGGTTCTTAAACTCAGTAGAGCCCATAACTTGGATTGTGAATTTGACTATTTAAACTGTGGAGCTTGGGTCGATTCAATATGTTGTCATCTCAATATATAAAAAAATATTCTTGATTTTTTTTAAAGGTCAAACTACACTTATTACTTAATGTTTGTGTTGCTTCTAGACCCGCTAAATCAATTAAGTCATACTAAGATAACTTTTAAACATGATTTAATTTTAAATCGTATTAGACAAGAAATCAAGTCAAAAAATTTCAAAATTAATATCTTAAATTAGATTTAATAAAAATATCAAATAATACTTTTAGGTCAAAAAAGTAATTTTTAATTTAAATTATTTTTTTAATTTAGGTCGTAGCATAGAGCTTCCCTGTAAACTAATGCATTCCTATTCCTAAATGTCACTTTAGCCAATGAATTTAATGTCTATTTATTGAAATCCTTGTGACATAAAAACATATCAGTTGAGGAGAGTCAAATAACAAACTTAATCAAAAAGCTTAAACTATTTGGTAAGATTTCACGATATGATTTATATTATTCTTTAACACACATCTTCAAGTGAAAGCTCTTTGAGCTTGAAACTTGCACAGACTCACATTACCTTGTGCTTAATTTTTATCAAATAAATAGAGATAGTGAAATTTGAACTCGTGACTATTTGGTAATTAAGGTTCTGATATTAAAGAAATTAAACAAATCAAGGTAGCAAGGAAATTAGTTAGGAAAACAAGTTTATTTTTAAAAGAGATGATCAAGTATTTTTTATAATTTGTTTTATTATATTTACTTGTATATCTTGTTGTTCATGTAATCAAATTATGAAAGAATATCATTCTCTTCTATTCTAAATTTCTACATGTATAGTCTATGGAAAGAGGAAGATGAGCTAAGTCTTCAATGGCTGGATACCAAAGAGCCTAAATCAGTGCAGTATGTGAGCTTTGGCAGCGTAATAGTGATTGCATCAGAACAACTAGTACTTGAGTTTGCAATGGGACTAGCAAACAGCAACCATTTTTTTGTGGGTTATACGTCCGTCCAGATTTGGTCATTGGCAACTCAGCAATCTTGCCAGCTGAATTTGAAGTGGAAACTAAGAAACGTGGATTTTTTGCAAACTGATGTCTTCAAGAGGAAGTACCAAGCCAACCATCAGGTGGTGGATTCTCAACATATAGTGGTCGGGGTTCAGCTATGGAGAGCTTATCTACTGGACTTCCAACGGTCTGCTTGCCATTCTTTGCAGACCAACAAGTGAACGGTAGATATACTTGCAAAGAGCAGATGTGTTGTCAAATCCAAGCATTGTGTTTTGAGTGCCATATCTTGACACGTCCTATAAAATTATCGTTCTAAGTCTAGAGAGACAAAAAAAAATCTATGATTTGATAAAATTCTAAATGTTAATAATGAAACTTAAACCAAAGAAAATATTGAAACCTAATTATGAGAGAAATACAAAAAAAATTGAAACATCATTTTTTGGATCTAATTTGTACAACGTCTGCATGTGCCATAATGGGATTAAAGCAAATTCATGTTCTCAGGGAGAAAGGCTTCAGCAGCCCACTTAAAGGTATTACTTTGAAGGAATTAATGTGACTTGCATTGGAAGGTTCACTCTAAAATATTGTGTTTTTGCAGACAATAGCTGTTTGGAAACATCAATTGATTCGGTTCCTAGCATGAAAGACAGTCAGCTTAAGGATATTCCATTTGCTCGAAGCACAGATCCAAATGATATCGAGTTAAACTTTGCCATGGAAGCTGTTGAGAGTGCTGTTAAGGCTCCAACAATTATTCTTCATACTCATGATGAATTGGAGCCTAGTGTTTTGCGAGATCTCTCAATGATACATCCTTGTGTTTATGCTGTTGGCCCGTTCCAGTTACTCCTCAATCGGATTCAAGAAGATGATTTGAATTCCATTGGATACAATCTATGGAAAGAAGAAAGCGAATCTTGTTAGAAATATTTGAAGGAGAAAAGTAAAAATGGGAACATGGGAAGCATGGTAAAAATGGGAAAAAACAAATCTCATTTGTATAAATATATTATTCTTCTAAGAGAGGAAGTCTCGATAGACTTGAACTTGGACTTCCAATGCTCCAAACATATATTTATACTAGTTTAGGATAATTCAAAAGACTTAAAAGATAAATATATCTTTAATAGTTACATGCATATATCTAGAAGACATCTAGACCGAGAACTAAAAGATACTTTAAATGAAAACTTCAAAAATTAGTTCCAACGCTCCCACTTAATTTTGAAAGTATCACAATTTTTGAAATTTAAAATGGAATGCAAATCTTATGATAACTTTCAATATATTTTTTCATTTTTTTAACGTCACACTGTATCCATAATTGTTTTTGAAATTAACTTTCATTTTCATTTTGGAAAGATCTCTCTTGCATCTTTGTCTTAGCCACTCCTTTCATCATGGCTAGCTAATGGCATTCCATTGTGATTTTTTTTAATTTATTTTTCTTCAATTATTGCCTTTGTCTGAACATGCTACTCCTAGCCATTTTTCTCCTCTTGTGGTTGTTGCCACAATTCTCTACCCAAACACTTCTTTTCAAGATTTGGCTCACTCTACTTTAAGTTGTCTTTTTCTTATCATGACTTTTTTGCTATTTGTCATGTCTTGTAGGAGGAGTTCTCTCTTCTCTTTTCATATGTGGTCTCTCTTGTACCATATTTAATCTCTTTTTTATATTTTTTTAGTTTCTCTAAAACCTTATTAGATCGAAATAGCTTTGATACCTTGTTAGAAAAAAAATGTTTGAAGGGAAAAAATAAAAATAAAAAACATAAGAAGTATGGTGAAAAATAAATCTCATTCATATAAATATATTATTATACTAAGAGAGGAAGTCTCAATGGACTAGGATTTGAACATACAATACTCCAAACATATATTTATACTAGTTTAGGATAATTCAACAGATTTAAAAGATAAATATATTTTTAATAATTACATCCACATACCTAGAACTAAATGATACTTTGAATGAAACTTCAAAATTTAGTTCCAACAAATGTCTCCAACGGTTGGATACCAAAGAACCAAACTCAGTGATCTATGTGAGTTCCGGAATCATGACTGTGATGACAGCAGAACAACTATTCAAGTTTGCAATGTGACCAAGATCCCGTTATTGTGGATTATAAGAACAGATCTTGTAATTGGCAATTCGAAGATTTTGCCACCTGAGTTTGCAGCAGAAATTCAGAAACGTGGCCTTATTGCACGCTGGTGTCCACAGGAAGAAGTACTCAACCATCCATCAGCTGGAGGGTTCTAACTCATTGCGGTTGGGGTTCAACTATTGAGAGCTTGTCTGCCGAAGTTCTAAAGGTGTGTTAGCCATTCTTTGCAGACCAATAAATGAATTGCAGATATACCTGCACTGAATGGGGAGTCGGCATGGAGATTGATTATAATGTCAAAAGGGAAAAGGTTGAGAAGCTTGTCTCTAGGATTTTCCATTTTCTCGAAGAAGAGATCCTGATGAATTTGGACTAAACTTCTCCATGGAAGGTGCTGAGAATGCTATTAAGGCTAGTGCACTTATTCTTCATACATTTGATACGTTATAGCAATATGTTTCGGATGGCCTTTCTTCTATATTTTATCGTGTTTATGCTATTGGCCCTTACTAGTTACTCTTCAATCAAATAAATAACATGCTAGCTTTTCTTGTTCCTCCTCTGTTTTCTGTTTCTCCAGAAGCTGGGTGCCTCTTGCAGCCTTTGCTTCGACTCCCTTCAAAGATTTGGTAGGATTTCCTTCGCTATCATAATAGCGACCAACCAGTTTACCAACAAACCTGGCATTCAGGATTTGTGATTGCGACCACCAAGTCAATATCAAGAGTTGTACTTGTTCAGTGAATATTTGATTTCTGTACCAATTTTATCTCTTGTTTTACTGATAACACCAATGTTCCAGACATAATCTTAGAGAATTTCGCAATTCAATATAGATGATTAGAGTTATTTAGAACTGAATGAAAAGAAAAGATTTTAAATTCATAAGAGCTCCATAGTATCGGATTTTTCTATTTGCTCCTTCATACTAAGCTCAAAGGACATAATATGGACAATGTGCAACTCACGTGTAGCTTCTGAAGTAGAATTCTCGCCATGCAACAATACTCTTCACCTACAGATGCGGCAATAATTGAATCATATAGCACAGAACTTTTAGCTATATACCGACATTAGCATGGAGCAGGTATGAAAAGTTCAACAAATTGATCCATAATACAGAAATGAAGTTGGATGTTTATGTTATTTTCTTTTTGACACTTTTTGACAAATAACCATTGTGTTAAGAGAGTTTAAAAAGAAAACCGACTCTTAAAATGATACGGAAGCTTTAAACAGAAAATGAAGGATGATGCACAGGCATGGCATGGCAGTCATCCTTTAACTGTGCCCAAACCAATGACTGTGTCCAATATGCTCATTAATAACTAAATTTTTCCAAGATGAACTGTATGCTTTGTACTACCTTTCAATATGCTATAAACAACGCAACAACAAGGTGGAGTTGTTTTTTGACATAGAAATTAGAAAATGGTAATTGTAGGGCTATGCCGCAGAGACTTGTATTTTGGAGGTACTTGTGAGCTGTGATTAAAAAATTAATTAGTTGCTTTTTATTTTTTTATGTCTGATCTACCTTGAAAAAAAGGAGACAAATATATAAAAAAATATTTTTATTTAAAATTATAAAAAAAAAATTCATTTAAAATTTTATCTTCTAATTATAATTTTTTAAAAAAATTAATCCAAAAAAAAAACTAATAAAGATCTTCTTTTGGAACTCAGAAATACCGTATCGGAGAACAACCCTACGGTTACCTGCATTGTTTCTGATCCCTTCGCTCCAATCTCCATCAAAGCTGGGGAAGAAGTTGGTCTTCCAGTTGTGATGTATGCCACTATGAATGCATGTGGCTATATTGGATTTAAACAGCTCCATGCTCTCAGAGAGAGAGGCTTCACCCCAATCAAAGGTAATTCACATGCTTGTTTATTATTTGAGTTATCATCAATTACAAGTGAACTTCCAAGCAAAGTGGCTTTATTACACCATTATACAACTTCTTTAGTATTTTGCAGCTAATTTATTCATTTCTAAATTTTCAAACATCCAGATTCTCCCTTGCAAGTTGATGGAGAAATGATTTTAAAACATTATCACGACAACAATTTCTTTTATTTATAATATAATATATTATATTATGTTATATATATTGTACGTTCGACGGCATAATTCAAATAGCATGCCATAGAACCATGTAAATTTTATTTAATATCCTTTTCCAAATCACTTCTCTAAAAATCTGGCAATCTGACACGAGTAGAAGGAGCTGCTGGTGTGGGTGGCTAACGAGAGGCTGATGGCAGCGTTGGTGGAGAGTTTTGTGACCAATGTCAGCTTTGGGATGAAGGAGAGAGAAGAAACAGAAATTGCAGAGGAGAGAGAGAGGAGGTCAAGGCTGCCTGAGTTTGCCACTTTAGGCCGGCGCCGAGGCTTCTATCATGTCATTCAGCCTCAACAGTGTACATGGGGTTGTATGGAAATGTCATGATATAATTTCCGTGCAAGTTTGTTCAAATTTGGTGGATAAATAAGGCACTAAATGTACCTGTAAAGTAACCTCCTAAACTATCATTTCAGATAAAACTAAAGAAGAAAATGATGAATAGTAACCAAAACGGTGGCATTCCGGTCAAGTGCATTTTGGTACTCCGATTTCTGATTTATCTCATGTATACCCCTAATCGGCTTCAAACTTTTCATTTTATGCAATTGAGTCCCTGGAAAAATTTCAAGTTTAACCCTGGCTTGGCGTGCTTTTTTCACTTTGATCCTTCTTTTTACATATGCAATTCAACCACTAATTAACCATTAAACTTTCAATTTCTTGAAGTTAACCCCCGGTTTTAATAATTAAGCCCTCATACTTTGGTGTCTTTTATAGATTAGTCCTTAACTACTAAATCTTTCAATTTAATTCCTAATTGACCCAAAAATTTTAATTTTCTTGCAATATTACCCCTGATTTCTTCAAAATGTTAATGGAAGGAGAAGAGGGTAAGAAAATTAGGGGAAAAGGCATGCAGTGGAAGAAGTTAGCTGAAGAGACTACTGGCTGAAAAGGTTGATCCTCCACTAATTTAGACAAACTCATAGATGAAATATTCTAATTAATCGAGTTAATTTGTTACTTATTTTGATTTTAGAAAAAGAAAACAAGTTTCATGATTGCATTTTATTGATTATTTGTTGGAGAAGTGGTGTTGATGTGAAAGTGATTGCGCATGCATCAATGGGATCCACAGAGAACGTCTTGAATTCAAATAAGGTAATTATGAAAAGCTTGATTGTCTGTTGACAACTCATATGTGTATAATTGTTAAATCTGACTTGGGCGGACAAATTGATTCAAAGAACCAATAATGTAAATGAATTTGAATTTGTAATCAAAGCATATAAGCTATTGATTTATTTTAAACTTAATCACCACGAAAAATAAAATAATTGAACCTGTACAAGATCCGATCACCCGTAACACAAGCACTTGACCAAGTTTTCTATAAGATGGTGACATAGAGAACTAAACAAAACATGTAACATCAAGCTACATGTCTTGTACTTGGAAAGAGACAAACACCCTAAAAGATGATCATTTATGAGATATATCATCAGAGATTTCACATCCAATAATCCAAACACTGGAAGAAGGTGGCGGAAGAGGCTACTGTCCCTAATGGTTGATCATCCATTAATTTAGACAGTTTCATCAATGAAATGTTACTGTCATAATCCAATTATGGGAGTCCCTAAAAATTTATTTATTTATTTATTTATTTATTTATTTTAAAATAAAAATCAAAAAATAAAATAAAAACTGGCAACGTGGAGAAAGCAGGCCGGGAAATCAAGCTGTAATTTTTGAAGGAAATTCAAGGCCTAATTGTACCTCATTATGCCCAAAAGTGAAGAAAAAATGCAAATTCAAGGTCAAATTAAATGGTTATTGGACGAATTTGCATAAAAATTAAGCCCAGTGACATAATTGAATTTTTTATAGGCCAATTTGATTTAATCATGGGCCAAATTAAATTTTAATTATGTTTAAGAATTAATTTGGGTCCAATTGAAGGATTTAATTAAGTGCAAGGACTTAATTATACTTTAAATGGGTCAAATTAATTTTATTTGGGGCTTAATTGGTGAAAATTTAAGTTTGGGGGCCTAATTTGGGTTTAATTGAGAAGATTGGAATTTTAAGAGACCAAATTTAATTTTCACCAAGTTATTTGAATGAAATTAGGGGCCAAATTGCAAGAAAATTAAAGTTTTGGGGTCAATTAGGGGTTAAATTGAGGAAATTCGTAGCCAAGGATCAATTTGCAAAAGGCGCCGAATTATAGGGGCCTAATTGACAAAAACCGGGGACTAAATTGAAGAAATTGAAAGTTTAATGGTCAATTAGGGTTAAATTGACAAGATCCGAGACCAAGGACCAGATTGCAATAGGCGCGTAACTTTGGAGTTCCAATTGAAGTTCATCAGGGGCTTAATTTCATTAAATCAAACGTTTTGGGACAATTAAGGGTTCACTTGCCAGCAATTGAAAGCTGGAGGGCTAAATTGAAAATCTGTTAAAATCCCTAATTCAGGCCAAAACGGCACCGTTTTCCTTGGAAAAAAAAAAACAAAGGGGACCAGACGACGCGCCGTCTGGTCACTATTCATTATCTTCCATATTTTTCCGAAAAATCTGGTCCGGTCACCTCCTTTGCAGGTGCATTTAATGCACTTAACGTCCACCAAATTTGCCAAACCATGCACGAAACCGATCACCAGACATCCCTCTACGTCTGGGTATGGTCGTCACCGGCTCACTGGCACATAAAAGGATGTGGCACCACTCCAAAGAGGCCACCTTAGGCAGCCTGCAGCTGCAAATTGACAGTGCACCATGCCTACTTTGAGCCAACGGTTGGGGTCCTTCCCAATCGAATCAAGGGCTGGAATTTATTCCCCTGTGAAGACAAGATTACCCTCTTCCACCCCTATAAATAGGAGCAGATTTCACGTTCTGAGAGGGAAGAAAATCGAACTCAAAGTTGGCCGAAAACCAGCCTTCCCTGCCCATTTTTCCTGCAACCGACCTCTTCTCTGCCTTCTCTCTCCACCGTGGCTTTCAGCCACCGCCATTTTCATCACCCGTCTCCTCTCCATCATCCCCACCTCTAGTAGCCATCAAACCATCTCACGTGGTGGTTGCACCACTTCTCTCTCTCTCTCTCCTCTGTAAAAATTTCCTTCTCTACCACTGTGACCTCGGCAGCAGCGGCAACGGCAGAAGCAGCGACCACCACCTTGCCCAGAAGCTCTTTTCCTTCCCAAAGACAGCCAGGGTAGCAGCTCTTTCCTCAGCCACTCCGACAGCTCCAACTGTGAGCTTCCCTTCTCCTTCGCAGGCCTATGTTTTCTTCCTCTTCCAGCGATGACCTGAGCCAGCCACCGGCTTCACCACCGCAGCCATACCATGCACCACCGGTCAGGACGCCAGCTCCTTCAAAGCCAGGTAAGCCTCCCTCCTCCTTTCTTCTTCTCCCTCCCTTCTCTATCTGTTATCGCTGCACGTGAACAGTGCAACGTGAATTATAATTCACGTTGCACTGTTTCGTGCAACCTAGTCACTGGGCTGCCAGTGACTAAGTTGCTTCGGGCTGGACCTATTCTAGCCCAACCCAGTTGGCTGGGCTGGGTCCAGCCCGTCCCCAAAATAAAAAGCAACATGTTGGGTCGAGTTCGGCCCAACCTTTTTGGGCCCATGCCAGCCCACCTGTTTTTGTGTCTGTGTTTGGCCCAGCCCACCTATTTAAATAATATTTAATTAATTAATACATATAAAAATAATAAAAAAATTTTCAAAATTTTCAAAAATCCTTTCAAAAAAGTTGTGATTTTCTCAAATATTTTTCTACCAATTTTGCATAATATCGGGTTGTATATTTACACTGTAAAATACAAATCCAGTATTAAAATACCCAGTTTTCTTCAAAAATTTTCATTAAAAAAAAGCTCTTTTTTCAAAAAGATGAAAAAAAAATGTATTTTGTTGCATACGGCCAAATTCTAAAAAATTTCAAGCATATTTTTTATAAACAAAAATTGCATCTTTTTCATGTTTAAAAAAATCAAAAAATAAATATCGTAGCCAGTTTATGATTATCCATTAGAATTTGGCCAACATGTCAAAAATCTTTTTCCAATCTTTTTTTTAGGTTGTAGACTTTAATATTTGTGGGGTGTAAAATTACACGATAAAATACACCTTCAAGTATTAAAGATACAAGTGTAAAAATGTGATGCTAAAATTCAGACTTTAGAACGGTTAGGATTTAACCCGATAAGGTAGAGACTCTCTCATGAAGAGAAATCTGCATTGAGCCTTAGGAAAGACCAACGAATAGAAACCCGACTTAGAAAAACAATCAAACAACAATGCAGCTTACCTTAGGTAAGGTGCACTGGGGGTGATGCGTCTTCCCCTTGCACAACCAGTCCCTTACCCAGACTCTCGCAGACCATAGGTTCCTAATGACCATAATACTAGGTAGCGACTCCTAAACATTAATCATAATTTTATGATTAAATTCAAAAACCCTTCCCAACACACAACACCCCTCAGGAGGCACGGCACGAGCCTCCGCCGTCGCCAGACGACGTCGCGCCCCCCGCGACAGTTACAATCAAACATCACTTTGTAACCTATGATCATTCTAAAGAGAAAATACTTCTGTGATGGGATTGTATTGCTTGCGAATTGAAGAAAGCTAGTGTTTGCACTCATGGTGTTTGTCTCGATCGTCCATATGCATGGTTGTCGGTAAAGTCCCAAGAACCTAGCTAGTACGCAACTGAATAGCTTCTAGGTCTACAAAGACGACATATCCAGTCCAATGAGCTCGGGCGTAGAAATTTGTCCATTGAACAGTCCCTGTTAAAGATCAACACCGCCTCCTATTCTTTGAGTTTCTCAGAAGCCGCCAACTAAATATTCAGGCATGCTTGTTGACTGAGATTTTTCAACACCTTGAATTTTGCAGAAGGCTCCAATTTATCCAACTGTTAGCAAGAAGAAAAGGATGAATGATACTGTATATAATTCAACTTAATTATTTGTATAATTGAATTTTATTTAGATTAAATTAATTCAATTTATTATGTTCATTGTTATAAATAAAGTTTTCTAGTTGCGTTATGGATATATATTTTAATAATAATTTTCAATGAAAAAATAACTGGCCATTCATTAATACGACTAGAAAAAGGGCCAATGATAGATGCCGGAGATAGTGCAATGTTACGTTACAGGCTGCCAGCTAATTTTGCTGATAAGATTTTATATATTATAGTGATAATTAATTTGTGAAATCCTTGTGAGCTGTGATTCAGAAATTAATTAGTTGCTTAATTTCTATTGGTTACGTGGTGGGTCTGTCTTAGGGATAAAAACAGGTATAAAAAAAACAAAAAACAAAACATGACCTATTAAAAATAATAAAAATATCTATATTTAAAATCTTCTTGTTGTTATTCCCTCGTGCCTGTAAAATTTCTCGTTGTTATCACTATAGTACAACTACAATGACATGACATTAATAAAATAAAAATAAAAAAATTCAAGGAAGATACAAATTTGGAAATAGAAAAACAAGCATTTCTGGCTATAAATGACAGGAAAAGACTCATTGAGACTGAACAGAGAGAAGCAAGCAAGCTAGCTAGTAAGAGAGATATGGGATCCATTTCGAAGCCTCATGTTGTTGTGATCCCATGTCCACTCCAAGGTCATATAAAGACTATGCTTAAACTTGCGAAGCTTCTTCACTACAAAGGTCTTCACATCACGTTTGTCAGCACAGAATTCAATCACAAACGTTTCCTTTGGTCAAGAGGACCTCATGCCCTTGATGACTTGCCTGGCTTCCATTTTAGAACCATTCCCGATGGTCTCCCTCCTTCAGATATTGATGCCACCCAAGACATTCCTTCTCTTTGTGATGCCATGAACAAGAATTTCTTAGCACCCTTTAAAGATCTTCTTTTACAACTCAAAAATACCATATCGGAGAACAACCCTCCGATTACCTGCATTGTTTCTGATCCTTTTGCTCCATTCTCCATCAAAGCTGGGGAAGAAGTTGGTCTTCCAGTTGTGATGTATGCCACTATGAATGCATGTGGCTATATGGGATTTAAACAGCTCTATGCTCTCAGAGAGAAAGGCTTCACCCCCATCAAAGGTATATTCACATGCTTGTTTAATTGCAAGTGAACTTCCAAGCAAAGTGGCTTTATTACTATTATACAACTTCATTAGTATTTTACAGCTTTATTCTTTTCTAAATTTTCAAACAAATGGTTGAGATTATCCTAGAAATCAAATGGTTGAGATCCTTCTACAAATAATTTCAAAAATTATAGGGTATGAGAGATTTCAGATCATTTGTTATTCTATTATTCTAGCTGGTACTCGGTAATTAAAGGTAAAATTCTTATGATGGTGGAGAGTATCCTCATTTTTAACAAGGTGAAACTGGATTGAGTTTCCGGTTTCTCATTAATCTTGCATATTGCATAGATTATTTGTTTGGCTAAAGTGTAATGAATACAATTTCAGCTATAATGATAATGATAGTATTTGGATGTGAAAAAAATATGAATCACTAACTTGATTGCTTTTTTATTTTATATTTCTTTTTGTTCTCTCTTTATCTCATTTACGGCGCATTCATTTTATTTTACTCAACATTTTAGAAATTATCTTTTAAATGATTTCTTTTTTATTAATACACTTTATTATTATTGAAAAAATATTAGAATTTAATTAATTTGGTATGCCCGCGTTCCGACAAAAATTACCAAGCTTAAATCACACAGGCAAGATCAATGATTATGTGCAAAAAAATTTCATTTTGAGCTTGGTCTAATAAGATTGTGTTTTGCAGATTTGAGCAATCTAAGCAACGGCTATCTTGAGACAAAAGTAGACTGGGCTCCTGGTATGAAAGACGTTCGTCTTAAAGATTTTCCATTTATTCAAACAACAGATCCAGATGACGTTGTATTTAACTTTGTCATTGGGGTTGCTGAAACTTCTGTTAAAGCTCGTGCAATTGCTTTTCATACTTTTGACGCCTTGGAACCAGAAGTTTTAGATGGCCTTTCCACTATTTTCCCTCGAGTTTATTCCATCGGTCCACTCCAGTTACTCCTAAATCAATTCGAAGAAAATGGCTTGAAGTCTATTGGTTACAGTCTGTGGAAAGAAGACCATGAGTGTCTCCAATGGCTGGAAACAAAGGAACCCAAATCAGTGGTGTACGTGAATTTTGGAAGCATAACAGTGATGACAGCTGATCAACTGGTGGAGTTTGCAATGGGATTAGTTAATAGTAATATCCCATTCTTGTGGATTATAAGGCCAGATTTGGTCGTCGGTGAATCAGCTGTTTTACCAGCTGAATTTGCAGAGGAAACTGAAAAGCGAGGCTTTATTACAAGTTGGTGTCCACAAGAGGAAGTGCTTAACCATCCAGCAGTTGGAGGGTTTCTAACTCATAGTGGATGGGGTTCAACCATTGAGAGCTTGTGTGCTGGTGTTCCATTGGCGTGTTGGCCCTTCTTCGCTGATCAAGCAATGAACTGTAGATATAGCTGCAATGAATGGGGAGTTGGAATGGAGATTGATAATAACGTCAAGAGGGAAGAAGTGGAGATGCTGGTGAAGGAGCTAATGGAAGGGGAAAAGGGTGAGAAAATGAGGGGAAAGGCTATGGAGTGGAAAACGTTGGCTGAAGAAGCTGTTGGGCCAGAGGGTACATCATCCATTAATTTGGACAAGTTCATCCATGAAATAATCTCTTCAAACAATTAGATCGTCGACACACTAGAATAAAAAAAATCATGAAAAGATCAAATTTCCTTCCAGTTGCCTTTTATTGGAATTTAAATATCATAATAAATAAATGCTCCAATTTTTAATATGGTATGATATCTTGGAAACTTGTTGATACTTCTATCTTTACATCCAAAGCTATCATACCGTCAGATCCTTTGTTTTCTAATGCTACATGTTTTCGTCAAATTATGAGTACTCTTCAATATCTCAGTTTTGCGAGACTAGATATTTGCTTTGTTGTTAACAGAGTCTATCAGTTTATGCATGCTCCTACAGACTCTCATTGGGCTGCTGTTAAACGCATTTTGCGTTATTTTAAGGGTACGACAACACATGGCCTACATATTACTCATAGTTCTTTCTTTCCATTACATGGCTTTACAAATGCAGATTCTGCAGGTAGTATTGATGATAAAAAAATCTACGAGTGGTTATCTTGTGTATTTTGGTTATCTTAAGCAATGTACAGTTGCTCGCTCTTCTACTGAAGCTGAGTACAAATCCTTAGCAGATGGTACTGCTGAGGTTATCTGGCTTGACTATTTATTAACAGATCTTCAGATTCTGTCTGTTTCAGCTCCTATTATTTGGTGTTATAATCTTGGTGCCACTTCTTTATCTGCGAATCATGTTTTTCATTCTTACATAAAACATATTGAGGTTGATTATCATTTTGTTTGAGATTGAGTTGCGAAGAAGTAGATTTAAATTCGTTTTATTTTCTCTCAGGATCAACTTGCATATGTTTTTACTAATCCACTTCCTATTGCTTCGTTTACTGCTTTTTGTTTCAAGTTTCGGGTCGATCCTCTACCCTCAGCTTTAGGGGGCATATTATAGAATGTATACTGTATAGGAAATATTATAGGCACTACTCTAGTATTTTATTCTCTACATTAACTATTGTATATTGCCTTACACATAAAAATGGAAAATGATTGGTTAAATCAAAGGTTAAGCCTCCTAATTATTCTTTACTGTTACCAGTGAGTCGACGATTCTGCCGGCTGAGTTTCAAGTGGAAACTCAGAACCGTGGTTTCGTGACTAGTTGGTGTCCACAAGAGGAAGTTCTGACCCACCCATCAGTTGGGGGATTTCTAACTCATACTGGTTGGAATTCGATTATTGAAAGCTTGTGTGCTGGAGTGCCAGTGATATGTTGGCCTTTATTTGCTGATCAACCAATAAATTGTAGCTATGCTTGCATTGAATGGGGAGTTGGCATGGAGATTGATAACCATGTCAAGAGAGAAGAAGTGGAGAAGCTTATCAGGAACTTGATGGGAGGAGAAGAGTGTAAGAAAATGAGGGGAAAGGCCAAACACTGGAAGAAGGTGGCGGAAGAGGCTACTGTCCCTAATGGTTCATCATCCATTAATTTAGACAGGTTCATCAATGAAATGTTACAATCAAACATCACTTTGTAACCTATAATCATTCTAAAGAGAAAATACTTTTGTGATGGGATTTTATTGCTTGCGAATTGAAGATAGCTAGTGTTTGCACTAATGGTGTTTGTCTCGATCGTCCATATGCGTGGTTGTCTGTAACGTCCCAAGAACCTACCTAGCACGCAACTGAACAGCTTCTGGGTCCACAAAGACATATCCAGTCCAATGAGCTCGGGCGTAGAAATTTGTCCTTTGAACAGTCCCTGTTAAAGATCAATCCAGAAATTAATTTATCACCGCCTACTATTCTTGAGTTTCTCAGAAGCCTCCAGCTAAATATTCAGGCATGCTTGTTGACTGAGATTTCTCACCACCCACCATTCTTGAGTTTGGCAGAAGGCTCCGATTAACGAACCGAGAATCAAGAGCACTTTTTTATTCTTTTCTTTTTAAAAAATTTTATTATTATTTTCAAATCATTTTAATATATTCATATCAAAAATAAATTTTAAAATAAAAAATATATTATTTTAATATTAAAAAACATTCATTAAACAACACGAAACGCTATCTACCGGTCAACTTAAGGAAAAAGAATAATGATACTTTTCATTGGCTACAAGTGGGGGACCTAAAAACAAAGTATAGTGGAGTGGGTGAGAGAACAAAGAGTGTGCGAGTAATATTACTTAAAAGAGTGTATGTCTTATTTACACGTCAGGTGGTGTCCTAATGTACATATCCTTTACAAAAGTCTTGTTAGTAAGAGAGTGTTGGTTTTATTTTTATTTTTTTTATGGGCTCACATAAAAAAATATATATATTTTTTTTTAATTTTTAAAAATATAATTTATACTTTAAAAAAATTATACTTTTCAGGTCGGTCCTCCACTCTCCGCTTAAATAGCATATTATATTATAGAATAGCGGTTATTAGAAATAGCGGTGCGTGCCGTGAGTTGAGGGGTGTGAGTAAAAGAGTGTCTGGTGTATGGCTTGTATACACGTCAGGTGGTGTCCTCATGTCCATATCTTCTACCAAGGTCTTCGTTATTAGGTAAAAGTTTATCACCTCAACCACAAGGGCGGAGGGTATACAAGGTTGAGGTGTGCTGTAACCTAGATAAAAAAATAAATTCTAACTTTTAATATATAAATTCTAATTCACACAAAATACAGTAATTAATAGTTTGAATAAATTCAGTTTTTTCAATGTTTTAATGGGTTTTAATTCAATTTGTTCAAATGTATTCCCATCAAAAAACCCTGATTTGGCATTAGTATTCCCTTCTAATAGTATTTAGCATTGGAAAGTAATTCTTAGTAAACAATCGAAACACATAACTCAGTAAAAATCTAGTTGAAATATTAAATTTTTTTATTAAGTTTTTATATAAATAATATAAAAATGATTTGCAATAAACAGTAGCCATATATCCTGGCAGTGAATGCGGAGTTGGTGTAGAGATTAAAAATGATTTCAATGTCAAAATGTTAATGGAAGGAGAAGTGGGTAAGAAAATGAGGGGAAAAGGCATGCAGTGGAAGAAGTTGGCTGAAGAGGCTAGGCCCACAAGGTTCATCCTTCTGATTAATCATTGAGTTAATTTGTTGCTTATTTTAATTTTAGAAAAAAATAACAATTTTTATAATTGGATTTTATTTATTTATTTATTTATTAATATAGATATACAGGACAATTTACATGTATATATCTTAACTAATTTTATAAATTTTAAAATTAATAATTACATAAATTTTTATTGATTTTAAAATTTATAAAACTTAAACGAGCAACTTAAAACATATCCAGAACTAAGCTGCTTTTAATAATGGATTTTATTGATTATTTGTTGGAGAAGTGGTGTTTTATGTGAAAGTGATTGTGCATGCATCAATGGGATCCACAGAGAACGTCTTGAATTCAAATAAGGTAATTATGAAAAGCTTGATTGTCTGGTGACAACTCATATGCGTATAATTGTTAAATCTGACTTGGGCGGACAAATTGATTCAAAGGACCAATAATGTAAATGGCGTTGAATTTGTAATCAAATCATATAAGCTACTGATTTATTTAAAACTTAACCACCGCGAAAAATAAAATAATTGAACCTGTACTAGATCCGATCACCCATGACACAAGCACATGGCCAAGTTTTCTCTAAGTTGGTGACATAGAGAACTAAACAAAAACATGTAACATAGAGCTACGTGTCTCGTACTTATAAAGAGACAAACACCCTAAAAGATGATCATTTATGATCAGATATATCAGCAGAGAGTTCACATCCAATAATATATACACTGCATGGTCTGCAGTCTTTTGAAGAAATGAAGCAAGCATAGAGAGAGTTGTGAGAGATGGGATCCAAACCAGAAGCTAATTATATGCCTCACATGGTTTTGATCCCGTATCCATTTCAAAGCCATATCAAAACCATGCTTAAATTGGCAAAACTCTTACACTCCAAAGGCATTCACATAACATTTGTCAACACAGAATTCAATCACCAACGTTTCTTGAAATCAAGAGGCCCAGATGCCCTTGATGGCTTGCCCCACTTCCGGTTTGAAACCATCCCTGATGGCCTCCCTCCTTCACATATAGATGCTTCCCAGGAAACTATTCCCCTTGCCATGGCTGTTGAAAATAATATGTTAGCTCCCTTAAAGGTCCTTCTAGCCAAACTTGACAGTCCTCCGATTACTTGCCTAGTTTCTGATGTTTTCATGCGATTCACCATCACAGCTGCTGAAGAACTTGGAATCCCAATTGTGATGCTTGTCACCATGTCTGCATGTGGATATATGGGATTCAAGCAGCTTCATGACCTCCAGGAGAAGGGCTTCCTTCCACTTAAAGGTACTAATCTTGTTGTAGAGGTCACAGGACACGTGGCTGATCTAGTCTTGATTCTTGGATTAGGTAAATTAAGATCAGGTCAATTGTGCGCTCAAAACTTTTCAAGAAAGTCTTTTGCAAGATCATGAGGCATTTTTATTGATTTAGACTGCCTGGTTATTAGATTATAATCAAGAAAATTCTTGTTTGAACAGAAGCATGATTGTCTGATGATTCTATCCAATGATTGTTCAGCATGATCTAACTTTAACGCGCTGTGTTTTTACAGATGAAAGTTATCTAACAAATGGCTATCTTGAAAATACAATTATAGAAGGAATCCCTGGTATGAAACCGCTCCAACTTAAAGATTTTCCGTATACTCGAAGAATAGATCCAGATGACTTTGCATTCAACTTTGTAATGCAAGCTGCTGAGACTTCTGTTAAGGCTCATGCAATTGCTATTCATACTTTTGATGCATTGGAGCAAGATGTTTTGGATGGCCTTTCCACTATATTTCCTCGCGTGTATTCCATCGGTCCACTCCAGTTGCTTCTCAATCAAATTCAACAAGATGGTTTGAGCTCTATTGGATACAATTTATGGAAAGAAGATAGTGAATGCCTTCAGTGGCTAGATACCAAGGAGCCCAAGTCAGTTGTCTATGTGAACTTTGGAAGCATAGCAGTGATGACAGCGGAGCAGCTGGTTGAGTTTGCAATGGGACTGGCTAATAGCGAGATCTCGTTCTTGTGGATTATAAGGCCGGATTTGGTTACCGGTGAGTCGGCGATTTTGCCAGCTGAGTTTCAAGTGGAAACTCAGAATCGTGGTTTCGTGACTAGTTGGTGTCCACAAGAGGAAGTTCTGAACCACCCATCAGTTGGGGGATTTCTAACTCATACTGGTTGGAATTCGATTATTGAAAGCTTGTGTGCTGGAGTGCCAGTGATATGTTGGCCTTTATTTGCTGATCAACCAATAAATTGTAGCTATGCTTGCATTGAATGGGGAGTTGGCATGGAGATTGATAACCATGTCAAGAGAGAAGTGGAGAAGCTTATCAGGAACTTGATGGGAGGAGAAGAGTGTAAGAAAATGAGGGAAAAGGCCAAACACTGGAAGAAGGTGGCGGAAGAGGCTACTGTCCCTAATGGTTCATCATCCATTAATTTAGACAGGTTCATCAATGAAATGTTACAATCAAACATCACTCTGTAACATATGATCATTCAAAAGAGAAAATACTTTTGTGATGGGATTTTATTGCTTGCGAATTGAAGAAAGCTAGTGTTTGCACTCATGGTGTTTGTCTCGATCGTCCATATGGCTGTCTGGAACGTCCCAAGAAGCCTCCAGCTAAATATCCAGGCATGCTTGTTGACTGAGATTTTTCACCACCTACCATTCTTGAGTTTTGCAAAGGCTACTGAATAATATGTATGTTATTGGATTTTTAAAATATTTTTAAAAAAACTGAAAATTTAAAAAAAATTACTTTTTTATATTTTTAAATCATTTTAAAAAACATATATTAAAAATAAAATTAAAAAATTATTATTTTAATATATTTTACATAAAAAAAATACTTTAAAAAATATTCATTATACTTTTCATTGGCAACAAGTGGGGGGGATAAAACAAAGTATAGTGGAGTGTGTGAGAAAAGAAAGAGTGCGCGA
>Ga0325400_1001297_pt1 | contig 20384 bp, 15 predicted proteins | sample PopdelMetagenome_2_FD_205662 | JGI IMG/M metagenome (GOLD analysis project Ga0325400, IMG submission 205662) | Populus deltoides microbial communities from Bellville, Georgia, United States - Xylem-PdKOR-R1 | ecosystem: Host-associated > Plants > Phyllosphere > Stem > Wood/Secondary xylem...
ATATATATATATATATATATATATATATATATATATATATATATATATATATATATATAACCTTTACTTAGAGATAACCTTGTGCTTAGGAATTAAAGGTATTGAAAAAGAATTTGTACTCGTTGTTTAAAGTGAAACAAGAACCTGAAGTATGTGAAGACACCACAAGGTCAGTTATACCTTAGTAAGTCAATTGCTGATATTTGTCATAACAAAGAAAAAAGTGTTGCATCACACAAAACACAATTTTATTCAGAACATCATGGTTGCTGAATTTTGCAGCAAAGAAAACAATATATAGTCCTCTTAAATAATCCTAATGGACCCTTATTGGGTTACAAGCCAATAAGCCCAAGCTAATAATTAGCTAACACGAGCTTAATTAAAATATTGATTTTGAACGAAAACAAACTCAAACTAAAACATAAGCCCTAAACTAAATGTAAATATCCAAATAATAAAATAAACAACAAATAAAATGTTAAAATAATTCATATTAATACGAAGAAATACTTCAATCCAAAAATAATCTACCATTAAATACTTCAGCCCTCATTTTCTTGTGTAGCTAGGATAAATAAGAAATTCTTAAGGAAAAGAATTTTGAAACATTAAGAAATACTTACCACACTTGAAAACTATTTTATTGCCCATTAAAGATCCTTGTACAACTAGGAAAGTCCAAAAAATAAGCTGCTGAATATCTTTGTATTATGAATAAGAAAATCCTCTTCAAATAAGAAGTCCACAAGTCAAAAGACAACAATTAAAAAAATTCGTATTGCATTTGCTGACTTGTATCGTAAGACCTTTCTAAACTCCGATTAACCTGAATTTACATAAAACAATATGTCTAGAAACTCATAGTAAAATTTTAACTCGATCAATTGGTCGATTTTAAAGTTATACTTAATAATGTAAAACTGAATAGTAAACACAACTATGCTATAATTTGAATTTTCTTATTCAACCATTTTTAGTTCATATCATTCCTTCTCTCTTCAAGATGATTCATCCTCGAATCTTTCATGAAGAATACCCTCTAAAGGCAACAATCTACCATCAACCTAAAATAAAGTATCACCATCAAAACCCTTATTCTAAACATGGCACCTCATATAAAAGATATTCTCTCGTTGCTCCTCTAAATCTCCCACCCTAACTTGTAAATTCAATGCTCGTTTCACAACAACCCCCCAACTAGATACTTAACGCAATCATCATTAACATTTTTAAGTAGAGGCATCGATCTCCTACTCATCACTAACATCCTCATCAGTCACAACCTCACCATAAGCCTTCATAACAATAACTCGATTGTTTGGACACTACAAAGCAACATGATCAACTCCCAAATAACAAAAACATTTTATATCATTATTATGAGATGTAAGAGTTTTAACTTTACCTCTATTATTAGAGGAGATGTCCTTTTTAACTTTACCTCTATTATTGGTGGAGATGTCCTTCTTCTTTTTTAGAGTCTAGAATCTCTCCCCTACATTCGGTTGAGATTAAGCAGCCTCCATATTAGCCTTTCAAGGTGACAAAGAACCCAACAGTTGGCTTGGTCATGACCTACCCATACGTTTAAGTTGTCTCTCCACTTTTGTAGTCATATGCACTATGTTTTCCAATTTCATACAATGTTGCAACTCTAAAATATTCATGAACTTGTGATTCAACCCATTCAAGAACCTATCATAGTGGCCTCTCTATCTTCCACCACATTAGCTCAAACCATTGTGATCTTATTCTCTTTATGGTACTCATCAACACTTTTTGTTTCTTAGCTTAAACACTATAACTTTTGATACAATTCCCTATAATAATGACTAGGGATAAATCATCTCCTTATAATAACCTTCACCTCCCCCCAAGTCTCAACAGGTCTCTCACAATTCCTTCTTTGACTCATCACAAGCTAATCCCACCACACAATAGTCCATGAACTCAATTATGAAAAGCTTAACCTTCTTACCCTCCGAATACTTATGAGAATCAAACATGAGCTCCATCTTCTTCTCTCACTTCAAATACACCCTAAGATTATTTTTCCCTTGAAATGAAGGAATTTTCATCTTAATGCTACCCAAACTCCTATCCGCCTCGTCATATTACCTAAAATTACCCATATAATCTCCTTGGACAAAGTACCCATCTCTCCTAACTTCCTCATACCTATAGCTTCTAGGCTGCCCAAACAAATCTTCATGGCCTAAAGGCACACTATCATAATTCTCATCACTTATCTCAGTAAAATCATCATCAATAATACGACTAACACATCTTTTATATCTCTTAACATTTTTTCCACCCTGATGAGCTTTATTTTGAAAACCATCAATTTTAACATCACATTTCTCTCTTCTTTCCACCATATCCTTTGAATTACCTATTAACTTGTTCATCATTCTATCTATTGCGTTAAGGCTTGAATTTGAAAAGCTAGATTTTTAATTGGAAGTGTCATCTTGGTATTGTTCAACCTCTTTAAATTTGTAAAATTTGAGTGATAAAAATTTGTTTCCTCACTCACTCCCTCATGTCTTAAAACTATGTATAACCTAATATTTTTTATTCAAAAGCTCTCGATTCATCACAATTGAATAACATCACATTGATGTTCATTTCAAGCTGTTCCATATGGTGGATATATAATTTGTTCGAATAAATATCTCTAAAATAGTGACTACCTCAGTTAGTTCATATTATATCCCTTTTTTGACAACAAATCCCTATGAGCAATTTGAATTAATGTTTGTATAAACAAATAGCAGTCATGATTTTTCAATCTATAAAATTGGTATTTCTTCATATTCACTGATCTAGCTATGTTCAAAGCATATCCATCAAGAAATCATAAACTCTTAAGCCATTCATAGACAAGAAGTTGTGAATCTTTGTCTAAAATGAAGATGGCTTTAGGCGTTGCGATCCATAACCTATCACTGAAAAATCCATATTACAATGGTCACAATACAAAACTAAATCCATTCTAGCTTTAATATTATCCTTTGTTTCCCCTTCCATATCCATAACCGTGTTAAAAATATTGTCAATAACATTCTTCTTGATATGCATGACATTTGAATTATAGCAAATAACATTAATCTTTTAATAAGAAAGATTCCAAAATATACTTCGCTTTATCCAATTGTGGATCACATCAAAACCAAAAAAAATTCTATTTGCCAAAATAAAAACTAAATACAATGCCTCATACTATGAAACATCCATTTTTATTTTACCTTTCAAGAAGTCCTTTATGTTGTTTTTATATCGATGACAACTTGGAAATAATCTCTAGTGGAAATTAAATAAAAAAGCTTTGCCACTATTCATTAAGGTTAATGCCTTATTATTTTTCATATAGTATGAATCAAATAATTTTTCATATGTGCTCCAACCCGAAACAATCTCATACTCAAGAAAATCATTTATAATCTACTTCAATGCTATCTTCATCTGAAAATTATGTTTTCTTGAGACATCATATGTCACAACCTCAACTCATCATACTTGATTCAATTCATTAATCAATGGTTGAAGATATATATATCTATATTTCTACATTGACTATAAGGACCAGATATGACCACAAACAAGAATATGAATTCTAGCTTCACACACATCTTTAGGGGCAAGTTGGAAACTATTAATATGACCAACCAATAGGAATAGGGTGCACCAAATGGTCCAAATAAATTAAATCTATTATACACAAGCTAAGACATATATTCTGTAGTTCCATTAAAAACTAAGTATACACTCTATTAAATTACTTCCAAGCTTCATAATCAAAATGGTGCATCATGACTCCATCCACCGAATCATATGAATGATGCTATGTCATGTGCTCGACAGTCTTTGGATATATAAATAACATTTACAGCCTATAAGTGATTGGGAAGTAACCAACTTTTTTTGTATGCGACAAGTGTCCTTTCTATACCATTGTTAGGGTTATACCAAGCATGCAACAAGTTTTGCACTCGGTAAAATTTATATATTTATTGTAGGATAATATGCAAAAGTTTGGACACATTATTTTTTGGTATCATAGGCCAAAAAGTTTCATCATGAATTTTGCAGTATAAAAGTTGTTTTTCAACCTATTCTCTTCAGGTAACATGCTTTTAGCCTATTTAATGACGTTATCATAACCTGCCCCACACAAACTATAATCTGACTTGATCGTAAACAGTCATGTTATGGTTGATAATTTACTGTGAGTTGTGCACTTATCCAATAATGGTTTATCAAAATCTTTTAAAAGTTTTAAAGCCTAACTGCATCTATATTTAGTTCTTCATCTAAAAGGGATGTTATTTGAACCTTCATTTGAATAACTATGATTCATTCTCATTGTATTTATCATCATAGATACTCTTAAATGGATTACTATTATCATTTGTAAACCCATGTTAGTAGAACTGGAAGTTGAGCCAACCATCTTTTCTAACATGATTTCACGAGGAACATAGAATTTTTCATATGCATACCAATATAAATGTTACTTGACAAATTATTTTTTAAGTAGATGCATTATCACAATATCTTTATATTAGAGGTTTTTATTGTTACACTTTATATATAAACATATAATTCTACTTGTACTAATATTCTTTAGTTTATAAAATATAAAATTAATAAAACTTTCAATTCTTAAAAATAATCTTTTCTATACAACTATTCTGGAAGACCATAACCATCATAAAAATAAAATAAACCTTGCCATACTTCTTATTAAAAACCAGTGCCATAAGGTTTGGGTGTCATCGAAAATAAAATAAAATTAAGTTCATTTCTTTCTTTTCAATTATCAGTTGTAATAAGCCTATGTTAATCTGGTAACATGAAAGGTTATGAAGATCCGACTATGAACCAAAATTAAAGAGAGAAGTTTGTTAAATGGAGAAAGGTTATGGAGCCATGCTTCTAGTTTGACATGAAAAGTCACTTCCTTGTTTCACCTAAAGGGAAACAAATGAATCAGATTAAATAAATAAAAAAGGAAGCAAATAGCATTTTCAAGGGCTATAAATCAAATTATAAGGAAAACCTGATACTGCCCAGAGAATCTTGTAAGATGGCTTTAAGTTCACTTCATCAAACTTAATACAAGCATTTTCGGAGGCAACATGAAGTGATGAACTCTAAGCCAAGATTATTCAAAGGCAATTATGCATAGAGTTGTCTCCCTCTCAAGTTCCACTTCACAACTTTAATAACGAATCAAATGCAATCACACACCCAAGAGCTAAAATGAAAGCAAGCAAGCAAGCAAAAACTAATTCCAATTACATCAAAGAAGTGTCAGTGGCAGAAGAGAAGAGCATCTTACTCTAGGATAGGATAATGTTTCAATATATGATCCACTGCTTTTCAAGAAGGCTTCAAAGATTTTCCACCTTATCGTCTAAGAGATCAACCTGGAATTGAAATAAATAAAATTCCAAAATATTGCCAGTGCATTAACATGTATCCTACAAGTTTTATAGTTTTAGAATATAGCACGAAAGCTGTATCCAAACATCAATCAGCCAATAACTAACCATGGAAACTGTAAGAAACCATAGTCAAAACCCTAGAAAATAAAAATATCAGAAAATCAAAAGTTGAATATGTAATTGAGGAACACCTCCAAGTTGAATCGAAGCCACATAGAAAATTATGGAGTTTTCAATTAATTGAAAAGCTAGGGTTTTGGCTTTAAGAATTGAAGGCTTCTTACTATTCTCTCTTCCTGTTCTTGTTTCGTTTTTGTGGGGATAATTGAAAGAGTCGTTGGAGCAACGGCTACATGTACTGGAAGATGAAGAAAAGTCGGCTGGTTTTTGCTGTCAGCCGGGTTTTGGCTTTTTTCAATACATGTAGGAATGGCTTCTTTGTAGGAGAAATGGCATTTTGCCATTTTCCCCGTTGGAGTGAGTTGAATAGAGATAAAAAGCCAAAAAAACTGCATTTCTTCAGTTTGGCTTTTCATTTAGCGTTATCGTTGAAGATGCCATTATAAAATACAGTGGATTGCAATAATAGATGAACAAGAACTCATTTTTTTGTCTCCTTTTTTCTGCATGGACGTGGCTTCTCCCCTTCTCTTTTTTGAATTTCTTAACCTGAAATCATGTTTTTCAATTCAACCCTTGTCATTGTATGCTTCTCTTCTTCGTTACTTGTTGTACTAGAGGCTGAGTTTTTAGTGATCCAACTATATTGTCATAGAATTTGCTTTGTATATTTGTTGTTTTTTTACCTCCCTTTCACACTACCAATTGATTATTGGGAATTTTTTGCTGTAATCTGCCTTGATTGTGTAAGTTATTTTTAATTTTTCTCTTTGATTTTTTTATAGTTTTCTATATTTCTTCCAGATTGTGGAGCTCCACAGGAATTCAGCTTCAATATTAGTGGTACTAATTAGAGTTGGTTTTCGTTTAGTTGCTAATGCATTGCCATAAGTTGAGAATAATTAGGCGACTTAACTTTGGTTTAGCCAATTCTTTTTTATTTATACGTGTGGGGCAATATACAATAGTTACGGTAAAGAATGTAATACTAGAATAGTACCTATAATATTTCTTATATAGTATACATTCTATAATATGCCCTCTCAAACTGAGGATGGAGGATCGACTTGAAGCTTTAAACGAAAAGCAGTAAACGAAGCAGTAGAAAGTGGCTTAGTAAAGACATTTGTAAGTTGATCATGAGAGAAGATAAAACAAATCTGAATCTCCTTCTTTGCAACTCTATCGCAAACAAAATGATAATCAACCTCAATATGTTTTGTGCGAGCATGAAAAAACAGGATTCACAGATAAATAAGTGGCACCAAGGTTATCACACCAAATGATAGGAGCAGAAATAGACAGAATCTGAAAATATGTTAATAAATACTGAAGCCAGATAACCTCAGCAGTACCATTTACTAAGGCTTTGTACTCAGCTTTAGTAGAGAAGCGAGCAACTGTACGTTGCTTACCTGATTTCCACAAAATCGATGTCTGACCAAAGAGCACAAGATAACCACTTGTAGATACTACTTGCCAATCTGTATTTGTAAAGCCATGTAATGCAAAGGAATGACTAAAGGAAGGACTATGAGTAATATGCAAGTTATGTGTTGAAAAACCCTTAAGAGAACACAAAATGCGTTTAATAGCAGCCCAATGAGAATATGTAGAAGCATGCATAAACTGATAGACTCTAATAAAAACAAAGCAAATATCTAGTCTCATAAAAGCGAGATATTGAAAAGTACCCACAATTTGACGAAAGCATGTAGCATTATAAAACAAAGGATCTGGCAGTATGATGGCTTTGGATGCAGAGATAGGAGTGTCAACAGGTTTGCAAGATATCATACCAGCTCGAGTGAGGATGTCAAGTGTATATTTATGTTGTCATAGCATAAGACCCATACTAGTAAACTGAACCTCAATACCTAAAAAATAATGAACAATACCCAAGTCGCGAAGCTTAAATTATGAGCTCAGCAATTGTATAAAGCGTTGAAGCAGAAAAGAGTTGTTACCCATAAGCAAATATATCATCAACATATACCAGAAGATAACAATTATCAATACCAACATAGAAGATAAATAATGAGGTATCCACCCTGGAGGTGCGAAAACCAATGGATAGCAGAAAGTCATTTAGACAAGTGTACTAAGCCCGCGGAACCTGTTTTAAACCATATAGAGACTTATACAATCTACACACATGAGAGGGGAGAGCAAAATCAACAAAACCTAGAGGTTGTTTCATGTAGACCTCTTCGGCAAGGACGCCATTGAGAAAAGCATTATGGATATCAAGCTGATGAATTTTCCAATCACGCGAAACCACAATGAAGAAGACTAATTTGACAGTCGCTTGTTTGATAATAGGATTAAGAGTTTCAGAGTAATCAATACCTTTTTGCTGAGTGAAACCTCTAGCAACTAGGCGCGCTTTATACCTCTCAATGTTGTCATCAACTATACCTTTAATCATGTACACCCACCAACTACCAACAACTTTCATTGAAAGGTGAAAAGACAATAAAGTCCAAGTTTTGTTAGCGCGTAAGGCTTGAATTTCCTAGCGCATTTCACTATGCCACATCTCATACCTGTTAGCATCATAAAAAAAAAAATGGTTCATAAGTAGGAGGAGATACTACCTGACTAATGGAAGCAACAGTGGTGGTGGTAGTTGTTGTGGACAGTGTTGTTTTTTGCTACCGAGGATAGAGGACCATATGATGTTGACGACTAGCTGGTCGTGAAGGAGAAGAGCTTGTACCTAGAAGTTGCTGGAGAGGATACGAGGAGAGATCTACACAGAGTTGCAAGCCGGCTGGAGAGTCTGCGGAGGGACTGGTCGACACAATAAACACCAGTGAACCTGTTGTAGAAGTGGTCTATTCTGCAACAGTAAACCTGAAAACATGAACATTTATCGATAGAAAACCTATTCCTGCATAATGATCATTGGAAAAACAAGTAGATTGTGACAGTATGGCAGGGTTGGGCAGTGATGAAGTGGTTGCAGAATCTGTGGGCTAGGGGGGTCTGTTAGGGTGCGACAAATGGCAGAACAGGGGTGTTAGTTTGGCAAGGTTGTGAAGTAGTAGGCTAAAAGATTTAGGGAGGATTCAAGGGTGGGAGGTGTGTAGGTTGTTTGGAGGGTATTTGGTGTATATGTTATCTGTTCAGAATTCATAAAAGGATAGACATCTTCATGAAAACAAATATGACTAGATACATAAATACATTGAAATGTTAAATCAAGACAACGATAACAAAGATGAGATGAGCTATACCCTAAGAACACATATGGAGAGGAACGAAAATCTAATTTATGAGTATGATATAGACGCAAAAAGAGGAAACAAAAACACCCAAAAGCACGTAGAAAATTATAATAAAGAGTACGACGAAACAGACACCCAGATGGAAATTTATTTTGGAGAACAAGAGTAAGCATGTGATTAATAAGATATACTGATGATTCAAAAGCATAATTCCAAAATCATAATGGTGCACTACTACATTGGCCTAAAAAAGTGTGGCCAATTTCAACAATATACCGATGACGACGCTTAACGATGCCATTTTGTTCATAAATATGAGGACAGATTAACCGGTGATGAATACTAATTGTCTGAAAGAATTGATTTAACTTACGATATTCACCACCTCAATCAGTTTGAACATATTTAATCTTAAGTGAAAATTGACGTTGAACAAGTGTTTGAAAACGATGAAAGATGGAAAATACATCAGATTTGGCAACATGCGAATAATATCATATATGTTTGGCATGCGCATCAATAAATATAACAAAGTAAGGGAAGCCATCATAAGAAAACATAGGGGTAGGACCCCAAACATCATGTCGATGACGACTCTTAACGGTGTCATTTTGTTCATAAGTAGAGGAGATTAACCGGTGATGAATACCAATGGTCTGAAAGAATTTATTTAACTTACGATATTCACCACCTCAATCAGTTTGAACATATTTAATCTTAAGTGAAAATTGACGTTGAACAAATGTTTGAAAACGATGAAAGATGGAAAATACATCAGATTTGGCAACAAGCGAATAATATCATATATGTTTGGCATGCGCATAAAAAAATATAACAAAGTAACGGAAGCCATCATAAGAAAACATGAGGGCAAGACCCCAAACATCATTAAATATTAAATCAAGTGGGGCAATAGTTTTGAGACCCGTAGGTCGCAACGACAGACGCGACGACTTGCCTAATGGACAAGCTTGACACTAAGCAAGAGAACGTCTAGAAGTACATTCTATTTTATTGTTGGAAACTAACAAATTGAAAATGCAAGGGGTTGGATGACTCAAACAACAATGCCACAGATCGGAAATTGTGGAGATGCAAGGAGACTAAAACGCTTGAGGAATGGACGTGGAAGAAGACTCGGAGAGGACATAAAGACCATCATTACTCTAACCAGAAAGGAGAACTTCCTTGGTGATGACATCCTTGACATAAAACACAGAAGTGTGAAATTTAAAATAAACATGATTATCACGACAGAATTTTTGAACAGATAACAACGGTTTGGTAATATAGGGCACATGAATAACATTAAATAATGTAAAAATGTGTTTTGAGGAATGTAATGTGGTATGTCCAACATGTGATATGTCAAGTCCCTTACCATTACCAAAATGCAAATGATTATTACCAAGATAGGTTACAGAATCGGTCAGAGTTACAAGATCAAGTGTGACATGTTGATTTGCGCTGGTGTCAGGGAACCAAGTCGTAGCAGAAACATTCCCAATAGCATAATGAGCAGAGGGTTGCTGGGTACTACCACAAAACTAGGGACAATGAAGAGTTGTATGACCGAAATTTGAGCACAGTTGGCAGCGGATATTCTGCTATCCAGACCATTATCCAGCCCTCGTGTTGCACCTATTCTTCTACCAATTATTTATGACACGACCAAAAGATTGATGTCTCTTCCAAGTGCAGGAGTATCGAAGTAATAAATAACCCAGCAAGACCGGGGTCGAACCACAGGGATGTGAACTATATAAATTATAAATTATAAATGATGATGATGATGATGATTATTATTTAAAGAGGACTTTGAGATGAAAAGACTAATGTGAAGACTAAACAATGATAAAAACAGTTGTCAAGGTTAGAGGATCCACTAATAGTATTAGAAATAAGTAAAGTAATAAATAACCCAGCAAGACCGGGGTCGAACCACAGGGATGTGAACTATATAAATTATAAATTATAAATGATGATGATGATGATGATGATGATGATGATGATTATTTAAAGAGGACTTTGAGATGAAAAGACTAATGTGAAGACTAAACAATGATAAAAACAGTTGTCAAGGTTAGAGGATCCACTAATAGTATTAGAAATAAGTAAAGTATAAACTCTTTTATTACTCAACTAGAAACCACACACAAAGAAGGTTTCAATCGGATGATTTATCGTTAATGGCTCATTATAAAGTATTAACATGATCATATTAATTATCTTATTTAAGCAACACCATACTTATAAATTTCATCAGGCATTCATGTTGCTAACTTATGTTAACAACAAATCAAGTTCCTAGCATAATAACGATGTCGGCCGAAAACTATAAAGGATCAAGCATTTGATGTACCAAATGTTATACAACACAAATCTAGATTAACTATTTAACAAGTAAGGTATTACGAATTGGTAAGATAAAAAGATAAGACATGTTAATAGCAAACTTTCTTGGATATAAACATTGAAGTCCATGTTGAGTTTATATTATACATATTCTAATACCATTAGTGAAACCTTTTCACCTTGGCATAATTAACTTAGCTAAACATAATGAAGAAGAAAAACATAAATAAACAATATAAGAACATAAACATGATATAAGTTAACTAAGTATAGGAAAGGAAATGAAAAGGTATAAACAAGAGATTAGTATAGCATGAAAGAAAACTTGAACATTATAAAAATATAAAGAGAGAAAGTAAGAACATGATCTTGATCTGAAAACTAAAATGACTAAATACATGGAAAATGCCTCCTTTTATAGGCTAAAATTCAGAACTATTGATTGGTTGACAAACTATTTGGTTGGTGGCCAACCATTGACTTGGTGGCTGGTTTTTGATATTGTTGGCTAGCCAAAACATTATTGCTAACATCAAAATTCAAGCAATTTCAACTCATGAAAGTTGTGGGAAATTGTATCAGCTTTCCAACAAAAAAAAAAACAAGAGATCATTTGGACTTCTAAAACTCAAGATATGAGCTGAACACCGAATAGTGTCTGAGTTGCAGGACAGATTCTGACTTCTCTGTTGTTGCTAAGATTTGAACTTGAAAACGGCAGAATTGAGTCTTGGACTCCCATGAAAGTTTTAGGTCCATGTCTTAGCTTTCCATCCATATAAAGTAGACCTAAATCCAAGGTCTACAACTCCAGTTATGATCCAATAACCGAATGGTGTTCCAGTTTGGAATTGAACCAGCATCTCTTCTCTTAGCTTAGTCCTCTTTTTTTCTCTTCACTTTCAATAGTTAATCACATCAATCAATCCTTTGAATTATGAGATATACCTGCATTCAAAATAAGCATTTACCATAAATTAAAGATATATTATATTATCAGACTTATTATTATAAAACATGCTTTAATTAGAGAATTTAATGATACTTTAATGTAATATGATGATATAGAGCCTTAATGGGAATGCATTTTTAAGTACTAATCAGTTTGGACTCCAGTCGGCAACAGATTGGAACATGTTCTAGTGATTGTAGTGGTTATTGTTGGGACACCAATTGCCACGAGAACACCCCTTGTTATGACTGAAATGTGAGCTGTGATGAGACATAGCAAGAAGAGCAAAGGGCTGTGGTGTTAACAACAATGGTGGCTATTATAACGACCCGGCTTTTTCAAGGCCAAAATCGATGGAATTTTATTTTTTTTAGGTCTGGTTCTGGATGTTTTTCACCATATTATTCTAAATATTTATAATTGTATTCTATTCAATAATAATTCACAATCCACGCAAGATCATGTAAATCAACATTCTTATAAAACGGATTCGCAATACGTATGCCCATAATATTATATCTCCACACACATGCCCAAATTTATAATAGCCCAATCAACATCTCATAATCAGTTTAATATTCATCGCAATGCAATAATATATTCACCTCAAACAGGTCATTTCATAACATTAACATTTTCGTCATTGTTTCAACATTCATCAAGAACTCGATCGACCTTTCGTAGTCATTTCAATAATCATCAAGAATTCAATCAAACACTTCATCATCCTTACATCATTCAACAAGGATTTAATAATATATCATCATAAGTAAATGATTTCAAAACATGAACACCATATGAGAAAAAGGTGGAAACCACCTTCCTACTCCACCAGTGAGTTGTCCTTGTCGTAACGATGATCCGATCCTGGCCGCACCACCTAAGACATCAATGACCACAATTCAGTACATTTACATCCTTAAATCACATTCATTACCATACTTATTTCAAGAGTCCATATGTTCACATTCAAGTGTTCTGCATTTTACACCATCATACAATGAAATTGTTACAAGCATTTAAGTCATTCCTGCCCGGGGGTCTATTGTAGAAAATCAACAGCGAAACTAATTCGTTGCTGGCCATACAATTTGGCAGGGAACTGTTTCACTACATGCCACATAATTCACTATCGAAAACTGGTTCCCTGTAGGCCATACAATTCGGCAGTGAAAACTGTTTCACTGCAGGCCCCACACAATTCAACAGTGAACCACAAATTTGTTGTAGACATCACACTTTTGACAACCAATGCTAACTCAGTGCAGCGAACACACTTTTGGCAGCGAATGCTAATTCGCTGCAGACAACTCAATTTCGGCAGCAAATCACAAATTCGCTGCAAAACATACACTTTCAACAATGAACGTTGATTCGCTACAGACAACTTAATTTCAGCAGTGAATCACAGATTAACTGCAGGCAACACCTTTTAGATAGCAAATGGCAACACACTTTCGACAGCGAATGCTGATTCGCTGCAGACAACACACTTTCAGCAGCGAATGTGAATTTACTATAGCCAACACACTTTCGATAATGAATCACAAATTCACTACAGAACACACACTTTCAGCAGCGAACGCTGATTCACTACAGCCGACACACTTTCAGCAGCAAATGTTAATTCGTTGCAAACAACTCAATTTCGGTAGCGAATCACAGATTCGCTGTATACAATACAATCTCAACAGCGAATCATAGATTCGGTGTAGAGTCACATGAGTTTAGCATGAACACACACATGCACTTTCAATTCCAGCACATAATCTTTTACTAAAATCCAGCAGACACGTGATTTTAACATCAACACACATGCATTTTCAATTCCAGCACATAATCAGTCACTAGATTCCAACATAGTTTAATGATTTTAACATCAACACATACATGCATTTTCAATTCCAGCACATAATCAGTCACTAGATTCTAGATTCCAACAAAGTTTAATGATTTTAATATCAACACACACATGCATTTTCAATTCCAGCACATAATCAGTCACTAGATTCCAGTAGAGTTTTATGATTTTAACATCAACATACACATGCATTTTCAATTCCAACACATAATCAGTCACTAGATTCTAGCAGAGTTTCATCAACACACATGCATTTTCCATTCCAGCACATAATCAGTCACTAGATTCCAGCAGAGTTTCATGATTTTAACATCAACACACACATGCATTTTATTACACAAATCATTCTAGCCAACTCTTCTGCTAGGGCCGGTCCTCTTTCATGTTTTGTTCATTCTATTCATTCCTTTTTCTTTATTTGTTAAGTGTTAAGTGTTCTGAAGTCTCAAGAACAAGAGGAAGGAAGTTACATGACCCATATACCTGTCAAATCTAAGTATGTTTAGGGAAAGTTTGACAGTAATCTTTCTCTTCTCTTTCTGGTTCTTCTTCTTCTTTTTCCTCTCTCGGTTTCTAACCCCTTTCTCATTCCCTCTAAGTAGTTATTCAATCTTCTCTCAATATCTTAACTCTCCCTCACACATATTCAAAGATGCACTCTCTGTTGGTTTGGTTTAAATTTCTGTTAAAAGGAGGAAAAGAAGGGAAACATGCAGCTGTTGCAAACAACTTTAGAAAGAGTAAGAGGACAAAAGCATGCAACTCGTTTTAGGAAGAGTGACCCTTTCTCTCTCCTTGTATTTATAGCCTCAATAAGTGTGCTGGGGTGTTTGGGCGTTGGACCGAAGTTGTCCTTATCCCCATTTTTTGTTATCTTGGGCTGGTTTCTATTCTCATTCTCCCCTAGGATAGGCCAGTCCAACAAAAAATTTTATTAGGTTTTACAATGTCGCTGCCGATTCAGAAATCGACACTCAATAATTGCGTCGCTGTCGATTCAGAAATCGGTAGCAAAACTATGCCGCTCCTGATTCAAAAATCGGCAGCCAAAATTTTTTGCAATGCCGATTCAGAAATCAACAGCCAAAAACTTTGTTGTTGTCAATACAGAAATCAGCAAAAAAAATTTTGTTGCTGTTGATTCAGAATTCAGTAGCCAAACTATGCCGTTGTCGATTCAGAAATCGACAGCCAAAAACTTTGTCGTTGGCGATTCAAAAATCGACAGCAAAACTACGACGCTACCTATTCAGAAATTAGCAACCAAAAACTGTGTCGCTGTCGATTTAGAATGGCAACAATGGTGGAGTCATTTCGGCTTTACTTTTTTTTTTTTGGAGTTTATAGCTACGGCTGTAGAGAAGGATTTGCATCCACGAAATGAAAGGAGCTCTTGTGCAGAAATTCATGGGTAAAAAGGTGGTTGTAAAGGTCAACATACAACAACGGTTCTGCCTTGGTTTTAAGACTCGTTACCAAGTCTTTGAACTCACCACGAAGGCCATGAAACACATATATATTAAAGTCTTCAAGAGAAATGGGCCGGCCAGCAGCAACCAATTTGTCAAATAACAATTTGGTTTGTTGCATATATATACTAACCAATGAGTCACCTTATCAAAGATCTTAAAAGGAACCATGAAGTTGCATGATGCGAGAATTAGACGAAGATGCAAGAGCTTTCTCATGAGTGCATAAAACGCATTGCGAGGTATGACAATCTACCACGAGATGCAATACATCCACAAAGAGAGAGAAGAGGAATGCACTCAAAATAAGTTGATCTTGTTGCTTCCAACAAAGAAAAAAAAGGTTGATTATAAAGGACGAACTAGCAGAACCGTCAGAAATATGAGATGGAGGACACGATACTGAGCCGTCAATAAAGTGAAAAACTCCTTGACCAAAAAGATAGGGTTACATTTGCATTCGCCAATAGAGATAATTTATATTCGTAAGTTTCAACAAAACAACTTGGTGGGTGTTGGATAGAGCAACGATAGCAGAAGGTGGTGTTCTTATAATGTGCAGAGGAACGACAGAAACATGCGAGGAGAAGTCACTAACGTGTTCTGCAAGCGAAGGCTGCTGCTGTTAAGGAAGAACACCACCGGCAGGAGCTTGTAGATGGCTGACCAACTGAGCTGCACCACCAGTGGTGAGGGAGAAGTTGGCAGCAATAGTAGTAGAGTTCATTTAGAAAAGGAAGAGAGAAGGTCAGTTGCAAGGGGAAGAGGGAGAGAAAAGTTTTAATGGCAGAAAGCTCTGATACCAAGTTGAGAATAATTAGGAGGCTTAACCTTTGGTTTAGCCAATCCTTTTCTATTTATATGTGTAGGGCAATATAAAATAGTTACAGTAGAGAATACAACACTAGAGTAGTGCCTATAATATTTCCTATATAGTATATTCTATAATACCATACAACTAGACTTGTGTATTCAACTTTTTTCACTTCCTTTTTACATTCTTAAATTGATTAGTTTTAGTTTTTTTTTCTTAGGTTATCTCCTTCATAATGTATATATTTTTCTTTTCATTTTTGGGTGTTCCATTATTGTTTGATGAGATATGGAGTTGTTGTAGGGCTTCAGTTTTACTAATATCTGCTCAGGTCTTCCTTTTCTTTTCTTTTTTATTGGCTCATCTTTGTAGGTATTCCCATTATTGTGGAATATGTTGTAGAATAGGAAATATTGTGTTCTTTGATGTATCGATTTATCATGTGTAATATGCTACATTATAATACATGTGTATTGCCCTAATCATATAAATAGTAGAGATGGCTACCTGATTATGTTAGCCTCTTAATTATCACAAACTCTGTTTCAACTTGGTATCAGAGCTGATTTATCTAAACAGATTTACGACTTCCCTTCCTTCACCTTCTTCTCCAAACAGCAGCAGGATTTCTGTTTTCCTCCTTCATGATTAATTCTACTAGATTAATTCTCTGCTGAAGCAAACATTATCTCCTTCTGCTGCAGACATGTTGAAGTCTGTTTTTCCCTTCCCTACTGCTTCTTCTTTGCAACGATTAAGTGCTCTACACGATTAACATCTTCCCCTATACTGGATTAAGTTTTTTACTAGATAAACGATTAAATGTTCTACAATTCAGTGTTCTACTCAACTTCTGTCTTCTGTCTTCTTAACAAATATGGATCCTTTAGTTTTTGCTGCAACTAGCATCAATGTCAATTCTTCTTCTCCCAACACCAATGTCAGCGCATCCTCTCCCAACATCAACGCAACTATGTTCCCCTCTACTGTGATAACAGCTATTATTCCCCTCTCCAACACACAGCAGGTCATCAACCTAAAACTCACCAACAACAATTATTTATTTTGACGTATGCAGATGAAGCCATAACTGAGTGGCCAAGGGGTTTTCTTATTTGTCCATGGCTCGTATACATGCCCATCTTCGCATAACCTGTCTAGTGACCCTTTTGTCGCCTTTGCCAGCTTTAGTTCTGGTCCTTCCCAAGTGTGTCTAACATAGAAACAACAAGACCAACTCATCCTCAGTGCTCTACTCTCATCGCTCTCCATCGATGTTCTTTATCTTGTAGTGGATTGCCCAATTTCAGCCAGTGTTTGGAGCACCTTAGAACGTGTTCTTGTCTCTTCATCCAAATATAAGATTATACAATTGCATGGCTCTCTTCAAAACCTTCATCAAGGTGATGATATTGTCATTCTCTACTTGCAAAAAGCTAAGGGATTTTTTGATGAATTAGCCTCATTCGGCAGACCTATCTCCCTCACTAATTTCAACCTTTATGTTTTTCAGGGCCTTTATGGTGAGCTTCATGATTTGGTTACAAGTCTGACGACCAAAGTCGAGCCCCTTGCTTACTCTAAACTTCATAGTCACTTGTCTACACACGAGTTTTTACACAAGAGCTCTCTTTAATATATTCTGATTATTGCACCGCTGCTGCCCACATCTTCGCAACCTCCCTCTACCTATGTTGCACAATGTACTTTTGCTAGATTTAATAGCAGTGGCTCCTCTCCTCATTGGGGGAGAGGAAGGAGAGGAGAATGAAGGGGACATTCTCACATCAACTACAACCAATATAATAGGCAGTCTTATCATGGCAACAATAGGGGTTCCTTTGGCGAAAAAACTGTAACTATGGTAGCAATTGGAAGCAGCAGAAGTCAGCAAGGCAGAACCAGTGGCCACGACATGTTAGATGCCAACTTTGTAGCACGATTGGGCACTCTGCACAATAATGTTCACAGCTTGTGCATCATGGAAATCAAGCCTCGGCCAACCTTTCCTTTAGTGATGCTTCAACAATGAATTTTGTCACTTGGTTTCCAGACACAAGTGTGAATCAACATGTTACTCTAGACATTATCGATATGACACATGGAGAACCTTATCTCGGTAATGATCAATTGTATGTTGGTGATAGTAAGGGACTTATTATATCTAATACAGCTCATAATATTTTGCATACTCCAAAACGAGCCTTTACTTTGTCTAATATCTTACATGTTTCACAAATTAAGAAAAGACTCGTATCTGTTCAATAATTTTGTTATGAAAATTGTGTTTTTTTTTTAGTTTCACTCCTCTTTTTTCTATGTCAAAGATCTCATAACTAAGAAAGTTCTTCTTTTCGGTCAGAGTAAAGATGACCTCTATATCCTTTCGGAGTCCTCTACCATGTTTATGCCCCAAGCCTTTCTTTGCTCCCTCGTCACAGTCTTCAGCCCAACAGGTAATGTCTCGCCCTACTCTTCAGCCTGTTAATTTTAAGGAGGTTGATCATTTTATGTGCCGGCATACTGGCATGAAATCTGAAATTACAGCTTTATATGCCAATAGTACTTGGTCTTTGGTACCATTTGATCCATTGCGATGATTTTGACTCCTCATCTTGCAATAAAAGGTAAATGGGGTCTTAGAAATTATTATTTTTAATTTGAGTGATTTTTCAATTTCTTTACCAATTAAAGGTTTATTGAGATTTATGAGGTATGTTTTAGGTGGAAAAAAAAAAGGTTGAAAAACTTTTTTGTTTACACCAAATGAGGTGGAGCTTAACTTTCTAGTCATATAAAGTGGCAACAACACATATCTGCCACTACAAGCAACATGTCATTTACTTTGTATTATTTTTTTAAAATGTCATTTGCTCATTTAAAATAAATAAATAAAGAAAGAAAGCAATCAAGGCATGGAGACCCACACACGTTTAGCCTCATATCTTATGGGCTAGGCACGTTGACCTACATAGACTCAAGCGTCTGGTCTTTTTTTATAAAGGCTTTTATAGCTTCTTCTTTTTTTTTTTTTTGTTGTTTCCTTTAATTTTAATTAAATTTCTTTGAAATTAATTTATTATAAATATAGTAGAGATGTTGTTTTATTAAATATCGTTCAATTTTTACTTAGTTTTCGAATAAGAATATATCATTTTTTTTAGTATTAGGGAGCATTCTTTTTGTATATCTTTGTTAGTTTTTTATTCTTTTTTTATATTTTATTCATCGACTATCATGCACATGTCTTTTTTTATGATATTATAATTAAATAATAAAAAACAATTGGCTCCAAATTGTTTACCGCGACAGCACACAAATATGGTGTTGTTCTTAAGTTTGTAACACATTCGGGCCAAGATCATCACAACATTACATTTTATTTATTAAAATTTATGTTTATGGTTATGATGAGTTTTTGTTATTTTAAAAAAAAATTGAGTAAAACAAATGTCAAAACAAGTGCATTAACAATATAAGAGGTTTTAATTAAAAATTTTATTTTTATTTCAAATCATCTTTATATATATATATATATATATATATATATATATATATATATATATATATATATATTATGATTGCTTTTGGTTTTCATTAAATAAAGCACATGGCAATAAAAAACATTTTTTTTGTTAAGAAAAATAGATTGATAAGGAAAAGATGAATTATACTAATAAATTATTTTGCTTTGATGTAATTAATTTTTTTTCTTAAAAACAGTTTTGACATATAATTAAATAAAAAAATTAAATAGCTCCCGGCCAGTGGCACAAGAATATTATGCATTAATTCATATCTTAGCTTGTTGATTTAAGTAGTATTATGAGTCTTTTTAATATTTATTTGTGTATGTAATTATTAATTTGCAAGATTAAAAATATGAATCAATATTTCAATTAACAATTAAAGTTTTTTTAAAAAATAAAAAACGCATTGACATTAACTTTTGATCCGAATCACTAAGATAACAAGGTATGCAGCGAAGTTCTATTTTCCAACCTTAAAAGTATCGTAATCAATGATGTAATGAGGATATTTTTTATTCCATAATTTTTTCTTCTGCGTTAATCACGCTTAAACAATCACCGTCACCTTCAACGCTGTTGTTTGGTTCTTGTGATCGCCGT
>Ga0325400_1001298_pt1 | contig 20372 bp, 5 predicted proteins | sample PopdelMetagenome_2_FD_205662 | JGI IMG/M metagenome (GOLD analysis project Ga0325400, IMG submission 205662) | Populus deltoides microbial communities from Bellville, Georgia, United States - Xylem-PdKOR-R1 | ecosystem: Host-associated > Plants > Phyllosphere > Stem > Wood/Secondary xylem...
AAAAAAATCACCATAAAAAAAAATAAAGAAAAAAAAAACGTTGGTCCAAACAGCAATTTTTTCAGTGTCTCATAACTTTTAAACTCATTATTTCCAGGGCTTTTTTAATGTCTCATAGGTTTAAAAATAACTTGCAATCACAATACATTTAAAAAAGTCTACATCCGTGGATTCAACAGGATCCAAAGATTTATGGTTTGGAACTTTGGATCTTTGAAAGTAAATTAAAACAGATGAACAAAAATAAATATTTTTTTTTATCAAGGGACAAAAAATTACATCAAAATCAACAAATATAAGAATAAAAAATCTAAATCTATAATTATTATAACTAAAGATAAAAGGGACGGCGAAAATATTGTTTATTCAGACCCATTAGCATTGTACAATTTTTATTTTTTGCATTTCGATCTTTTTTATTATTATTGAATTATTTTCTAATTTAGTCCTTATATAATATATTTATGGGATTTAGAGTTGATAATTTATTTTAATTTGTTTTTTATATGATTGTTGCAGCATCAAAAAAAATCTCAGCATCGCGGTTAGTATCAGAAAAATATCTCAGTATTTAGGTATGATCTATTTTTAAAAAAATTTAGTTAAATAAAAAATGATTTAAAAAAAAACTAGGTTAATAAACTTTGTGGAGTCAATGATCCGGTTTGTGAGTTTGGCGAAGTAACCCTGGTTACCCTCGTTTACGGGTTTAGCGGGGTATTTTTTTTCTAATTAAACTTAATTATGTGATTGTTTATTTTTTTGTCATATAGTTAAAAAATAGTTTTGGAAAAAAAACATATTATTAAATTTTAGAAAGTCCATGAGCCAGTTGACGGGTATAGCAAGTTAAACTTTTTTTCTTTTTTTTATAAATTCATTTTTTTATTTAATAGTACATTAAAAATATTAAAAAAAAACTTACAAAGTATTAATTTGATATTTTTTAAAGTAAAAAAAATTTAAAAACAGATTATAATGTAAAAACACTCAGTCACTTTGTTGAAAACCAACCTTATATCAGCATAGAAAATGTTGGTTCCACCGGTGTTTTTTTAAAAAAAAATAATTTGAACCAGTTTTTTCTAATACCCGTTTGATATTACGGTGTGGTCACGTTTTAAAAAAAAAATTTAATTAATTTTTTTGTGTGTTTTTTAATGTTTTGATGTACTAATGTTAAAAAAATAATAAAATATTATTTTAATATATTTCCAAGTAAAAAATAGTTATTGGCTCAATATCAAATATTACCAAATAATGTTGGTCTCAAGAATATTTATTTTTAATTGTGATATTTTGTAAAAAAAAACTATTTTATTACTCCTTTTAAGGTCTATCGCTTGTGAAAAAAAACAAATTTAATTCTCAATCATAGCCATATACTTTTCACAATACAGTGACCATAAAAACAATTGAGTACATATAGTGAAATTTTTAAGAAAATTTAATAGGTAATTAAAAAAAAAACATAAACCCCATCAGCCTTTCACTATAAAGAAAGATATAATGCAACCTTTAGCGGATGCGTGCGAAATTGTGAATCTCTAATTTGATTTTTTTTAGGTAAATTAGTCTTTTTATATTTTTATTAAATAAGTAAATTATTAATCTATCCATTAAAAAAAATTAACCTGGGGACAAGGGGTTTTTTTATTTTTTAATTTTTTTAATTATTTAAATACCCTTGCAATTTTGGTTTTCTTTAACTTAGGTCTAGAGGTGTTTTCGTCATTTCCCCTTAGCTTATAGAAGGGTGATTTGGTCATATATATATATATATATATATATATATATATATATATAAAAAGTTATTGGCGCTTGCGGCTAGTGGAAAGAGCTCATGCCTTTTATGCAAGACGTGCGGGATCCTCTTGCCGTCAAACACCATCTTCTGTGATGGTGTTTCAAGTAGCACATCAAGATATTTCCATTGGTAAGACGTGTGATGGTAAAGGACATATAATGGAGCTCCAATGCATTTTTTTTTTTTTTTCCTTTCTCTTTTTTCTTTTTTCTTTTAGGCAAATTACACCAGCTTATTTTTATTTTTTTATTTATACAATATGGTTCTTATTCTTTTGATTTCTATCTATTTTTCTTTTTAATCTTCTGTAGGTTAATTTTTATTTTCAATTTTGTCTTTATTATTTGATTTCATTTACTTTTCATTCAAATTAAGTCCTCATTCTTTTGATTTTTATCTATTTTATTTTTTATCTTTTGTACGTTAGTTTTTTTTTTTAATTTCATCTCTCATCTTCTAGTTTCATTTAGTTTTGATTTTAAATTTAGTCCTTATTCTTTTAATTGATATTTATTTAATTTTTTGCCTTTTCTTAATTCTATTTTGTTTTCAATTACATCTCTCAACATTAGGGATCGCAATTTGATCTGAACCCGATAGATGCTGCCTCGACTCGCATTGAACGGGTTGGTGTTTTTTTAGATGGTTACATTATCTAATGAGTAATGAATAGGGTATGAATATTATCAAAACATACCCAGAACCCACCCGAACCTAAGCCAAATTATATATTTATATTAAACAAATATAATTGTAAAATATTTTTAGATTCTTTATTGATTTTTTTCCAATCTCATCTTTCAATGTTTGATTTATTGAGAATTGACCTTCATGTTTTTTTTGCTCTTCTTTTTATTGGATTACCCTAATCTCATGTCTATGGTTACAAGGTTAACATGTTGACACAACTTGACTAGGATCTATTTTTTTAATTTAATTTTTTTAAGTTTTATCTTTTAACATTGGATTAATTGATAATTAAACTTTCAATTTACTTCTGATGGGGTTACTTTGATGTTATAGCTAAGTCGCAAATTTTAAGTACTAACTTGAATGAGTTCGGATTGTTTTTTAACTTTTTTTATTTTTTATTATATATATATATATATATATTATCAAAATTAGACGAGCTTATTAACTTGAGTCAAGACAATAACTCAAGTTTTGGGTTTTTTTATTTGAAATGCTTGTGTTGCCTTAGCTTTCTTTTTTATGTTATTACATGAAAAAATATATCACGGGCCACCCACTCATTTAGGGTATGTTTGGGAACGCGATTTTTTTTCAAATTAAAAAAAAATATTTTTTATTTAAAATAAAAAAAATTATATTTTTAAATAATTTTAATGTGCTGATATCAAAAATAATTTTTAAAAAATAAAATAATTTTATTTTAATATATTTTTAAATAAAAAATATTTTACATCGCAACAATCCACAAAGCACGTACCCATATTAAATAGCATATTGGCTATTGTCACATCGATTATTGAAGAGTGAGGTACATGTTAAAAATATATATAAAAAAATGTTTAATAGAAAAATTTTAGTACCTCGATAATTGTTCTAACAAGGATGGCAAATTGGCAATAAAGATGTATTTATTGTTTCTTTATTTTATTTAAGCAGTGAAAACGTTTTACTTTTTTCAAGAAATTAAGTAACAGGATTTTAGCACAAAGTTAAAATTTAATTTTTTTTCGTATTAAAAAAAAGACAAACATGAATTTAGTGGGGTAGGATACAAAGGAATTAAAGGTATTTTTTAAAAAAACATTTTTATCTAAAAAGATATTAAATTATTTTTTAAGTATTTCAATGTTTTAATTTCTTCACGTTAAAAACATATATACGTGTGTGTTATTTTAATTTATTTTTAATTAAAAAATATTTTTACAAAAACATACATTACCAAAAACACAATAAAAATGATAAAGTAAAATTAGCTTATTTATCATATTACTCTTTAGTGGAAAGAACTATCTAAATTCTCAAATTTTTTAATTCTATCGGAGTATTTTTTTTTTTTTCATGGAATTCATGAGATGTGTTTAATGTTTATATATTAAAATTTATCCTAAAATACTTATAATCATAATTTTTTTGAAAAAAAATTATTCAAATGTGACTAAGTAAACTATTTAAATTCTAACTTGGTGTACCTGTTAAATTTGGCTGACCACAATGACAATATGTAATCATAAATTTTCTAGGAAATCATTTGTCATCACATCGAATAATCTTCCAATACTGATATAATCAAGTCATATTCGAATTCAGTTTTAAAATGGTTGTTCACGAGTTCTTCAAGATCATATATATCTTTAAAATTATATATATAGGATGTAGCTGAAATTTTATAGAAAGATATTAGATATGTGAAATTATATTTTGATATATTTTTAGGTTAAATAAAATTTAGGAACAAATTATTTTAAAGAATTAAAATTACTAGATAAATCTGGTTAAATCTATCAAACTAGAACTCCGTGTTATTTTTTGAACATGTCTAAAGATACAAGTGGAATTTTGTTGCAACTCAAGTTAGGCTAGAAACTAGACATCTCAAGCTTTCTAACCGTATATGGTAGGCCTAGTAATTCATTCATATAAGAAAAAACGACATGTTTGAAGTCAGGACTAAAATCTGCCAAGAATATACGTAAATTGAAGATTCAGACTATATGAAGGAGTTTTAGCATGAAGATTTTGTTTTTATTATCCTATTTTACTTATTTATTGAAGGTTGAATAATTATTTTTAATTTGGATTTGTTCTGGCCCATTAGACTATATAATTTTTTTAGCTGCAAATTTGGGCAGCAAATTAAAGAATAAACGTGAGTTTTTCTTTTGCTTGTTTGCGGCAAAATAACTTTTATTTACTGGAATAAAAATCATACACTGTCTTATCAAATATTAATTGGTTTCGTGGCGTCATTCGCATATCTAGGGTTCTTAAATATAAGGTTATCTTTTAGTTCAAGTCTTTTTCCAATACCTTTAATTCTTAGGTACAATGTTACATCTAGATCAGGGTTTTATCAAATCTGATTTTTAGCTTTTCATGTTGTTATTTACTTCATTTGGGATTATTTGACAATATGATCAAGAGGTTTGCATCATTTTGTATTAGAACTAAGCTCCAAATTCAGGTTATATACTTTATTTTCTATTTGTTAGTTTTGGTTTCCTTAGCTTTAGTTATTTTCAATTTGGTTTTCGATTATTTCATGTCTATAGCTTAGAATGTCCAAAGAAAAGCAACTAAAATTTAAGCAGGGAAGGATGGTTGAGAAGGAGAGCTTATTTATTAGGAGGACTTTTTTTACTAACAAGGTTCTTCTTGATTTTAATGATGATGAAAATTTTCAGCTTGGTCCTGATTTGTTGACCATAAAGTTTTTCATGATACAAATTCGAGATTGAATCTTTTTAAAGAAGGGGAAGATGATACAAACCAAGTCATGCCTGAATTTGGCTTTAAAATAGTTGCTAACCAGTTTTAAGAGGTCATGCATATCTCTTAAACCATTTATCGAATCGAGTTGTAATTTTATAGAGAGATACCAGACACATCGCTATATTTTGGTAAATTGTTAGGTCAAATAGAGTTTGAAAACTTATTATTTCAGATGGTCAAAGTTACTAGACGAATCTTGTCAAATTTATCAAATTAGACCTTTGTATACTATTTAAGACATATTTGTAGCAGTAAGTTGAAAAATAAACATGAGTTTTTTTTTTTGTGGGAAAACAATCTTTCTTTACAGGGACAAGATCGTACACTGAATTAACGAAGATTAATTAGTTTTATGGCATCATTCATATATTTAGGGTTCTTAAATATAAGGTTATCTATGGGTCCAAGTTTTTTTTCAATACCTTTGGTTCTTAGGTACAGGGTTACCTCTGGATCAGGGTTCTATCAAACTTGATTTTTGATTTTTCAAGTTATTATCTATTTTGTTGGGTGTTGTTTGACCACATAATCAAGAGGTCTACATCAGTTGATATTAGAGTCAGAATCCAAAATCAGGTTATTTTATTTATTTTCTTCTTGTTATTTTTGTTTTTCTTAGCTTTAGTTGTTTTTGATTTGATTTTCAATTATTTCATATCTAGAGGTGACAATTTGCTTCTAGGTTTCTAGAATATAGGATCATTTTAGTTTATGTTGTCTCCAAATATACAAATATCATAAAGAGAGAGAGAGAGAGAGAGAGAGAAAGAGAAATAACATAAAAAAAAATAAGCAACTAAAATTGGAAGGGAGGATGGTTGAAAAGAAAGAGCACAAATATTAAGAGAATATTTTTTTTGCTAACAAGATTCTTGATGATGATGATAATTTTCAACTTGATACTGATTTGATTTGTTGACCTTCAAAGATGTTTTTCATGATTTAAATTTGAGATAAAATCTATTTTTTTTAAATGATGATACAAACCAAGTTAGGTATGAATTTAGTCTTAAAATGATTGTTGACTAGTTTTGCGAGGTCAGACATATCTCTGAAACCGGATATCGAATCGAGAACTATATTTTGATAAAGTTTCTAGTCAATAGATTTTACAAACATATTATTTAGAGGATCAAAATTATTTAATAAAACTTATTAAATCTATCAAACTAAATCTTTTTGTATTGTTTGTGACATTTTTGAAGATACAAATAGAATTTTACTACAATTCAAGTTGTGCTGAAAGTTAGACTTCTTAAACTTTTTAATTTTATATGGTAGACCTAGTAAATTATTCATACGAAAAATATTAACATGTTTTAAGTCAGAATTAAAATTTTTACCAAAAACATGCAAGAATTAAAAATTCAAGCAACATGAAAAAATTTTAATATGAAAACTTTATTTTTATTATTTTATTTTATTTTATTAATTAATATTAAATAATTATTTTTAATTTAAATTTATTTTAGTTTATTTAGGAGTTTATTCTATTATTAAAAGACTTTATTTATTACAAAACAACCTTTCTTTATATAAAAAAAACATAATTTATTAAAAATTAATTGGTTTATAGCATCATTTATATACTGAGATTTTAGATACAAAATTATCTTCAAGTCTAAGTTTTTTTTTATATTTTTAGTTCTGAAATACAAAATTACCTCTAATTCAGGGTTCTATCAAATCAAAATTATCTAATTCATTAAGAGTTGTCTAACCATATAATCAAGAGATCACATCAAATAGCATCCTCACTCGACTTCCCTCACCATCTTCATTGGCTGGACACATTAGACAGCTTGGTCCTAGTGGGGAACTCTCCCTATATCCATCCATGATTAGGGTTAAATAGAACGTTCAAGAAACAGTTAGCCATAGAAAACATTTGCCACCAAGCATTAGTAAAGATACATGTAAGCTGCAATTTAAAGCCTGAAGAAGATATTCAAGTATTATCCACTGACAACTTGCCTTGTCATTCGAGATAAATGGTGGAAAAACGAAGCCATTCTTCTATGGCAAGTATTATTCAATTTCAACTTCCATTTGAAGATAAAAAGGATATATATGTGTATATATCAACCGACAAAATCATGAATCATCTGACCTCCAAATGACTGCTTAAACTGACCATTGTGTTGTTGCAATTGTATTTGGTGCTGCGCACTTTCAATACCTTGCCTGAGACCCAAAGTAAGGGAAACAGCTCCACCATTATCAATCCCACTTCTCTGATACGGCAGAAAATTCATCAATGATCCATCCATGGTGGTGGGAACCCGAAATTCTACTCTTGACCTCTTCCCTTCACTCCATTGCTCCTCATCCAGTTGTTCACCGCTGCTTCCAGAGGAACCAATACCAGAGCAATCCAATTGTTTATTTAGCATGGAATTTGTACCAAGTTTGTTTGAGGTTTGCTCATCATTTGACTGGATATTACCCTCTGCAGAATTTCCATCATTCTTTCCAGAAATTTCTGCCAAGCCTTTTGTTTCAAGCATATGTATTTCCTCAACCATAGGTTTCCACACGCGAACGCGGGCATTAATGAACCAATTTGACACCTGCACTGATCTGCCAACTTATCAAACATCTAAATCTAAAGGAGTATATCTCATGCAGCAAATGCAGTTGACAAATTTCTAACCAAATAGGAGCACATGAATACAATATCATTAAAGAGCTCTAAAAACGAGATCATTGAAAAAAGCAGATGTGAAAGAAGAGCTTCACGGTCTTGGAATACCAAGACAGCAAGATATCTTGGCTAATTCATATACTAACAACTCCAATTAAACCAACACATAATTGTTTCAATCAATCCAATCAGATAAATTGAAAGCGAGACCCTTGGCCAGAAATGACTAGAAAAATTAACAAGCAGCTGACTTACCTGGTTTCGAGATAGACCTGTCCGCGTAGCTAACATGTGCTTATCAGTGTCTGTGGGGTACCTACAAGGGAAAAAAGTTGATACAGTAGAATATTATAAGAAAATTACATATTCGAATGGTGATGGGAAACTCACGGGTGTAGAAAATGCTCAAACAGCCAAGCTCTAAGAATTGCAACTGAACGTTCTGGTAGGCCTCTTTGGGGCCTCCATATGTGTTGTTGGGGTTCATGGTAACCCACACTAACCCCACCAGATTTGTTCTTTTGAATGCTTTGATCCATGTATATTGACCTTGATGTACTTGTATCACCCTTACTACCCACTGCAACTGTATTCCGGGAGAAAAGATCGTCTCCTAGGGCTTTCGTCACGAGCTTGAGTTGGTCTGAGATGCCATGTTTCAGAGACCTGAAATTGCTAGAGACTGTCTTGAGAGCCAAGGAAACATACGGGGTGGCAGCGCTGAGACTAGCCACTGATTCAAAAGAAGAAGCTACCATTTGCATCTGTTGATGATATTGCTTGTACCTTCTGCAAACCTTTTGGTAACACGGTGCAGTAGAGTCACCAAATATGCTTGTTTTAAGTAGCATGTAAGAATTAATGCAATAAAAATCTTGAAAAATAGACAGATTATAGGCATGCATATTCTAAAAAATTAATCTCCACAAGCATAAATGGTCATGATGTAATCGTAGTATTGGTGAGGTAATTACTGAATGATAATGATTAAGTACATAAACAAATTCGTTGGATGTCAAAAGGAGAAATTAACAGCGATTACACTGTGCATTCTTTTTGGCTTACCAAACTTTAGCTAAACTTGGAAAATCAACAGTAGGAAAACTAGCATTGTGAAGCTGCTGATCACACTTTTCTTTTCACAGCAATAATGCTGTCATTACAAGATAACAACTTGTTGGGTTTTGGCCTTGTGTACGATGAATTTTTTTAATCAATGCAATCATCTTGCCTTTTCAAAAAAACAAACATAGACACACAGAAGGATATTTTCCTTATAATTAGTGGTAAGGAGAAGATTGGATGTATATTAATCTAAAAAGAAATCCTAAAAAGAAATCGAGAGATGTGTAGAGTAGACAAACCAACCTCCTCTTGCAAGAACAGGAGCTTTGCCTTCTTTTGTTGGTATTCTGGCCCATAAGATCCACAAGAGCCGCCGCTTCCACCTACATCATCACCACCACTTGCCTTATTTGAACAGTAAAATGTAGAGGATGGGATGCCTGAGTAATTCCTGGCGTTAGTTCCAGAATTTTCATTGGCTTCATTAACAATGTCAGCCAAAGCTAGAGCAGTAACTTGATCTTCAGACATCTCAAATGTTCTCGTGAGTTTTGGACCTGTTCTACTAGAGAATTCTTCCAGCAGTTGCTGAGCTGGCTTCAAGAATTTTGAACTCTTTAGAATAGTTGCATATCCAGTGAAAGGTCCAAGAGGACCAGTGTTCCGAAGAGCATGCGTAGAAGTCCCCACGATGTCATGAATCGATTTTCCACAACTTTTAGTTATAATTGATGGCTTCGGCAAAGCACACAGAGAACTTGACTTAGAAAATTTTGAATCTTGATGGGATTCTTGGGAAACACGATCAGCCACCTTCAATTGCAAATGTTCAGATGCATATTCCTCTCCAAAATGGGTAACTTCAACTTTAGATGGTGGATTAATTGATGAAAGCGACAAAGATAAACCCTGAGTATTAGCATCACTTGTAATAGTCATCATCTCTTGGTCACTCGTCCTTTCAACAAGACCCAACTCACCAGTACTCCAGTGATGGTAGTTCTCGAGTGGTCTGCTCATCCAAGTACTGCCATTATTATCAAAATGTGAAGCAGTTGATTCAGTTACAAAAGATGGATGGAGAATGCGCTCATTCATTCTGGGCCTAAAACAACCAGAAGGAATGACATCTTGGGCTGCGTTTTGGTAAGGTGGAAGAGAAGGAACCTGCATCACCCTCAACTGCTTGATGCTATCTTCACTTGAAATTTCACCAAAAGTATTTCTTAACGTAGATGGAAGCTGAACATTCTGGTTTCCATTGTAACCAGGCATCAAATATTGTCTAGATGTTGAAATGTTGCTTACCCTTGCATTATTTGACAAGACTTCCCCAACAAACATAGGTTTCTGATTTCTTTCCCCACCTACTGATCCACCTGCATAATTCACCATCAAATCATAACTTTGCTGTGAGTCAAGGCTTCTCCAATTACCACAACCTTGTGGGTCACAGCTACTGGCCTTGCGTGAAGCATTGAAGTTGGATAAAACTGGGTGAGACGTCATACCAGTGAAAGAAGAATCCTCGGCGAGTACAGGCCTATTGAGCGGAACTGCACCTAGTTCTTGATCAACAATTGAAACTTTAGGAGCTGATAGAACATGAGAACTTGTTGCAAAATTGAGAATTTCTGAGGAAAACATAGTGGAATCATAAATCGTATTGTCATTCCTATTATTTCGAACGTGAACAAGATCTGGGCTTAGCCCTTGATTGACAGATATACGTTCCATACTGTTAGGGTAGTCATCTAAATACTGAACTGAGGTTAAACTTTGTTGACCTCTCAACTTATCTCTCCGGCTTTGCTGTGCTACATGTGATTCAGGCCTAAAACTTCTTGTTTCCATCTAATTCTAGGAAACCACTATCCGATTCTGCTTATTTTCACTGGAATCTCTCTAGTGAGCTCACTAGCCAACTTAAGGCCAAGATTGCCTCCTTGTACAAGAATCCGTAGCTTCGAACACCCATCAAACTTAGTCCTGAAACTCTATGAACTTAAAATCCCTGCAATACCATCATGTTACAGAGATTACATTACATAGAATATCAATTAATGCTCTACATTTTACACACACTAATGACGGCATAAATCTAGGAGGAGGAAAACACATTCATCAGACTAAGGAAAACAAGAAAAGAATGAACAATTCTAGAGGTTCATCGCAACTGAGAGAGAGAGGGAGGGAGGGGTCTCTGCTCTCAAATCTGTACAAAGACTTTTTTTACTATTCTCGTCGTCGTCGTCATCATTTTTCCTTTAACTTTTGGAGTGGTTACAGCCAAACGGTAGGGCTTTCCCAACCAAAGGAACAGTGCAAAAAACTTGCAGACTTGATACTCAACAACTTGAATCAACTCTGTCTTGGTCTAAATAAGAGGCTAAACCACAAAACTTATCATTAATCCGTAACGTTTCACCCTTTTCACTGCATGTGTATATACATATATATAACATAGAGTACATGTGTATATTATAATTATACCTCACGTAAACCGTACTGTAACCCTAATTCCAAAAAAACACCATAAACCCTCATGCATGTCCGCCCTCTAAACAGCTAAAGAAAGAGACTGAATGATAGAGATCCGATTGTTGAAAAACATAGTGGAAATCTCTTGTCACTTTAAGCCCTTCAGCTTTAGTTACTTCTTTACAACCCGCATAGAGTAGGAATAAGAAGAAGAAAACAAAACAAAAAAGCATGTTGACATCAACCAAAAAATTCGAAACATACGAAAAGAAGAAGAACAAAAGGAAAGGAAAAAAAACGTAAAGAGTTTGCATAAAAAACAAAAAGAAAAATTTCTGAACAAGATTTTGATCAATTTTCAAAGAAAAAACTCGAGGAATAATCAATCTTCTATCTAAATAGACAAGTTGTAATAATTACCTTTAAGATGTTGAAATCAACCATAAAGAGAGGAGATTGGTACAATTTCCGGTAAGATTCCGGTGAGGTTAGTTTCTTGGGAGTATATTTTGGTGGGAGTAGAGTTGGAGACGAAAGAGGTGGAGGACAATAATTGCCAAGTTTTGGTATTCACCGTTAGCTTTAACGCCTAACCCGCGCTTTAGCTTTTTCAAAGCAATGTTTTAACGTGCTTTGGACGTTAAATTTGACGGATAAAAAATGTCGCGGTCGTGAATTCAATTTGTGTCTCCCCGGGATGGGTCCCTTTCCTTCCCTTAGCCAAATTTCACTATTTTTCTTTTTCGATGCCTGGGTAAGGGTATAGTTATCGAGCCAAATTTCATTATTTTTCCTTTTTGGGTGCCTGGATAAAAAGTATATTCATTAAACTCAATTTATTCTCATTTTGATCTGGAAAATTTATTATTAATTTATGTTGTAATTGGGCTTATGATAAGAAATAATTTTTAATAGTCAGGTGTGAGTTTATCACAACTAGGTGGTTTAACAGAGATATTTATGGACCAATAGAACAAATCTAGACTCAAAAAGAGATTTGGTTACGTCAGACCAAAGCAACAGTTTAAAAGGGTTATAACTAAATAAAATCGTTACTTCAACCGTCAAATCTTTAAATTCTAAAAATCTCACCTCGGGACCTTGATTTTGGCGGTTTTTATGATTTTCCTAGTTATTTCAGATTTTATACTTCCTTCCTTTGTAATCTCAAATTATTATCTTTATTTTCTAGTTGACGTAGGGTTTCTGGTCTATTTAAGGTTTCGTAAATCTTCTAAAAAGGAGACTTTATCACTGTTATTCTAGAGAAACTAAAATCCACGAACTTGGGGGTCACATCGGCAGCCCATTTCGCTTATTAAAATTCTCATGTTCTTTCTTTGTTTTGCTGTCTTCAGCTTCCGCCTTATCAATTGGTATCAAAGCCCAATGATCTCAAATTTATTGCGTGTTGTATGCTGCAATCTCGTGGAAGAGAATTTGTTTACCACTCTATGAGCTAACAAGCTATGGTAGGAAGAGATCATGGAGCAGGGTGTGGCCAAAAAAGTGATAAGAAGGAGCATTCCTTTGAGACAGGAATGTTCGGGAGCTTATCATCGAAGACATGTAAAAGCAGATCGCAAAATTAACTCGTAGGCTGGAGAAGAGGGACTTGCGAAACCAGGGACAACGTGACCAGGACCGAGAGAGTGATCTCGGGTACTTTGTCAAAATTGAAAATCTAAGACGAATTCGGAGGAAACCACCCTTTGAGTGAGAAGAGAACAGATTTGGAGATTTTGAATTTTGTATCAAAATTCCTGAGTTTTCATAGACTTTACAAGAAAAAGAATAAATTAACTTGTTGAATGAGATTGAATGAATATTTGAATACAAAGATGTGGCTAAACAAACACGAGTAAAGTCGGTTGTAATTACATTACAGGGTAGATGAAATAAAATGACTAAAAACTATATTAAATTGGTTTATTATTCTGACTCTTAGCATTTTAGCTGTATTAATAATAAGAGCTTGTTTGATATTATCATAGTAGTTAATATTTTTTTAAAATATATTAAAATAATTTTTTATTTTTAATATTAGAACATCAAAATGATATATATATATATATATATATAATTTATTTTTAATATTAGATTATTTCTTAAAAAATTTAAGATTTAAGAGATGAGAAAAAAACTCTTTAAAAAATGATGAAGGAGAAAAATAGTTGTTGGTTATTATACTTCCAACAACAAAAATGACCACATTCTGTGTCAAATGATTTAATTACATAATAGGAATTCAGTGATGGTAGGATTTTGGCTTCCATCTTACTGAAAAAAATAAATAGAAGGCTGGGATATGTATTTTTAAAGAAATAAATGAGTTTATTGAGGTTTATAGGGTGTTTTATTAAATTTGTTTAAGTGAAATAATTGGTTGAAAATAGTTTTTTTATTTAATCTAAAAGTCAAAAGCTCAATTTTCTATCGGTTTTTTGGCGACCTGAGGTGGCTTGAAACTAAGCAGTAGGAGATTTATTGTCAAGCATACGGGCCTAACTCTCTCTCTCTCTCTCTCTCTCTCTCTCTCTCTCTCTCTCTCTCTCTTATATAAATTTTAATTAATACCCTTCCCTCCTTTATATGTATTTTTTAGTTTACATTATTATTTTTTATTTTAATTTAAATTAACACCCTATCTCTGATTTTTCGTAAGTTGTTTTCTTTATTTTTTAAATAGTAGTTATTGGTTTTTAATTATTTTATATGTTATATAATATTTCAAAGAGATTATTGCAATCTATATTTTCATTTTTTTATATTTAATATAAATAAATTGCATTTATATGATGTATTTAAAAAAATCAGTCATTCTTGATTAGAGAAAATAATCTCTAAAATAAAAAAAAATGCAAACACATAATTATTTTTTTAAAATAAATGTTAAATATTTGTATATGCATGTTTTTCGCTTTGAATTATTAGCTTAACAATTTAGTATTTATTTAATATTAATAATTTTTTCAGAGTTTATCGATTGATTTATTTTTAAATTTATCATGTTAAGCACAAATAATATATTCACATTTCTCAATTAAAAAAAAATTATAATACAATAAAATATATTTATAACACTGATATGTTTTTTTTATTATATTAAAAATTAACTTGGTATGACATGTCATACGCTCTTGCCATACAAAAATTACACTGCCAAAGAAAGTCCACTCCAAGAGCAGATAAGGAAGTTTGAATAACTATGGCAACAAATAAATAATTTAACCAATTAATCTGAGCTCTCATGAATGATTCAAGCTTTGGGGACATGGTGAAAACTATATTTTTTTAAATTTTGATATTTTTTAAAAAATATTTATTTATGTTATTAAATCTTTTTGATGTATTAATATCAAAAATAATTTTTAAAAAATAAAAAAATAATATTTTTATGTATTTTTAAGTAAAAAACACTTTAAACCGTAATTACTATTATATTTTCAAATAGACCCGAAAACAACCAACATCTTATTTTTCTTGATATTTATGAGAAAATAAATTATTCTTTATTATAACACTACTCTACTCTACTCTACTCTCTAGGAGATAAAATAATTTAATTAAAATATATAAATACTTCCCATTACTAGATAAACAAATAATTCAACAAGTTTATACAAGGAAGAATCCTACATTATTATTTTTTTCTTATACATTATTTTTTCTTCTATAATTACTAACTTAAATATCGAATTATCTATAATTTCAATAAAAAAAAAAAAACTTGTATTTATAGAAGAGGGTAGAACGAGTGAGTTCAGTCACCCCATTAACTCGTGAACAAGTGGTGGAATCTAATCATTCTAGCAAGCCAATCAACTAATGTCAAGGCCCACTCACGCTCTTTAGCTCAAGACACAATCATAAAAAATAATAATAAAAAAAACAATTTAATATGAATTTTTTACAATTTCATGAGAAAACATGACAGACGAGAGAGAATGTGGTGGTGTTTCGTGCATAATGGATCTTCCCCATTTCCTGAAATTTAATATAATAAAAAAATAGTAATATTTGTACTACTTTACAAGATTGACTTGCCTTTTTTGCAACAAAACAAAACAAAAAAACATTATTATATGAAGTTTTATTAATTATATATTTAAATTTTGTTGATTAAATCTCTCTGCTATTTTTGTTTAATTGAATCCATGTAGGCTATGCAATATTTATTATGATATAGTACATCAATTGAACTTGATTGTTGATTAGAACGATTGAACCAATAGGTATATTATGCTATATGTTTATTTTCAATAAAATAATTTAAAAATTATTTAATATCCGATACTCTTTAGAAAATGAAAAATATACCATAAAAAATTAGTTGTTTTTTAAAATACTTTTTGTTTTTTAATTTTTGTTTAAATAAAAAAATCATATATTCTTTAGAAAATAGAAAAAAATAATATTTTAAAGTAGTTTTTTGAGAGTGTGATGGTAGTTGTTTTTTAAAATATTTTTTTAAAATGTTTCAAAATAATATTTTTTAAAATAATTTTTCACATCAGCATATCAAAACGATTTAGAAATATCATAAAAAAATAAATATTTTTTAATTTTTTTCAAAAATACTTTTGAAATACAAAAACAAATAAGAATTTTTATAAAATTTTGGATTGATTTTTTATATATTTTAATTAAATTAACATTAATTTTGAAACAATTATTATTTCGGTTGTGTTAAATGGCTATTTTTAATAGTAATTATATTTAAACTCTGTTATTTTACTGTTATTTTTGTAACATGTATATTTTTCCAAAATTTTTACAAAATGTGTTAGAATTCTAAAATACCCGAATTTGAATTGGCATGGTCTGACACGTGGGCGGTGATGCATTTAATGCAGCGTTCACACTCTTGCAGAGGTGGAAAAGACGTTCATTGGACACAGCACAGACTATTTACGTACGGACAACTGGAGATTACGTCACCTGGAGCTCATAGTCCAGAGCCCTAGCTAGCTAGCTGGCTAGCTACCTACCTATCTCTAGACAACTGACTCCTTCTGTCCCACGCTATGAATGTCGACCGCCAGATGATCTTTTGCTTGGAGGCAGTAGTTTTGTGACCGATTATCGATAAAAAAAAAAAAAAGAGGCATAGATACACTCCACTTTGGTGCAGTTTCCCAGTCTTTCATGTTCCTTTTAACGGAAGGAATACTACGTGTGTTTGATATTATATAGTATACTAATTTCTTAAAAAACAATTTATTTGAAAGTGTATAATTTTTTTTTCATTTTTAATATGAGTATATTAAATTATAAAAATATTTAAAAATAAATTAATTTAATATTTTATCAAAGCAAATAATCCTTTTTAAAAAATAAAAAAACAAAAGTTACCTAACAAGTTCTACTGTTCTAATTTTACACGTTGTTTATTATCATTATGAGTTATTTGAACATGTTGAATTAGGGTGTAATTGTATTTTTGGTTGAATTTATTTTTTAAATTATTTTTCAAATTATCTTTTACTTAAAAATAAATTAAATTATGCCTTTTCATATGTTCTTTTATGGTTTTGAAGTATTAATATAAAAAACAAGAAAATTTAAAAAAATTATTTGATGTATTTTTTATTGAAAAATATTTTTACAAAAGGATCCTGCATCTGAGGTGTGTCTGTTAGTGTGGTGTAGGTTACTTTTTAAAAGTATTTTTCACTTGAAAATATATAAAAATAATTTTTTTAGTTTTATTTTTATTTTTGATATCAGTATATCAAAATTATCAAAATATATTAAAAAATTAATTTAATATTTTTTCAAGTAAAACATATTTTTGAAACACTATTAAAAACATAAGCTACCTCAATTCCAAGTGCTTACTTAATTTGATGTTTTTTCAATTAAAATACATTTTGAAAACACTACTAAAAGTAAAATCTATTACATCCAAACACTTTCTTAGTGTAAATTTGATATTACGATGAAAGATACTTTTTAAAAAGTATTTTTTAGTTGGAAAAACTTCAAAATATATTTATTTTTATTTTTAATATTAACATATTAAAATTATAAAAAAAAATAAAATACGATAAAAAATATTAATTCCATGTTTTTTCAAAATAAATATGCTTTGAAAATAAAATAAGTATAATTGAAAACACACTCAAATCACTTGCTGATATGAGGCGGTCTCGCCAAGCTAATTCATTGAAAAAACTTATATCCGATTATTAAAATAAAAATATATTTATTTTTAATATTAATATATCAAAATAATTAAAATATATATAAAAATAATTTTAAATAAAAAAATTAAATGATTGCAAACTTGTATTTGCACCGACTCCTCTTTATAACATGATCTAAATTAAAATAAATTAAAATCAGTCGAGTGTATGTTGTAAAAAATATTATTGCCTGAAAAAAAGAAAAAGAAAAAAAAAAGGGTGTTTGTGGGAGTATCTCCAATACAAAATGCTATTTTGAAAAACTAAATTGATAAAATAATATTTTCAATAATATAAATATAGTTTTTTTTATCGTATCTATTCCAATGCAAAAAAACTATTTAAAGAGTAATTTATATTGGAGTGTAAGAAATAAATATTTTAGTATTTCTTAATAAATTTAATGTTATTTTTTTTTCATATGGCTATATTTAATTGATTTATTTTTTTAGTGGTTTCATTTTATTGGTTTTAGCTCTTTAGAGAGATATATAGAAATAGTATTTATAAGAGAGAAAATGTATTTTAATATTTTGTTTAGTATTTTCTTTAAAATATATAAATTAAACATGAAAAAGCTAAAATAATATTTTTTAATATATAGTTTTTCATTTATCTTTTCCATTGGATATGCTCTGAGGAGGCATAAGGGACTCTGCTGTGGGCTGCTAGAAGTGGAGTTGGGGGTGTTGTCATTCACTATATTCACTAGGCAAACTGAGTGACCCACGTGGTTCAGGGGATTCTGTGATTGTAGAATATAAGATTGACGATAGGCTTCACAGGCTGACACTCTGTCTTTCCTCTTTACAGCATGGGAAAAGATGCGAACGCAGTACACAGCAGAGAGGCGTCTGTGCTACCTCCACTTGCCAGGTAGGTACGTACACGTTGCTTTTTCTTTCGGCTTTCTTATTGGTGGAGAATCCCCCCACCCACCCGCCAAAGGTGCTGCTTCCAGAGGCCAGAGTTGTCCCTCCATCGAATGGTTGTCGTATGGGTTGTCGTCCATGGTAGGCCCAATATGAATAGGTGACGACACGTGATGCCGCCCACTACTGTATCTCTAAGTTTACTCTTCAAATATTATCCGTTTGAGTGTTTTAAATATCAGTACTATTATAAATTTATATGATTATTAATTTTAAATTTTTGGATAATTAATAAAAAAATATAATTTTATTATTTGTAAAAAAATAAAAAATAAAAGGATTAAAATTAAAAATAGATAAAAAATTATTTTTCATCAACTTTTAATTTTGTGAGGGTGTTTTGGTCCAGAGATTAATTTATTTAGATTTTAAGAGTGTTTTTATGTATTATCAAGAAAAAATAAGTTGAAATAAATTTTTAGGTAAAAGAGTCACAACCTTGAGTTTCTAATGACCTCTCTGGTTATTGAAATCTATACCGGTAAATAACATGTTTTTTTTTTGTTTTTTTAAATATAAAAAGTGGGACAAATTATTATCTGGTCTTTAACATAAAAAAATAAAGCCTTACACAAAGTCAAACCATCGTTTATAGGCCAAATGTGTAGGCCATATAATTGGCCTATTATGTTCTTTATTTTTCAGTTTTAGATTTTTTCCAACATTTTTAAATTCAATCCATTAAAATAAATTACTTAAAAATTAATTTGAGAACTCTTTTAATAAATACCATTGGATTTTTTTTTTTTACTAAGACCATAACCAGTTTTTATTATATTGACAGGTACTATTTGTCTTACAACTCTTCATGTTGTTTTTTTTTTAATTTTATTCGGTGGCTAATTTTTTTTAATATGTTTGATTGAATAACATTTGATTTTTTTTGTTTGTTTTAAAGAAGGTTACATAATTTGTTTTTTTATAAAATTAGCAAATGTTGTTTTCAGCCTTTCATGATAATTATTTTTTGAATTATATTTAGTGGCTTTTCTATGAACGTTAATTTTTATTGTTGTTTATTTAAATAAAAAATAGATTTCCAAAACATAAGTTATTAAACTTATCATGGCTCATGATCCAAGTAATAAGTTTTATAGGTAAACCAAAATTAACTCGATTCAATTTAGGATGTCATTGTCCTAGTATATAAAAAGAAATGGTTAAAGTGACGATGTCAATATATCTTCTATTTAAATTATGTTTAAATTTTTATAAATTAAGTATGTTATGTGTTTGATATAAAATCTTGTCATTATTAAACTTGTCTCTACATTTACATCAGGAATTTGCATATTTTATGTTTTATATTCTCTTTTAAAATCAAGTATATTGGTTGGAAACCTGTGATCAGATCTTAAGATTATTTTTTGGTGTAACAACACAACGTATATGTTTATCTTGGTATCATAGCTTATTGGGATTTGGGTAGTATTATTCATACTAGGAGTGAGCAAAAAAACCAAAAAACCAATTAAACCGAAAAAACTATAAAAAAATAACCGAAAAAACCAAACCGTGAAAAAAAACTAATTAAAATTTTAAAAAAACCGACCGGTTTGGTTCCGATTTATAAGCCTGAAACCCAAAAAACTTGATCCAAACTGGAAAAAACCGAGCCAAAACAACTTCTATTTTACTCTCTTTTACCTCTGATTCTTTTGAAAATAAAAGAATTATAAATAGTGAATGGATTATTATTGAAGATTTTACAAAAAAATATTAATAATTAAAAAATTTCAAAGGTTCAAAAGAACCAAATTTACCAAACTTCTTCTTTTAATATTTTCAAAATT
>Ga0325400_1001302_pt1 | contig 20337 bp, 12 predicted proteins | sample PopdelMetagenome_2_FD_205662 | JGI IMG/M metagenome (GOLD analysis project Ga0325400, IMG submission 205662) | Populus deltoides microbial communities from Bellville, Georgia, United States - Xylem-PdKOR-R1 | ecosystem: Host-associated > Plants > Phyllosphere > Stem > Wood/Secondary xylem...
GTGGTTCAAGATCGATCGAGGGATTTGTAAATCAATGAAAATTCTAAGGGCTTTGAACCTAGACCCTCTCTTTGGAAGGGGTGGTACTATTCTCTTAGCAAAATCTTGGGTAGTTTTCTTTTAATCATTTCCCACTCCCATGCGATAGAATCACATTGAATATGTTTTGAACATTATCGATCTTATACCTCATTGGCCAAATTGCATCTCAGTTTTAGCTACAGACAGACCATTATAATCATAGTGGCATAGGATCCAATCTTGTCTTCTTGCAACAGTACCTCGCAACAAATTAAATACTCATGCTCATTATTTAATTTCCAGTTGAAATTACTTGAATTATCTTCCATGTCTTTCTCACTAACTTCAATTTCTGGTTATTGTTTTCATGAGAGCACTAAATAATTCATTGGAAAAATAATTTATATATTGGTAAATCCAACTTCAAATATGAACAATAATGCACCGGTAGGTAATATTACTAGATCAAACAATAAACCAAATGAATCAACTGACCTTGTGCAGATGGAAACAAGTTCCCATGACATAGATCAAGACATCCGCTTTTCGCCCTGTCGCCAGTGACCTATTATTTTTATTTTTTTTATTTTTTTATAACAACAAAAAGAAGTGCTTTCATACACAGGTATATATATATATTGATGTTCTTTTAACTGATAAAAAATAAAAATAACATTGAATAAAAATATATGTGTAAAAGAAAATATTATACCATGACTCAACTCTAGAGCGGAGGGGTGTTGGAGGAGAAGAAAGATCAGATAGAGAGAGAGAAGGGGAGGAAGAAGAATGTTCGTATTCTTCTTCATATATGGTATCTGCAACTCTCAGCTCCTTCCAGCTGCTCATTGTTGGGACTGGATTTCTTTTAGATCGATTCGGCTCTCTCTTGCGAAGAGGGATCACAGTTTTCAAAACGATTTGAATACCGTTGTCGTTGCCATTAGGGTTTTTGGAAGGTGAGAAATTCCCTCCCTGGTTAATAACGAAATTGGTAGGGGTATTAATGGTGCATGTGATGACTCATAAATGCTGGTCTTAACTCCTGTAAAAAAATAAAAACAATTGCCTTTATACAGTGTGGTAGGTTTAGGACAAACATAAATTATTAGTCCTGGCTCCTGTTCAAGTTAAAGTCCTGGTTCCTAATCTCCAGGCCATGTTTGTTAAATTTTCGACAATTGATTTATATTTCCGCTTTGTAATAGCATAACTGTGTACTTTCGTGAATTATGACGCTGGCTGATCTTGGACCATGGCTCGTCGTGATGTCTTATGGAAAGGATAGCAAAAGGTCAATTCGCCCAATAACTCAGCCTATAAATTGCCAAGTGTAGTGATTACTTGTCATGTTTGGACCTAAATTTAACTTAATTTTACGGGTATATCGTCAGTATACTTTTTTAGAAATAGCGAGTCCGTGCGACGAATCTGGATTTTTATGGCTATTGTATTCTAGCAAGGCTAAGAGTGAAAAAAAAAATTCTGATGGATAAATATTTTTTTTTTGGTCAAATTCATATATTTGGGTTTGACGAGCTACCAAACCCAACATCTTTAGACTCAACATCATGTCAAGCCCAAATGGATATAAAACTAACAATCTTAATAAACTTCATTTTGGACCACAAGACGTATTTATTTATTCTCATTAATCTTAACATAAAATGTTAAGATCAAGAATACTTATCTCTCAATATCCTTACAAAATTACTCTTTGTCTTATAAGTACTTATCATTTTTCTATCAATATTAATTATGTGTAATAGATATTCATTACTCATTAATACTATTAGAAGAAAATTACTTTCAAGTTCATTATATCTATAAAAAAACAAGGCTCATGGGGTATATATACCTCATAAATCTTTTAAGCATCAAGTTTACAATCTTTTCATTCTCAATATTTTTAACATATATATTTTGAAAGTCTATCTCTCTAAAATATCATTGTATTTCTCTCTTAAAAAAGATACTTACTTAAGTATCTGAGAGTCTCCAAATATACAAAAAAAAAAGACCTTTATTTAGAATATACCAGTCATCTACAAAAAAAAATGAACTAGATTGTTAGAACCAAAAGATTAATTGATTACAACACATAAACTTTGCTCCTAGGCTCCTTAGATTTTTTGTCACATCATTATTGGCGTCATCTACTGGAAATGATAAAAAAAAAAGCCATCAATTATTATTTCATAACTGATTTTTAATGAGAGAATGAACCAGATTGCTAGAACCAAGAGATTATGATCTTGTTGATAATATCAATAAAGTTCCTTCAACATGAAAAATTACTTTAATGATGAAAAATATTCCAAATCATCTTGGAAGGAATGATATATTACGAATACTAGATGTGCACTATTTATAAAAGAATTAGAAGGCTATACAACATTTTTGTTATTTTAAGTCAAAACATAGTTTCTCCTATTTACCTGGGGACTTGGTAAGACAAACAAATCCAGGCCACATTTTTTGCTAACTTCATGAATGTTGTTAAAACCTCGAGAGCTTAAAAGTTTTCAACAAGTACAAATAAAATATCGGTTCAAGCCGTAAAACATGTGAAGTCTTTTTAGAAACTATCCAAGGGGAAACAAGTCAACTACCTAGAAGAAATATACTAGAGAAACTCTAAATTCTCTTCACCTAAAGAACTGAGACCATGATCTCAATAGAAGTTGGATACCCAGGTCATTAAGTTAATTATACCTTAAAGTGCAATAAAAATGTATCATAGTTAATGATTAAGAATGTAAATTTTTTATATAAAAAAACTTATTTATTCAAAGTAATGATGTTTTCATTTTCTCCAGGTGATGTCTAAGGACCTCTCATTAACCTTTCAAGCATGAGATTAACTCAGTCTCCTTAATGTGATTGTACAATTTACCATGGAAGGGATTGACATGGTCTCTCTAGTGCAATTGCACCACTCTCCAAGGATGAGATTGACATGACATCAATCTAGGGCAATAGCCTCAAACTCACCAATGAAGGAATTAATTTGGTCTCTCTAGTGTGATTACATGATTTACCTTGGAAGGGATTGATATAGTTTCCTTAGTACAATTACACAACTCTCGAAGGATGTGATTGACATGGAATCAATTCAAGGCAATAGCCGCAAACTCACCAAGGGAGGAATTGATTTATTCTCCTTAGTGCGATTGCATAATTTACCTTGGAATGAATTGACATGGTCTACCTAGTGTAATTGCACAATTCTTCAAAGATGAGATTTACATGAAATCAATCAAGGAAAATAGCCCCAAACTCACGAAGGATGGGATTAACTCGGTCTTTCTAATGTGATTGCATGACTAACTTTGACAGGGATCAACACGGTCTTCTTAGTGCAATTGCACAACTCACCTCAAGGGATTAACACGATATCCCAGGAAAATAGCCCTAAACTCACCAAGGATAGGATTGACTTTGTCTCCCTAATGCGATTGCACAACTCAACTTGGTAGGAATCGATATGATACCTTTAGGGGAAATGGACCCGAACTTCCTAAGGATGGAATTGACTCGGTCTCCCTAGTACGATTGCATAACTAGTTTTGAAAAATATTGACATGGTATTCCTAGGGTAATAGCCCACACTCTCCAAGGTATTTTACTTGATCTTCTTAATGCAATAATACCAATCTTCATGAAATGCCTAGGGGCATCTCACCAAGTCATCAAGAATTCATCCAAGCAATGATATACCCATAACCTCGTTTTGCTCTCAGTTCAAGGAAAAGGGTGAATCCTACTAAGGTTGGGCAAACTTCAAACTTTAATGGCCAAACTTAGAAATTTTATATTTTTTTCTATGTAGAGGCGTTAATATAAGCGTTGGAACCACACTAACTTTCTAAAGGATTTTTCGCCTATATATTCTTCTAAGTATAAACATTAGATCCATACAAACTTTTTTTAAAAAAAGTTTTAAGGATTTAGACCCTGCGTGATATTTTTACTATAGACGTTGGATCTATACAGACTACACAAGAAATGAAATATAAAAATAAAGTTTATAAAATGAAAAACATTACATAAGAATAAACCCTACAAGACTAGGATTGTTTACATAACTAAGGGGAGACAGGGAGCTAAGACATAAACATCTAGGCCAGACATCTCAACTAGATTTTTCCCATGTTGGGCAACTGTAACCCTAGTAGGGGAAAACCAGCAATGGCATAGGGACTAGATGGATGACAACATTAAAGTCCACCTGTATTCCTCTTGATTGATTGAAGAAATACATTGTGTAAGGATTTACAATCAATACTATTTGAAAATAGATAAAGCATTTTCTCTAATTCACCTAGGATAATGAAACCTCTTTTAATTACTTAAATACATTCATATAGTTCATGTTATACTCAATATCATTGGTATATCAGAATCGAAATATAACATTCCATATATAAGATAACGTAGTGGTCTCAAGTATAAGGATCACTTACACAATCGTCACATGAGTCTTTCCATAGACACAAGTGATCTCTTCATATGAAATTCTCATACAGGTCGGTTTAGTGTATATATCATCTAACAAGCACCTATATATTAGTTCTAGGTATCCCTCATACCAGCTTAAGAGAATAATTGCTTCCTTTCGTAAAGAAAAGAACATAATATGTACTAATTTCAATGACTTCAATCAATATCCACTCTTAATATAGCATTGACCAAGAATATTTAAGAACAATACGTTGATGCAATAAGAATCTTATAATTATAACAACTTAATAATTTCCTTTACAAAGTATTTTTGTCCCAATGACTTTAACTTTACTCTAGATTCATTAATCAAATATTTGATAAATATTAAAGATAAATAAAAATTTTATTAAAAATTAAATATATTTACATGAATAAAATCAATATCATGTATAACCAACTGATTGGTTACAGGGCATATATACTAACAATACTTGCACTAAAGTCAATTACTCATGTATCAAATATCATATCACTCTACTTGACAAAAATGATTTTATTGGGACATTGGCTTAATAAGAGGATCTCTAAGATTCTCTTCAGTGGGTACTCGATGTATCTTTACATCTTTTCTTTCTATGATTTTCTAATCAAATGAAATTATCTAAGTGTATTTTTAAATCATTGATAAGACCTTGATTCATTTGCTTATACAATGGCTCCATTGTTATCATAATGCAGGGTTATTAGATCAATAATACTAAGAACCACACCTAGTTTAGTGATGAATTTCTTGATCCAAACAACCTTTTTTATTCTCTCAATTACAAATGTGTACTAAAATTTAGTTATAGAGTCTTCTTTAGTCTCTTATTTAAAATTCTTCCAACTCACAGCACCATTATTTAGAGTAAAATATAACTATGCTAGATTTTCTATTTTTTTTAATAACTGATTGAAAACTAGCATCTATATAACCATGAATACTAGTTCATTTCCTTCATTGATCAAAAATACATTTTTAGTTCTTCTCAAGTACTGAAGAATGTTTTTTTAATATCTTTTAATGACCTTCACCTAGATTAGATACATCTGATCTTGTACATAGTATCGCGTACATTATGGATCTGATATCTAAAGTATATATAGAGTCATTTCCTTTATGAAATAGGTAAGTATCCACTTTTGGATTCTTCTATACTAAACTATTTTGGCATCTTGTCTATGTGCGTAGATTGGGACAAACCAAACAACCTTTTTTTATCTATCTCTATAGATATTTATTCCCAGTATATAGATTGCTTCTCTTATATTCTTCATGGAGAAATTCTTGGATAACCATATCTTTACTAAATAGAGTAAAGAAATGTAATTCCCTATTAATAAAATGTTGTCTATATATAATATTAGAAAAATGACTCAACTCACAATAACCTTTTTATAAACACAAAGCTCAAACATATTTTTGATGAAATCAAATTGTTTGATTATCTCATTAAAATGGATATACCAACTCCTTGAAGCTTAATTAAAGTCTATAAATGATTTTTTATAGCTTGCATACTTTATTAGCAAATTTCTTATATTCAAAACTTTCAGGTTGTGTCACATACACATCTTCTTGAAAATTTTCATTCAGGAGTATAGTTTTGACATCTATTTGTCAAATCTCATAATCATGGTATGTAACTATAGAAAGTAAAATCCTTGTGAATTTAACATAGTTAAAAATGAAAAGGTTTCATAAAGTCAACCTATTTATCCTTGTCTATAACCTTTGGTAACTATTTTAGCTTTGTATGTTTATATATTGTATCCATGCCAGTCTTTCTCTTAAAGATCCACATACATCTAATAGGCTTTATCCGTTCAGATGGATCAACTAAAGTCAATACCTTATCGGTATATAGAATCCTTTTAGATTTCATGGCTTTAAGCCATTTCTTAGAATCAATATTAGATATTGGTTTCATATAATTAGTAGGCTCATCAAGTATGAATAACTCGTCATTTTTCAGCTTTCATGAGAAATTCATATCTCATTGGTGTATAATGTGTCCTATCATATCTATGAAGTTCTTTTTTTCTTGAGTTTTAGGTTGAACATCTAATGTGCATCAGATTCAGGTTTCATTTGTGGTTCTTGAAATTTTTCAAGTTTTATTTCCTCTCACTACTTCTTTCGATAACAAATTCTTTTTTTATATAAATAGTATGTTTTGAGACAAAAATTTTTGCTCAATATGATGATATAAATAATATCTAATATATGTTTTTTGGATATCTCATAAACTTACATTTATTCGACTTAGCTCATAATTTTTTGGATACAATATGCTTCACATAAGCGTCACATCTCAAATATTTAAGTATCATAAGATTGGTCTTTAACCATTCCATATTTCATATGAAATTTTAACAACATAATTTGATGGAATCCTTTTTAAAAAGTAAGTAGTACTTTATAAGGCATAGCCTTAGAAAGAAGGTAGAAGGTTTGTATAGCTTATCATGGATTACACCATATTCAATAGGGTGTAATTTCTCCTTTTAGAAACTTCATTATGTTATCGTATTCTTGGAGGTTTTTAATATGAGAGAATCTCACTCTCTTGTAAATAATCTTGAAAATCTTGGTTGAAATATTTGCCACCTCAATTTGATCGAAGTATCTTAACACTCTTTCTTATTTGTATTTTAACTTCATTTTTGAATTCTTTTAACCTTTTAAATGATTCAGACTTTCACCAAATACACATGACCATATCCATTATGATCATTAATGATGAAACATATACATTCATCTATGGCACGAATCATTATTGATCCATATAAATATGTATATATTAGATCTAACAATTCATTAGATCTTTCACTCTTTTAATAATGGGGATTTGGTCATTTACTCAAAAAAACAAGCTTTACAAGTTTCATATAATTCATAATCAAAAGGACCAAATATCCTTCTTTATATAACTTATTGATTCTTATTTCATTAATATGACTTGATCTACAATGCCATAAATAATATGGATATTGATTATCTAATATGTGCTTCTTGCTATTTATACTAAACCTGGAAATTTTAAGATCAAGTATATACAAATCATTTGTATAAGTACCAGATTCAAAATAAATAACATTATTATAAAAGGAACAAAATTTTCCCTTAATAATAAATTTAAATCCATTCATAAATGGATACAATGCTTTTAAAAAGTGCTAGAACAAAATAAAAATTATCAAGTTCTTATATCAGCCTTTTTAGCAAAGTTAAAGCAAACCATTACTCTATTTCCTACATATAGGTTTATTTTTCTTTTATTCAATAAATAAACATATTGAAATGTAAGCCTTAATAAGCTTCTTAGCTTTCATGGTTGCAAGATAATCTTTGTAGTTTCTTCTATAATAATGGCTTTCCATGCTGCAATAATGAAAATTACCCTTGTCATTCTTTATGCCCCAAGTGGGCTTCTATGCTTAGACTACAAAACCAAGTCAATGTTTAATTCATGATCCATGACAAATCCTAATTGGCATGATTTCTAAAAATAATCAATCACCCTCAACACATGGGTGTTCACTGAGGAACTCTTTGTCATCTTACAAGGGAATAATTTGTTAGAGGTTTCATACCTTTTAGTGCATCAAACAACTCTTTGACATGAATAGTATTAAATAGACATCCATATTCTTATGTTATATTTGAAGTTCAAGTGACATGTTGGCTAACGTCATACATATAACCTATTCATCATTATCAATATAACGTTGATAACCAGCCCTAACTTTGTTATCAGTGTCCTCATCAAGGACAAGAGGAATAAAATTTTCAAAAACATATTACATTCTCTCTTGTTCAAGATCAATTCTCACATTTCGATACTAGTCTAAGAAGTTTAGTTCCGTTAATTTATTTGCAATAAGTATGCTATGTAGGGATATATTTATTTTTACTCATGGTAATCTATCAACCTATTCATGTAAAGATAGCGAATATTGATTTCATGCATAAATATTTATAACCAAATTTAGATAAAGTCTTTAATCATAATTTAATCTCCCACTATTTTCTTTTAAATTAAAAGCTCTCACTATTACTTCAAGAAATCTCGTTTAGATCTCTTAGTGGACTAAGATCTCATTTAATTTATGTGATCTTAAGTAACTCAACAAATTAAAATAAATTAAATTAAGTAGATAACATAACTTATTAATTAAATTTTTATGTAATTTGTAGATTAGTTAGATAACAACTCTTTGTCTAAAAATATCATATATATTTTTTCTAATTATTACCTCTATTCTTATATGATCATAAGTAACTCATCCAAATCATATAAGTTATTTAAGTAGAATATAATTTTATAGCATTAAACATATTCGATTAACAATAACCTTGAGTAGCTCAATAAATTATATATGAATAGAATTGTAGTTTTATGCATATAAAATCAAAAGAAAACAAATCATTTTCTCAACATGTGCTTAATATATTTAAGAGAGATTTATTATCTTAATTAAGTCTCATTCCCTAGCATTAGTGATATATCAAGCATAACAATTATGTATAAATATACACCTCTAGCATGTCATTCTAATTGGATGATTATGGGTATATCAAAACTAGTTTACTCAAGCCATCAAAGGTAATTAGGTGGTCAAAATCTAGGTAGTTGCTACAAATCTTTACAAATCCCTTATAAGCACCATAGTTGTAGCCTTTTGTGTCGTTCTTTCTTCACCTTGGATTACAAAATATTTTTTTCTATCTAAATTTCTATATTTTTAAATTACATTACATTTACATAATTAAATAAGAAACATCGAGTTATGTTCGAGAGGAATTAGATGAGAAAATACTTTTACAACCTAGAAGAAAAATAGATAAAAGATGGGACACACATGTCCTATTTAATATTACAACCATTCAACCATAGAAACACAATCACATTGGTCTTTAATTGTTCATAACCATCCATAACACATTAAGATGCATAAATAAATATATTGCATGCTCTAATTCTAATTATTGGCTTTATGTGAAATTTTAAGATAATATTTCTAACACTTAGAAATATTAAATCAAATCCAATTTGATGATTCTCCAAACTCAATAAATTTTATTAAATACAATTTTCTTGAAAAAACAGTTTTCAAAATTTAATAAAAAATTAATCATATTAAAATTCTTATTAACATCCTAAACTATTTTATGATTAATGAAATAAAACTTTTTGGCTTAAAAACTCTCTTTATTTAGAAAAATATTTTTTCTAAAATATTTTAATTAAAGAATTTATTTCAATCCTAATCCAATTAGGATTGCATAAAAGTAAAAATCATGAATTAAATACTTTAATTCAATCCTAATCCAATTAGAAAAATTAATTATATTATTAATTTAATTTGGTTTTTAATTTTAAAATATAAAATCAACATTTTATATATAGAGAGGGATAGAATTGTAAACGTTCGGTTAAAAAAAACTTTAACTTGATGATAAAATGGATTAATTTTAGAAGGTTGATGAGACATGATACCTTGTTAAATGAAAAACACCCAAATTATATAGGAGGGGTAGTATCATAATTTGTTAGATATTGACTAGTATAAATATCATACTTGGCTTTCTTAATAAGCCAAGTGTGGCTGGCCAAGAGACAAAGAGGGTTTCTCAAATTTTCTTCATAATTGTTCCAAAAATCTCATCTAAACACTTAGATTAAAGGATGAAAAGGTGTTGGAAGGAGATCTAAGCTAAGATATTGAAGAGTTTCTAGGGTGTTTATAGCTTGAGAGCGTGATTTTTAAGGGAGAAGAAGGGGAGAAAGAGGTGAATGGAAAACTTGTTATTCTTGTCATCTTCTTCATAAATTTTTTTGTGTTTAAGAGGTATGGAAATCCAATCCAAGCTTAAATTGAGGCTTTGACATGGATTGAAATGGATTGTGTGTTTTTATGAATATAGGTGTGTGTGTGTGTGTAGACACACACCTATATTCACCATGGCAAACCAAATTAACATACCTAATCCCCCATTTAATTTTCTACCTTGGTTGAATGACCATTAAAATTGCTCATGGTTGCCTTTTTCAATTCTCCTTTTATTTATGTTTCATCATCAACTTAATAAAATTAGTTTCAAAAACATATTTATATGATAATTACATAAACAATTCATATTAATATCCTTCCTTTTTTTATGGCCATTTTGGTCGAACCATATTTAAAGGGAATCAAGGGCTTCCTTCAAATCCTATACCACTAAATCATTACAATTAAACTCACTTTCACAAGCTTAACATAACCTCACCTAAGATTAAATCAATTTCATTATCCTTTTCCAATGTTTTTTTGTCGAACATTGCATTAAAGGAACCATGGGTTCCATACCTAATCTCCCATATATGTGTGTGTGTGTGCGCGCGCGCTTAGATAATAGAAAGGTATTATTATGGGGATCCAGGTGTGGATCCAAAGGTTGTAATAAAATTATGGTGATGAAATTATCCTGTGCTGACAAGAGATACTACCACAGTCAGATTACAGTCTAGAACAGGAGCATGGACTTCACGTGTAAACCCTCATATTGATTTTTTTTCAAGTTAGTGATATGTTAAAGTTTGATAAAAAAAAAAATAGTGAGAATAGAACAAATTTAAAATGGACATTTAGGAAAATAGAAAACATAAAATTTTAAGTGGGGCCAAGTTGTAATTATGAAAAGTTTAGGGTAATAGTATAATAAAACAAAATGAGAGGATTTAAATTGTGAATGGCATCTCTTGGAAACCAGTCATGGTCAAGCACTGTGTGCAAGAAAAAGGAAGACCTTGTTTGTTTTTACGGTAGAAACGCCATTTTAGAATTTTTTTTTGCTTAAAAATATTTTTTGTGTTTTTGGATCGTTATGATGTGATAATATCAAAAATAATTATTTGAAAAATAAAAAAAATATTTAGATGCATTTCCTAGCGAAAAACACTTTGAAAAACAACTGATATCGCAATTTCAAACACTCTCGAAGAGAGTTTTTTTTAATCTTTATTTGATTTCCACCATAAACTCACCCATTTAAACACTGAACAAGAGTGATTAGGGATCAAAAGAGGGTTAAGGATGAAATTGAGCAAATAATTAGAGATTTCTTGGAAATTGAAGAACACAAGTGACAGGTTGGGAGGAAAAAATTATAGGAAGTAGAATACTTGTTTTTGCCATATTTTTCCTCTAAATTTCATGTGTTTAAGAGGTGAGAACTTTGTTTCAAGCTTGGTTGTGTTTAGATTGTGAAATGTTACATTTTAGTTGAAATATACATGATGGAAATTTGACTTTGAATGGATGATTATTTAAGTTAATGATATGATGTTTGAATTATATTTTTAAGCATGAGATATGATGGGTAATGGTTTAATTATGAACTTTACAAAAGAAAAGAAATTGCAACTTAATTTGATATCTGATGAATTGCACAAATTGGTCAACCGGTTAAGATTGCTAAATGATTTGGATGATCGGTTGATAGGAGGAACATTGAAATTGGCTACTATCTAATTTAGTCAATTGAATCGATCGACGATTAGGGACACCAATGAAACTCAAGTAATAATCAGTCAACTGTTTGGTTATGCCAAGGTGAATCAGTCAACCTTTATACTAATAGAGAACTAATATTATTTCAAATGAAAATTTGAATATGAGTTTCTAATGGTGTTCATGTTGTAATGATGATAATGTTTCTTATTGGAATAAGACGACTGACGGTTTAGGACAACATCAAAGGATAACACCATGACACAAGCCCGAGTAGGTGCTTGACACTTCGATAATTCTTTTATGTTAAATCAAGTGGTTATGGTTTTAATAGATGTGGTATATTTCTTCTCCAATATAATTAGAGTGGAACTAGTTATCTTGTTATGGAGCCAATGCCTGGTAATGGGCAATGAAACTAGTTATCCTGTAATGGAGTTGGTGCCTGGTAATAGACAGTGGACCTCTATCCAGTAATAAAGCTAGTGCTCAGTGATGAGCAATGAACTGGTTATCTTGTAATGGAGCTAGTGTTTGGTAATGGATAGTAGACCTAGTTATCTGATAATGGAACTAATACCCAATAATGAACAATGAAACTAGCTATCCTAAAATGGAGCTTTTACCTAGTGATGGGTTATTGAACTAGTTATTCTGTAATGAAAATGGTATCCACTAATGAGCAGTAGAACAAGTTAACAAATGATGAAGTTAATGCCTAATAAATAGGGAGTGAAATTAAGAGAATTACACTAGTAATGACTAATGACAATAATTGGAAAACGTCTAGAAAACAAATATCATATACCTTAGAAAAGATTATAAAGATAATTGAAAGACAAGTTGAGTTTATAATATATCTTGAGAGTTGCCTTATTGTTTATATGTTAATTTCATGTTTTAAATTTATACTTAATGTTAAATTAATTTCAAGTACTTTACAACCATGATCATAATGAGTAGATGTCTAGGATTTAATTTTGGTAATTAATAAATATGTAATTTTGATATATTAATCCTTTTGTAAGGAAAATTTAGCATATAAATAATGTCAAGAACTATTCTTTTGCATCACTTACGATAAGAACTTGTTATTAGACTTTTATAATGTTACGTGTGCGTTTCAGTACATGAAGATTTGGAATGTATGAATCTAACTTCTAATATTTCTTGTATTCATTTATTGATTGGAAAAGTTGTTTCTTGAGATATGATGATGTGAAATAAAGTTTGTGATGATTGGACTAGGACAAATGTCTATATTCCTAAAAGTGAAGCACCGATACTCGGGGTCCCAAAAATACATCAAGGCTTTAATTGCAGAATTATGCACAGACAACTTTGTGATTTCCACTTTCCTCCTATATTTCTTCAAAAACCCATCCTCACGGATGCTTTTCATATACGAAATGAGCTTCTTTAAGTCATTTCCGGAGCAACTCACATTTCTGATAGGTGGTAATTTACTATCATTCAATCTTAGGCAATCCCCTTCTAACAACTATAGTGATTCAGAATTCAACCTGTATTCAACATTCAGCGCGACCATTCTGGGGAGTGTAGGGACAAGACATTTGGTGACGAATGTTGGAATCAAGAAGATGGGATTGAGAGTGATTGCTCGTAAATTCAGCTCCCCCATCGCTTTGAAAATTTTTATTTTTGCATGAGAACTGAACCTTAACAAGAGTTTGAAATTGCTTAAAAATCATAAAGGCTTGAGATTTTAATGTCATGGGATAAAACCATATGAAATGTGAGTGATCATCGATAAATTTAATGTAATAACAAAAATTAGATGAAGACATAATAGGAGCAGGGCCCCATATATCACAGTGAATAAGGTTCAAGACATGGGAAGCACGTTGAACATTAGCATTAAAAGGTAGATTATGACTTTTAGCAGTCTGACAAGCAACATACAAGTTGGGAGTGGACAATAAAAAAGTAAGAGGACAATAAAAAAGTAAGAGCACGATAACCCTTTCTTATTTAATAATGAAATATTAGAATGTGAAACATGACCTAAACGTGCATGCTAGAAATCATAAAAGGCACGCAAAGAATTATTTTTAAGAGAAGAAACAAATGCGGATTGACTATAATCTAGCACATAAAGACCATCTTTACGACGACGACGACTGGGTGCCACCACCTTTCTTGTATTGCGATTCTATGTGAGAAACAATGTATCAATGAAAGTAATAGATAAGGGATAATCAGAAGTTAATTTGCTAATAGATAATAAATTTTTTTGAGCCGAGGAACAACTAAAACATCCAAAAGTTTAATGTTTGGAGAAGGGGAAAAAGTACCAACATGAGTAATCGACAAAGAAGCTTCATTGCCTACTATTACACAATCCTTACCATTATAAGATTGAACCTTGTCCAGTTAAGAGGAGTCTGACATCATATGTGCACCAGCAGCTCTAGTATCAATATACCAATCAACTGTTGTGTCAAGTAAAGAGTAGTGAGAGAAGGATTCAGCAATGTTGGCAAGGGTAGCAGCCTTTGCATAGCGATCAGGATAGTGTGCAGTTGTATGTCCAATGTTATGGCATATCTAACAGCGGGGTGAATAAGAATTACCACAGCCCTTGCCATATCCAAGAATGAAGGATCCTCCTTCCCTGTCATGAAACTTACGAAAACCTTCATTTCGTGTTGGATAGAAGTTGCCTTTAGTGACAGCAAAGGTAGCAGATGTGAGAGCAGGTGTTTCAAGTGACTTTTGAAAGATTTCAGAACTTTCAGCCTTAGAGACAGATCTTGAAAGGTAGGTAGAGGAGAAAAGGATAGTTGAATAGTTAAAAGAAGTTTGCAAACTCAAAGCCTAGGTCATGAAGAAACCAGTGAATTTTATTTATTTCATCAGCAAGAGAGCCCATGGTATCCTTACTCATGCTAAGCTGCTTGATTGCAAGCCAACGATGACTCTCATGGTTGTCTCACAACAATTATCCAGCGATGATGATGCCTTTACTAATCCCACACTGTTTTGTTCCATGGTGGGTGATTTGCAATATTTAACTATCAATCGTCTTGATCTTACTTATATTGTCAATTCTATAAGTTAGTATATGCCATAGTTATTAAACCCGGCCCGGCCCAGCGGGTCGACCTAGAACCCAGTCGACCCGGTGGCTGGACCGGTCCAGGTTTAACAAAAGACCGGCTGTGGCAACAACCCGGCCAAACCCAAGCGACCTGATGGGTCGACCCGGGACCCGGACGAACCCGAACGAGACCCGGTTTTTTTTTCAAATGTGGGATTTGAAACACATTAGTATATATACTCTATGTTCCCAAGAAAAAAGTCATGTTTTTTCAATGTGGGATAAAAAACTTTTTGGTTTAAATTCTTCAACTTAAAAGGATCACATAATATTTTTTCAATGTGGGATTTGAAGCCCTTTCATATATATATACTATGTTCCCATGAAAAAAAAACCATATTTTTTCAATGTAGGATAAAAAACCTTTTGGTTTAAATACTTCAACTTAAAATGATAACATAGTATCTTTTCAATGTGGGGTTTGAAACCCTTTCATATATATACACTATGTTCCCATGAAAAAAAACCATGTTTTTTCAATGTGGGATAAAAAAACCTTTTGGTTTAAATACTTCAACTTAAAAGGATAACATAGTATCTTTTCAATATGGGATTTGAAGCCCTTTTATATATATACTCCATGTTTCCAAGGAAAAAGTTATGTTTTTTCAATGTGAGATAAAAAACTTTTTTAGTTTAAATACTTTAACTTAAAAGCTTAACATAATATCTTTTTAATGTGGAATAAAAAACTTTTTAAAATATTCTTTTAAACTTCATAATATGTATAATCTATATTTACATGGATTTTTTCATATGAAATATTAAAACTTTATTTTTTTTAATTTTTTCGGGTTAATCCGGGTTGACCCGAGTTGACCCGGGTTGACCCCTGAAACCCGGGACCCGGCCCCTTGGCAAGGTCAACCCCCGGGCTGGGTTTAATAACTATGGTATATGCAATCTCCCATGGTGCCTCACTTTCAAGCCTTCAAACGTATCCTTCAGTATGTCAAAGGCACTTTTCATTATGATCTCTCCTTCTCTCCTTCACCCACTAGTCTCACTGCCTACTCTGAAACTAATTGGGTTGGTTACCCTGACACGTGTCGATCCACCTCTAGTTACGCAATATTTTTGAGTGACAATCTCATCTCGTGGAGTGCTAAGAAACAACCTACTGTTTCTCATTCTAGTTATGAATCTGAGCATCGCGTCTTGGCTCACACAACTTCTGAAGTTGTTTGGATAACTCATTTTCTTTGTGACCTTACCGTTTCCTTATCACACAAGTCATTACTCCTCTGTGATAACAAGATTGTGATTTTTTTTACTCTCAATTCAATTTCTCACAAAAGGTCAAAATACATCGCTCTTGACTACCACTTTATTCGTGACCTAGCAACATCAGGGATTATACAGCCCCAATTTATGCCATTTCTCTTGCAAATTGCTGACATTTTCACTAATAGTCTCTCTCAATCATTATTCACGTTCTTTCGCTCCAAGCTTTGTGTTCGTATCCCACAATCAGCTTGCTGGCGGATGATAAGAAATGCATCACATCATGTTATCCTCCTTAATGGTAGGATATAATATAGCAAGATAGATAGGATAAGTTATTCTGTTGTTTGTGTTCTACTGTAACTATACCTGCAAATTCCTATATAACATATATAAATCTCTCGCCAACAAGTGTGGCTTTACAATTCCTTCCATTAAGTGCCATTTAGAATCTGTACATAAGATACAGGACGTCCGGCAGGAAAATGTTGCACTCTATAGGTATATAGCATCGAGTCTTTCCATCTTCAGGATCTGCAGTTCATGTACGCCACTGAATGTAAAGTAGAAGTGAATAGTGGAAAAGCCTGCCTTATTTGTACTTTAAACGGTGACCCGTTGCCAAGGACTATTTTTCAGTTGCAGACGTGGACCATTGATTGGTTTCTCTCCACTTTCTTGGCTGCCCTTCTTCTTTCCCGATGTTCTCTGTCCCATCAGAGTATAAACAACAGGATATGATAATTGACGAGGTTCAAAATCACAGCCTCTGGAGGTTTCTTACTATGCTGTGACTGTTGTATACTTGTATCATGTCATGTGTAACGTAGAATTAACCGGCAATGTTTTGGCATGCGAGAATTTGAAACAGCACTTCAATGGTTGTACAAAGTTGGGCATCTGCTACCTGAACTTCCGTTCACAATCAGTAACGGATTAAAGTTTACTCTAGAAGATCTGTACAAGACCATCTCTCCATGTCATTTTAGGTGATCCCACATTTTCCTGGGTCTATGCTATAAAATATAACCCGATGTTTTTCGTGAAACTGACAACAACATACTGTCTATGGAACATGCCAGGTAGCACATTATAAAGCAATGTCACGTGCAGAACAAGCTAACTATTTGCATGCATAGCTCTGAGGATACAACTGGGAACAAAATATCCTGTTCATGAACTGGACCTTGTTTATTCCTCTGCAGCCATGGCTAATTAAGTATTTTGGCCAGCGGAGATATTCTCTTCATTACATTGACTGTTTTCTTTCAGTGAATCACCCCAAAGCCACAAAACTTGCATCAACCCACCATTTGCAACATGCAAAAGAAATGGCGTAAAATATGTTGACATGACCTTCACAAGGATGAAGCAGCAGCTGATACCCAGAAGCGGCAAGTTCAGCCCTCTTTTCTGTTCAAGAGGCAAAACAAAAAAACATTTAAACAAAGCAACACGTATATCCATTTATCCTTGAAAACGAACTGAAAAAACACAGGGAAAGAACACAAGGTGGAATTTACCTCTGGCGCTTGAAAGACTTCCATTGATATCTCTTTCAAGAAGTCCATCATCAAGCAGCCAGCAAGAAGACCGAAAGGAATCATCAATTCCCGGTTTCTAGAGATGGAATACATAACATCGGCTAGAAAACTAAGCAAGAAAAGTATTACAAGGGACCACTTGAATGCCTTCTGTCCAACTAGCAGTAATCGCTTAAGCAGCAAATCCTCAGCTTTTCTCCAGGGAAATTCCTTTGCGGAGTCGGGGATGGCATGCCACAACCTCTCCTTGAAAATATTCAATTGCAGCTTGCCCTTACTTGGTTCACCAAAATGGGCCTTTGTGACTTTCATCGAACATGTTGGAGAGATTTGGTGAGATGCATGTGACAGTAAGCACCAACGTAATCGACAGGGTTTTTTCCTCAACACTTTAATCTGTAAAAAGGGCCAAAGATCATGCCATGCACAAATTTTCTGGATACTACAACAACTCATAATTCCACCATGAAAGGTTTTAAAGAAGAAAAAGATGCATGCATATGTGCAGATTGAAGACTGTTTCATTTAAATTGAAGAATTTCGATTAGACCCCATTTGCACACCGTTCAAAATCACAAATTCAACATTTTTCTTCATAGTGGTGTTGAATCAACCTGGGCCAGTCACACTACAAGGCAAGCCAGGTTCATTACTCCGACCAAAATCTGGAGAAAAAAACATGCCTCAATTTCTTATCTGTACATTTTCAATCACGGTTTTCATTTTTCAATTTTTTTTTTCTTCACATAACGACCGTAGCCTGCCTCTATTACGCCATAAACAAAGGTCCAACACAATTAAACTCCAAATTTACTAGTAAAACTGTAATTACATAGATCACTAACAGCAACAATTAATTCCTTTTTCTCCCATGGCTATTGACATTTGAACGGCAAAACCATTGACCCACATAGATAGCATAATGAGTAGGAGTAAAAATACAGTGCAAAGAAAGGATGCCTGATATTGTGGACTTGAGGGCAATGTTGAAGACGCGAGAAGTGCCATTTGAAACTGCCTTGGCCTTTTCTGTTTATTGATTCTTCTTTCTCCTCCTCTCAGTTTCTCCTCCTGGCTCTAGGGTTTCTCAGGGGTGTGGGCATGCTTGTCAATTTTGTCGCTGCAAGGAGTTTTCTTTGGGCCGACTAAAATATTTTCTCAGCCTGGAAAATAAAATGGCTAGAAATTCCTCTTGGGCTAACTGTTTGGTCCTCCTCTCTTGAATGGATTTTGGACCAGTCAGACTCTCTAGAAGTTGTGGGTAGAATATGGAGTGGATACAGTTTATTCAAACAAATGATAATTTATGTACAAAACCAAAAAGACATAAATACAAATAACCTAATACTCTGAGGATACACATTTACTCACTTTGAATAAAATTTTATCACTCACGAGGAGGAACTGAATATGATATCAAAAGACATTTAATTGTTTTTTTTTTATTTCTTTGTATAATTATTTTTTTTTAATTTTATTCATTAATTAAGAATTTAACTTCATGATTCTTCTAGATTAGGTGATTCAGGTCTAATGACTCTGGTCACGAGTTTGGAAAATCAACAACTTTTTTTTTAAAAAAAAAAGCTTTATAATCCTCTTTTATTTATCATATTATTTCAATTTTATGTTTTGGACCGGGGGTTTGATGAGATATTCTAAGCTAGCTTAATCCTGATTATCATGGTTACAGATTTGTCATCCTAACTTAAATGGACTAAGACTTTTTTTTTTTACCTTATTTTGGCATCTAAACATTATTTTTTGTGCAAAAAAAAGTTCAGTTCATAGCAAAGAGCAGGCACCAAGGCTACATATATATATATATATATATATATATATGTTTGAGAGTGAGATAGTGATTGCTTTTTAAAGTGTTTTTCGCTCAGAAATATATCAAAATAATTTTTTTAAAAAAATATTTTTGACATCAGTACATTAAAACAATCTGAAAAAACTAAAAACAAATTAATTTGATGCAAAGAAAAAAATTTCAAAACCCTTTTGAAACACAAAAAAAAAAACCGAGCTCTTCATCGTTAGGATGCTGTCATGGCCAAGGTTGTGTTGCTTAGACATGGGCCTTAATCGCAGACATTTTGTGCTTATTATTGTCATTGAGTTGACACTGAATGTGCTTCAGTGTGTCAAATTTGATTTGTTTTTTTTACGTTGTTTAAAGCCTTTCCTATTGTATTTCATCTTGAAGAAGGATATTCCTTTAACTTTATTGGAAGAAATTAGTCATAAAGACACACTAGTTTTATTTAATTCCATGACAAAGTCGGTGTTACTTTATTTGTTGTCTCCATCGTAATCTAAGATGTACTATTTGCTTTTAAATGTATGCAAGTTGTTTTATCCTAAAATATGTTGGGACTTATTAATATAAAATTAGTTATTTAAAGTAAGCGATTGAAACTGTTGTTATTTTTGTTGGCT
>Ga0325400_1001303_pt1 | contig 20331 bp, 16 predicted proteins | sample PopdelMetagenome_2_FD_205662 | JGI IMG/M metagenome (GOLD analysis project Ga0325400, IMG submission 205662) | Populus deltoides microbial communities from Bellville, Georgia, United States - Xylem-PdKOR-R1 | ecosystem: Host-associated > Plants > Phyllosphere > Stem > Wood/Secondary xylem...
CGCGGACAGGACGGTCATGCCCTGCGCATATTCATACTGGCCCGGGGTGTTGACCTCGCCCAGGATGTAGAACGGACGATAATTGACGATCGTCACCGCCACGCTCGGGTTCTGCACGAACCCGTCAGCGAGCCGCGCGCGAATGTCCTCGGAGACCTGGTTGGCCGAGCGGCCCTTCGCCATCACGCGGCCGATCAGCGGCAGCGTCAGGCTGCCGTCCGGACCGACCAGCTGCTCGCCGGTGAGCTCCTGCTCGCCGTAGACAGCGATCTGCACCTTGTCGCCCGGCCCGAGCAAATAGGTGGGCACACTCGTTGCCGCGGCGGGCGCGGGCGCGTTCTGCGCCCCCGCTATGCCCGCATTGGCAAGCAGGATCAGACCCCAACAGGCTGTGATACGCACCGACACTGCTCCCCGGTTAACGGCGTGGATACCTACCAGTGAAGATCGCGCGCCGTCAATATGGTGCGGCGCAGCATGATGTCCTGTTCTGATATGGTAAGTACTGGTTTTTCCGTTGCATCAGGTGTCGTCTCGCCACACTCTAAGCGCTCAGGGGCCAGTGTACGCGGGCGTTAGTCGGGGCGACTTCCAATAGATACGTCAATCGTTCTCGCGATGGTGGCGGCCGCCGTGTTGTTGGCATGCGCGGTCCATCCGCTGCTGACTTACCCGCTCAGCCTCCGTCTCTTCGTGCGGGCGCGCCCGGCGGTGCCGGCGACGAGGCTGAGTGCGCCGCCGCCGTCGCTGGCGATCTGCATGAGCGCCTATAACGAGCAGGACGTGATCGCCGCCAAGGTGGAGCGGTTGCTCGAGGTCGCCGCGGAATACGGTCCGGCGACGATCCACGTCTATGCCGATTCGCCGCAGGACGGCACGGTCGCGATCCTCGAGCGCTACGCCGACCGGATCGACCTGGTCGTGGGCGCCGAGCGCGCCGGCAAGACCTTCGGCATGAACCTGCTCGTCGCACGCAGCCGCAGCGACTATATCCTGTTCACCGACGCCAACGTGGAGAGCCAGGTCGACGTCGCGACGCGGCTGGCGCGCTGGCTCGCCGATCCCAGCGTCGGCTGCGCCACCGCACGACTTGTCTACTCCAATTCGGACGAGACGGCCACCGCGGCGCTCGGCTCGGGCTATTGGCAGCGCGAGGAGCAGATCAAGCGGATCGAGAGCGATCGCATGGGCCTGATCGGCTGCGACGGCGCGATGTTCATGATGCGGCGAGCGCTGCATCGCGCGCCGCCGCCGCACCTGATCGACGATCTGTTCCTCAGCCTCACCATCCTGATCGCGGGCAAGCGCATCGTCAGCGCCGACGACGTCGAGGTATATGAGCGCAGCGCCACCGGCGCCAACGAGGAGAAGCGGCGCAAGCAGCGGATCGCGTGCCAGGCGCTCAACGTGCATCGCGCGATGTGGCCGCAGCTGCGCCGCATGCGCTTCCTGCCGCTCTACGCTTATGTGTCGCACCGTCCGATGAAGTGGCTGATGCCCTTCTTCGTCGCGGGCGCGGCGCTGTGCGCGGCGCTCGGCTTCGCGCTGGCCGCCGGTTGGGCGATCACGGGCGCGCTGGCGCTGCTCGCGGCGGTGCTGCTGGTGCTCGGCGAGAAGACCCAGGCCAAGCCGCTGTCGCTCGCCTCCTCGGCGGTGCTGAGCCTCTATGGCGTCGGCGTCGGCGTGATCGAGTCGGTGTTCATGGGCAAGACCTACACGGTGTGGGACCCGGCGCTGTCGGTACGGGTCGATCCGCAGCCGAGCGACGCGGTGTCACGATGATCGAGACGGGAGACAGAATGGACCGGCCGACCCTGGGCGAGGCGGCGCCCCTCCCCGCGCCGGCGCGCGTGTTGCCCGCCGAGCTCGCCATCGTGGTGCCGGTGTACAATGAGTCGCGCAACGTGCCGCTGCTGGTCGCCGCGCTCGACGCCGCGCTGGCGGACGTGCGCTGGGAGGTCGTCTTCGTCGACGACAACTCGCCCGACCGCACCGCCGACCAGGCGCGCGACCTCGCGCTGGCCGACCCGCGCGTGCGCGTCGTGCAGCGCTTCGGCCGGCGCGGCCTGTCGACAGCCTGCATCGAGGGCATCCTCGCCACCGCCGCGCCCTACGTGGCGGTGATGGACGGCGACATGCAGCACGACGAGCGCGTGCTCACCGACATGTTCCGCCGCATCGCGCAGGGCGACGTGGATGTCGTGGTCGGCAGCCGCTATGTCGCCGGCGGCGGGGTGGGCGAGTGGGATCGCCGCCGCGCCGCGATGAGCCGCTTCGCCACGCGCCTCGCCGGCCGGCTGACGCGCGCGCCGATCACCGACCCGATGAGCGGCTTCTTCATGCTGCGCCGCGACGCCTTCATGGCGGCGCTGCCCAATCTCTCGACCGTGGGCTTCAAGATCCTGCTCGACATCGCCGCCTCGACCCCCGAGCCGCTGCGCGTCGCCGAGGTGCCCTACACCTTCCGCACCCGCCAGCACGGCGAGAGCAAGCTCGACAGCCTGGTGCTGTGGGAATATCTCCAGCTGCTGCTCGACAAGATGTTCGGGCGCTACGTGCCGGTGCGCTTCATCAGCTTCGCGATGGTGGGCGGGTCGGGCGTGTTCGTCCACTTCCTGGTGCTGACGATCGTGCTCGAGTCGCTGCTCACGTTCGGCGACGGCGCGGCGCATCAGGGGCGCTCGTTCGCGATCGCGCAGGGTGCCGCCACGTTGGTCGCCACCACCAGCAACTTCCTGCTCAACAACCTGCTGACCTACCGCGATCAGCGGCTCACCGGGCGACGGCTGTGGTGGGGCTGGCTCAGCTTCAACCTGGTGTGTGGCATCGGCTTCCTCGCCAATGTCGGGATCGCGCACTATCTGTATCAGCGACAGAATTACCTGATCGTGTCGGCGCTCGCCGGGATCGCGGTGACCACGGTGTGGAACTACGCGATGTCGTCGATCTTCACCTGGCGCAAACGCGGCTGAACACGCCGCGCTCGCGCGGGGGAGAGGGGACGGGATGGAGCGGAGCGACACCGCGCGGCGCTGGCCGGGCTCGGGGCTCGAGTCGCGGATCGGGCTCGCCGCGCTGACCGCGGCGGTGCTGGTGGCGGCGATGGTGCGGCTCGCCTTCTCCGATTACTCGCTGTGGTTCGACGAGCTCGCCTCGGTGTTCTTCGCGTCCCAGCCGACCGAGCGGCTGTGGAGCGCGTGGATGCTGCGCGAGACCAACCCGCCGCTGTTCTACACGCTACTGCGCTGGTGGATCCAGGGGACGGAGCTGAGCGACGCCGGGCTGCGCGTGCCCGGCATCGCCGCCAGCCTCGCCGCGATCGGCGTCATCTATGCCGCGGTGGCGCGCGCTTACGGACGTCGCGCCGCGGTGGCGGCGGCGCTGCTGCTCGCGCTGTCGCCGCAGCAGCTGTATTTCTCGCACCAGGTCCGCGCCTATATCTTCCTGTATCTCGCGGTGGCGGTGTCCTTCGCCGGGCTGGTCCAGATCGTGCTGGCGACGACCGCGCGCGCGCGCGCGATCGGCTGGGTGCTTTACGTGGTGGGCGCGATCGCGGGCATCTACCTGCACACCACCGGCGTGATCTGGCCCGCCACCGCGACGCTGGCGCTGATGCTGGTCGACGCGCGCTTCCGACCCTTCCGCGGCCGGCTGTGGATCGCGCTCGCGGTCGCCGGCGGCGTGATCGTGCTGGGCTCGTCCTGGTGGCTGTACATCACCTTCCGCCAGCTCACCCAGCCCAACGGCAATCTCGGCTGGATGCAGGGCCTGGGGCTGACCAAGAGCGCGCTCGTCTACGTCGCCACGCTGTTGCAGTCGCGCCAGATCAGCGCGCTCCAGCTGCCCGCACCGCTGCTGGTGGCGGGGTTCGCCGCGCTGGGGGCGTGGCGCGGGCGCGGCGAGGCGGTGACGCGGCTGACGCTCGCCTGCCTTGCGACCGGCACCGCGCTGTTCCTCGTGCTCAACCTCAAGCAGCCGATCTTCCTCGACCGCACCATCCTGTGGCTGTCGCTGTTCCCGCTGGTGCTCGCGGCGCGTGGCGTCGGCACGCTGCGCGGGCGCGGCTATGCCGCCGCGCTGATCGCGCTCGCGCTGGCGCTGGCGGTGAGCGTCGCGCTCACGCGGCCGCATCTGCCCAAGGAGGACTGGCGCGCGGTGGTGACCCGCGTCGCCGCCGATCCGGGCGCCGCGCTGCTGGTCGACGGCGAGGCGATGGGGGTGGCGACGCAGATGGCGTGCCGCGTCCAGCTGCACCGTCCGGCGTGCCCCTTCGCGGTGGTGCCGCTGGTCTCGCCCGGTCCGCAGCTCGACAGCTGGGGCCGCGGGCTCGCCGCGCCCGCGCCGGCGCGCGAGGGGCGGCTGGCGTTGCCAGCGGACGCGCGCGCCTATGTACTGCGCCGCCCCTTCCACGACGCCCTCGTCGACGTGCAGCGCGCGGGCCTGCTGCGCGGCGCCGACGCGACCCCGCCCGAGGCGCCGGTGGTGCTCGGGCCGTACCCGCCCGTGCTGCTCGAGGCGGTGACGAGGCGCAGCCGCGTGGTGGAGGGAACGGTGCGGCTCGAGCGCTGAGCGCCGGTTCAGTCGAGCGCACCGGGCTGCAGCACGCGCGCGGGCGGGCCGGCCGCGGTCGCACCGGCGGGGACATCAATCGAGAGGATCGCGCCCGCGCCGACCCGCGCGCCCGCGCCGACGCTGATCATGCCGAACACCACCGCGCTTGGGTACAAGGTCACCCCGTCGCCGATCACCGGATAGCCGCCGCGCGTGGCGCGCCCGATCGTCACCGACTGGTAGATCGTCACGCCGGTGCCGATCTGCGCTCCCTCGCCGATCACCACCGCGGTTGGGTGCGGCAGTGCGAGACCCGGGCCGATCAAGGAGCGGGGATGGAGGTGGCAGCCGCTGCGCCGCGTGTTCCATGCCCACACCAGATCACCGAGCTTGCGCCACCGCGTCCGCCCCAGCGCCGCCGCGACCCGGTGTAGCAGGATCGTCGCGAAGCCGGGATGGAAGAGGAAGCCGGCCGGCGCGTCGCGCAGCCGGGTGCGGCCGGTGTTGGCGGCGAGGTCGGCGCGGATCGTGGCCCGCAAGCCCGTCGCCGGACCGATCGCGCTCATGCTCGTCCCGCTCGCGCCGCCGCGTCGGCGCACGCGGCGAGCAGCGTCCCGGCCGAGCGCGTCCAGGAGAAATGCCCCACCCGCTCGCGCCCGTGCGCGGTCCGCTCAGCGCGCCAGTCGCCGGTGTCAGCGAGCGCGGTGCGCATCAGCGCGATAAGCGCGTCGCGGTCATGCGGGTCAAAATAGGCGGCAGCGTCGCCGCAGACCTCGCGGATCGGCGCGATGTCGCTCGCCAGCACCGGGCAGTCGTTGCCGAACGCTTCCAGCGGCGGGATGCCGAAGCCCTCGTACAGGCTCGGAAAGATCAGCGCGCGGGCGCGCCGCAGCAGCGCCACGATCTCATGGTCGGAGAGCCGGCCGGCCAGGATGACCTGGCGCGGCGGCTGCGCCGCGCGCAGCGCGTATACGCCGGGATCGACCTGGCCGACCATCACCAGCTGCGCCGTCGCGGGCATCGCTGCCATCGCGGTGACCGGCAGCTGCAGGTTCTTGCTGTGCGTCTGGCTGCCCAAAGTGACGAAGAAGGGACGATCGGCGGCGAGGCCGAGTTTGGCGAAGATCCGCTCGTCCGCCGCGGTGACGAGATGCTCCGCCGAGTTGGGCGCGACGACGATCCCTGCCGCGTCCAGCCCGAGCCAGCGTACCAGCTCGCCGCGGGAGAAGTTGGAGACGGTGGCGATCGTGGCGGAATGTGCCAGCGCGCGGTCGATCAGCCGGTGCAGCAGCACGTAGCGGCGCGCGTAATTGCCGGGCAGGCGGTAGATCGCGGCGTCGTGGATCACCGCGACATGCGCGGGATGGCGGAAAGGGCCGCTCGCGGCGAGGCTGAGCGCGACGCCGTCGCGCGCGGCGCGGGCGAACTCGAGCTGCTCCCACAGATGCCCGTGCAGCCGCCCGTGCTCGACCTGTTCGATCGCGCGCAGCGGCAGCCGCGGCGCGCCGGGCGGCAGCAGCAATCGGCACGTCGCCGCGGTGGCACCCTCCGCCACCAGCGCGTCGAGCGCCAAAACGATCTGCGAGGCGTAGCGCTGGATCCCGGTCAGCGGCTGCTGCCGGAAGCGGCCGTTGATGTAGACGATCATCGCGCGCGGCCAGGTGCGACGGGCCGCGCGCGCCGGCTCAGCGGAAGATGCCCGCCGCCGTGCCACGCGCCGCCAGCGCGGCCGCGACGAAGCGGGCGAAGGAATCGAGGAAGCGCTCGCGACTGAACGACAGCGCGTGGGTGCGGATCGCGGCGGCGTCGAAGCCGGCCTCGTCGCGCTCGAACGCCTCGATCGCGGCGACCAGGCTGTCGACGCTCTGCTCGGCGAAGTGCAGGCCGGAGAGGCCGGGCACCACCGTCTCGGTCGCGCCGCCTGAGGCATAAGCGATCACCGGCCGGCCCGAGGCCATCGCCTCCACCGGCGCGATGCCGAAATCCTCCTCGCCGGGCATCAGGAAGGCACGCGCGCGCGCGTAATAGCGCTTGAGCTCGGCGAAGGAGCATTGCCCGACGAACTCGATCGTCGGCCCGGCAAGCTTGCGCAGCGCCGCGGTCTCGGGCCCCTTGCCGGTGATCACTAGCCGGCGGCCGAGCCGGTTGCACGCTGCGATGGCGAGGTCGACGCGCTTGTATGAGACGTGGCGGCCGGTGATCAGGTAATAATCGTCGACCTCGGGCGAGGTGGCGAAATCGTCCACCTCGACGGGCGGATAGATCACCTCGGCGGGACGCCGATAGTAACGCGCGATGCGGCTGGCGACGTAGCGCGAGTTGGCGACGAACCGGTCCACCCGCAACGCGCTGCCGACGTCCCACAGCCGCAAGCGCGGCACCGTGATCGATAGCACCAGCCGCTTCAGCGCCGAGGCATCGCGGCGGTAATGATGGTACTGGTCCCACAGGTACCGCATCGGCGAGTGGCAGTAGCAGACGTGCACCGCATTGAGCGGCGGCATGATCCCCTTGGCGGGGCCGGACTCGCTCGAGATGATCAGGTCATAGCCGTCGAGATCGAGGTTCTCGAGCGCCATCGGCGCGACCGGCAGCAGCGAGCGGTGGAAGCGTGAGGCGCCCGGGATCTTCTGCAGGAAGCTGGTGCGCAGCCGCTCGTCGGGCACGATCGTGCGCGAGTAGTCGGGATCGGCCACCAGCGTGTGGACGACCGCCTGCGGGAAGATCCGCAGCATCGTCTTGACGACATTCTCGCCGCCGCCTGGACCGACCAGCCAATAGTGGACGATCGCGACGCGCAGCCCGGCGAACTGCGCGCGCCACTCGGCCTCGTCACGCAGCGGTGTAATCTGCGAGGCGGCGTCGACGGGCGCGGCCGCGATCGCCGGGGTCGCGATGATCTCGCCCTCGATCGTCATCACGCTCGCATCCTGCTGTCGCCCCATCCACACCTCCGGCGCGGCACCTATCGCAGGTGCAGCGCGAGATTGCACGATCAAAGCCGTGCGCCGACGACCTTTTCGTAGATGGCGAGCGTTCGCGCCGCGACCGTGTCCGGGTCATAGTCGCGGCGGTCGACGGCCCAGCGCGCGCGGATCGCGCGGCGCAGCGCGGCGTCGTCGCGGACGCGCGCGACCGCGGCGCGGATCGTCTCGGGTTCGGCCGGTTCGACGATCAGCCCGCGCGTGCCCTGGCCGACCATCTCCGGTAGGCCGCCGCGCGCCGACACGATCGGGATCGCGCCGTGAATGCCCGCTTCGAACGCCACTCGGCCGGACGGTTCGTCCCACAGCGAGGGCACGATCACGGCGTCGACCGTGGCGTAAAATTCGTCGGCTTCTCCGACACCTAGGAAGGTCACCGGGAGGTCGCCCGCGGCCGCGCGCAGGCGCTCGACATAGGCCGGCACGCCCGTCCCGCCGATCCGCAGCCGCCAGTGCGCGGTGGGCATAGCGCGCAGCGCCAACAGCAACGCCTCCACGCCCTTCTCGGGGGAGAGACGGCCGAAATAGCCGAGCGTCACGCGCGGCGGGTCGAGCAGATCCGGCCGCACCGGCAGCGGGTGCCGGGGGCGATATCCGCCCGCGAGGATCGTGTGCGGGGTGGCGCGCGGGAAGACCGTGGCGGCCGAGTGCGTCGCCGCGATGCGGTCGCTGACGTAGATGATTTCCTGTACCAATCCGGTACGGCGCCGCGACGGCGCGAGCGCGAGCGCGCGACAGTCGCGACACACACCCGCGCAATTGGCGCCGCCGCGGCGATGGCCCGAGTTCAGGCACATCAGATAATAGTCGCTGACCCGGTGGACGATAGGCACGCGCTCGGCGGCGGCGACGCGCCAAATGGCGGTGCCGATCCCCGCCATCACATGCGTGTTGACGACGTCGGGCCGGAAGGCACGGAGCACCCGGCCATAGTCGCTCGCCATCGTGTCGCCGAGCCGATCGATCAGATGCCAGGCGAGTCGCCGCGGTGCCGACTGCTCGCCGCGCGCGTAGAGGTTGCGCAGCCGCAGCCGATATTCGGATACACCGGTCGCGGCGTGGACGCCCTCGTGCGCGCGGTCATCAACGCTGAGCACCGCCACCGCGTGGCCGCGCGCCTGTAGGGCGGTCGCCAGCTGCGCGACCGACACCTGCGCACCGCCGCGCACCTCCGGCGCCGGAAAATAGTTCCGTGAGACGAGGAGGACGCGCATGAGGGGTGAGGGCGCTCCTGCGAAGGGCGGTGGGCGCCCCGATCGGGTGTAGACCGCGACTGCGGGCTGTCAACCGACTGACACGGCGTTGCATCCGTGCGGGCGAGCCGGTAGCCAGACGCGAGCTGGAACGGGGCGGCGATGACCGAGAGGCGCGTGATCAGCGCGGCGCGACCAAGCGCCCCGTCATCCCGGCCGCCCGACGCGGCGGCGCGGGCGGGAGCGAGCGCCTCGTTCCGCGGCTGGTCCACCGGCGTGGCGCGGGGCGAGCGGGTGCGGCTGGCGGTCGGCTGGGCGACGATCATCCTGGTCTATCGTCAGACCTTCGCCGCACCGATCCGCGCTTTCGTGCCGATCCTCTGGTACGTTCCCGACGTGGTGATGGCGGCTGCGCTGGGCGCGATCGTGGTGGTGGGGTTGCGGGCCAAGGTGATCCCGGTGCTGGTGAGTGTGGTCGCGCTGGCGGTGCTGGTGCTCTACGCCGCGCTCAACAACCCCGGCTTCGCGGTGGCGCTCGCGGTACGCGGGCTCGGCTATATGCTGCTGGCCTTCTTCGCGGGGTTGGGCGTGCGACGCGGCGACCGGCTGCTGCCGCTCGCGCTCGTCGTCGCGGCGGGCTGCGCGATCCTCGGCGTCGTCTACGACGCGCTCTATACCGTGCCCTGGGCCGACACCGCCTTCGAGGGGTTTGGCGGCACCGGCGAGGCGGCGCGCGAATGGTCGCAGAACGGCGCCCGGCGGCTGTCCGGCCTCGGTATCGCCTCGACCGACACGTCGGTGATCATCGCCGCGGGTGCGCTGACCGCGTTCGGACTGGCGCGCAATCGGGTCCGCCCGGCCAACCTCGCCTTCGCTGCGGCCGCGGTGGCCGCGCTGCTGCTGACGACGCAGAAGGCGACCGCGGGCTGGTTGATCGTCACCGCCGCAGTCGCCTATGGCGCGCCGCTGCTGATGCTGCGCGACGGCGGCTTCGCGGCGGCGCGCTGGCTGCGCTGGCTCGGCGTGGCGGGGCTGGTGGCGGGGATGCTCGTGCCACCGGTGCTCGCCGGCGCCAGCGTGAGCGGCGCGCTCCACGTCGACGCCGCGACGATCGACCAGCGCCTCAACGAGGTGTGGCCGCGCGTGTTGCCGCACCTGTTCGAGCTGCCCCAAGTGCTGCTCGGCCACGGACTGGGCGGAGTCGGCCCGCTCTCCGGACGACCCGAGCTGGCGCTGATCGACAACATGTTCCTGTTCACCGCGCTCAGCGTGGGTCTGCCCGCGGCGCTGGCACTGTTCCTGATCGCCGGCCGCGCGCTGCTGTTCGCGCCGGCGCGCGACCCGGTCGACTTCGCCGCGCTGGCGATCGTCGCTTTGCTCGCGCTCAACGGCATCACCGCCAATATCGTCGTCGCGGGCGCGGTGGCGAGCATCTACCTCGGCTACGGCATCGGCTGCCTGCTTCGCCCGACGCGGCGCGCGCGCGCGGCGCCGAGCGGCGCGAGCGCGGCCGACTAGCAGATGGTGCGATCGCGCCAGAGTCCTGACGGTGCGCGCGCGCCGGTAGTGACGATCTGTGGCGTCGCCGGGCACAACCGCGGCGACGACGCGATCGCGCTGGCGCTGGTGGCAGGGCTGCGCGCGCGCGTCCCGGACATGCAGGCGCGTGTGGCGATGCTCCGGCTCGGCGCGATCCTGCCCGCGCCCGGACTCACCCCCTTCCTCGCGGTGCGGCGCCACCCTGTCGGGCTGGCCGCGCTCGCGCGCTCGATCGCCGCGGCAGACCTGGTGATCCTCGGCGGCGGTTCAGTGATCCAGGACAAGTTCGGCGGCGGGCGAGTCACGGGCGTGCTCGGCTATAGCTGGATGGTGGCGCGGCTGGCGCGGCTGTTCGGGCGCGCGCTGATCACCGCGCCGATCGGTGTCGACGCGCTCGCCACCGCGCCGGCGCGGCGCATCGCCGCCGAGCTGCTCGGTGCGCGACACCCGCTCGCTTGCCGAGGTGACCGCGCTGCTCGCTGGGCGGGCCGCTCCGGCGCCGGTGCTCGCGTGCGACCCCGCCTTCGCCTTCGCCGGCGCGCCACCTCGTCGCGCGGGACCGGTCGTGCTCGCGCCCGCTTTCGAGGGCGAGTGCGACATGCGCGTCGCCGCCATCTTCGCGCGTGTCGCTGCGCTCGCGGTCGCCCGGCTCGACCGCGACGTCGTGATCGTGGCGATGGACGAGCGCGACGCCGCCGCGGTCGAGGCGGTGGCGGCGGCGGTGCCCGCGTCGGCGCGCGCGCGGGTGAGCATGGTGAGTCCCGCGACGCTCGACGCGACGCTGACGGTCCTCCACGGCGCGGCGGCACTGATCGCGATGCGGCTCCACGCCATGATCCTGTGCTACGCCGCCGCCCCGATCGCCTGCCTCAGCCGTACCACCAAGACCGATGCGTTCATGGCGGATTACGCCGTCCCCGGCACAGCCCTACACGGCGCCGACATCGAGACGATCGCGGCGTTGCTGGTCGAGGCGGTGGCGCAGTGGCCACAGCGCGTAACACAGGCGGCGATCCTGGCCGAACGCCGCGCGCTGCTCGACGCTTACTATGACGAGGCTGCCACGCTGCTGGTGCGCGCCACGGCGACGCGACGGTGAGCGCGCGCGGGAACGCCGCGATCGTCACCGCCGCCACGGTGATCGGCAGCGGGCTCAACTTCGCCGCGACGTTGCTGTGGACTCGGCTGCTCGAGCCGAGCGCCTTCGGAATTTACGCGCTGGTCTCGGCTGCGGCGGTGCTGCTCAACGGCATGCTGTTCGAGTGGCTGCGGCTGGTCGCAGCGCGGACGCTGTACGATCCCGCCGCCGCCCGCGGCATCGACCCGACGCGCGCCGATGCCGTGGTGGCGCTTTACGCCGGGGTGGTCGCGCTGTTCGTCGCCGCGGTGGCGGTGCTCTCGCTGCTCGACGTGGGGGTCGCCGGCGTGGCGGCGCGCTGGTGGCCGGTGCTCGCGGGCTTCGCGCTGACCGAGATGGCGCTGACGCTGCTGCAGACCGTGCAGCGGCTGCGGATGCGCGCCTGGGGCTATTTCTGGAATGCGGTCGCGCGCTCGCTGCTGGCGCTGCTGCTCGGCGTCGCGCTGGTGGTGGGAGCGGGCATGGGGGCGCGCGGCGCGCTGCTCGGCATCGTGGTGGCGCAAGGGGTGGTGGCGGCGGTGAGCGCGCTGGCGGACCCGCTGTGGCGCGCGGTGCGGCCGTGGCGCGCGGCGCGCGCGCCGGTCGCGGCGGCGCTGCGGCTCGGCTATCCCTTGGTCGCGAGCTGTGCCCTGGCCTATGCGGCGAGCTTCGCCGATCGCTTTCTGCTCGGCGCGACACTGGGTGCCGATGCGGTCGGCCTCTATGCCGCGCCCGTCGACCTGCTCCAGAAGACCTTGGTCTTCCTCATGATGACGATCAACCTTACCGGTTATCCCACGCTGGTGCGCGCCTATGAGGAGCGCGGTGTCGCCGCGGCGCGCGCGGTGTTGCAGAGCAATCTCGAGCTTCAGCTCGGGCTCGGCCTGCCCGCCGCCATGGGGTTGGCGGTGCTGGCGCCGGGGATCGTCGCGCTGCTGCTCGGCCCCGCCTTCCGAACGGAGGGAGCGCGATTGCTACCGCTGATCGCCGCCGCGGCGCTGCTGCGCTGCCTCGTCACCTTCCACCTGATGATGGCCTTTCAGGTGACGCGACGGATGGCGTGGATGATCGTGCCGCCGCTCGCCACTTTGGTGGTGCTCGTCCCGGCCGGGCTGGCCGGGGCGCGCTGGGCCGGGCTGCCCGGGATGGCGCTGGCGGCGCTGGCGGCGCAGGCGGCGAGCTTCGCCGCGGGCGCGCTGCTCGCGAAGCGCGCGTTGCCGCTGCGGATGGTGACGCCGACGACCGCGCGGATCGCGCTCGCGGCGAGCGCCATGGGACTGGTGCTCGCGCCCTTCCGTGCCCGCACTGACGCTGGCGCGACGATCGCGCTGGTCGCGGCGGGCGGCGCGCTCTACGTCGCGCTGCTGCTATGGCTACGCGTGTCCGCGGCGACCCGGACCGCCGCCGCGATGCTCGACCGGGTGCGGCGCACGCGGTCGTGACGGCCGCATGTGACCGCCGGTGCGCAGCTCTCTGCGCCCAAACGAGAACGGCGCCGTCCTCAGGGCGGCGCCGCTCGCAGGCTCAGCGATCGGTCGACGGGATCAGTAGGAGCCGCGCTGGAACAGCACGCTCGGCACCGTGTACGCCATGATCTTGACGTTCATCGCGCACGAGCGCGCGCGGCTGTACGTCACGTCATAGGCGACGCGGCGACGGTAGGACACGTCGTTGCGGCCGCCGACCTGCCACAGCCCGGTGATGCCCGGGCGCACCGCGCAATAATGCTCGAAATAGCGGCCGTAGCGCGCGATCTCGCCGACCACGATCGGGCGCGGCCCGACCAGGCTCATCTCGCCGCGCACGACGTTGATCAGCTGGGGCAGCTCGTCGAGGCTGGTCTTGCGCAGGAACTTGCCGATGCCGATCACGCGCGGGTCGTCGCGCAGCTTGTGGTCGCGCTCCCACTCCTCGCGCGCCTCGGCGCTGGTCTCGAGCAGGTTGCGCAGGCGCGCGTCGGCGTCGACCACCATCGAGCGGAACTTGAGGCACGGGAAGGCACGCCCGCCGCGACCGATGCGCTGGTGCGCGAAGATGATCGGGCCGGGATCCAGGATGTAGATCACCGCCGCGATGATCAGCATCAGCGGCGCCAGGATGATCAGCGCGATCACCGCCAGCGTGACGTCGAGCGTACGGCTCGCCATGTCGTCGATCCGACGCAGGTTGAACCCGTCCTCGCGGGAATCCACGTCGCTGCGGGGCACCGACGCGGTGATAGTCGCTTCATGCACGAAGATCGCTCCCTAACGATACGCTGCAACGCAACATTAGGTTATTTGGTCGTTAATGTAACCCCGAAGGTGCAGCGGCTCGTCTCGAATCCCGGCGCGATCGTCGCAGCTTGTACCGATGCGGTACGGTCAAGCCTCAGCAATCAGTAGTAAAACCCTACCGATCCCGCGCTTTTTTCCAATGAAGTGGTGGCAATAGGGATTATTATCCGTCGCTGCGCGACGCGGGCGCGACTCGGCGTTCGCCTTCGCTGAAGCGAGCGCAGAGGGGGTAATCCTGCTGCGCTGCGGCGGATCAGAAGAGCGCGACGGCGACCCGCGCGATCAGCGCCCAGAGCAGCGCCGAGCTGCCGACGATCACCCCCAGCCGGACCGCGCCGGGCAGCTTCTGGATCTCGGGCTCGGCGAACGGCGCCTCCAGCGGCGCCGAGGAGGTGAGCTGGATCACGGTGTCGTTCCGGAAGGCGCTCGCGACCACCGAACGGCTGACCGGCTCGGCGAACTCGCAGCCATAGCCACCCGGCACCTGGCGTACCACCCGCGCCATCGCCCGCCCGTGGCCGGCGAGGCCGATCGTCACCGTGCTGCCGATCGCGAGCCGCGAGTCGGTGGTGACGCTGAAGCCCGTCTCCGACAGGTCGGCGACGTAGACGTCGTGCGCGCCGCGATCGCCGCGCAGCGTCGACGGCTGGTTGATCGGCTGGCGCTCGGCACCGCGGCGATCGTCATTGTCCTCGTTCACCATCACTGCGTGGAGCAGCATCGTCGCACCCTTTCGATCAGCTGTGCGAGGAGTAGCGGTGACGCGCCTACTATCGAGTTAACCGACGCCGCCGGATCAGGGCGGAAGAGCCGGATTCAGCGGCTATTTCGCCTATCGTGGTAAACATCGTTCTAACCATCAGCCTCGCTCAGCGCAGGGTCGTGGCGTGCGCCATGCCCGCCATCCCGGCATGCGGGTCGACGCCCGCCGCGGCGGGGCGATCGGGCACCGGCACCGCGTGCGGCTTGGCGAGCCAGGCGAAGGGCGTCACCTGGCGCAGCTGCTTGCCGTTGCCCAGGTCGCCGCCGTGGCAGTTGAGCAGCTTGTCGATACAATTCTCGGTCCACTGACGCATCGTCGCATCGTCCCAGGCGCCGAACCAGTCGGCGTGGAAAGTGGTGCCGGGCACACGCATCGTGCCATTCGCGCCGGGCATCTCGTCGGACGAGAGATGCCAGGTCGGGCGCGTGCCGTCCCACGTGCCGCTGCGATCGAGCGTGGCGTCGACCGTGTACCACGAACCCATGGTAAAGGTGGGGATCACCATCGGATGCGTGAACGGGCAATGTTCCTTGCCCCCGGTCCACTGCGGATAAGCGACATGCTCGCGGTGATCGGGACTGTCGAGCCGCTTGCCGTCCCAGCAGCTCGGCGCGTTGATGATCGCGCCCAGCTGCGCGCCGGGCGGGCACACTTTCGCCACCTCGACCAGGGTCGGGTAATGTCCCTCGGTCGCGCCCGGACCCTGGCAGTTGAAGTGATGCGAGCCGGTCGCCGGCGCGTCGGGGTGTACCATGTCGAAGCCGAACACGAAGCGCAGGCCGCGCGGCAGCGCGACGCAGGCGGCGCGCACACGGTTGCACTCCGGATCGGTGTTGGGCCGGCGCTTGTAGTAGATCGAGACATAGTCGGGGCGGATCACCTGACCGCGGCCGTTGAGCATCGCCGGCATCCAATAGGCCGAGCGGTTGAGCCGGTTCATGCAGGTACTGTCGCCGCTGCGGCGCAGGCTGGCGTAGGTCGAATTCGCGTCCGCGGCGGTGTTGCCGAAGAACTGGTGCAGGTGCGACTGGCCCGGCTTGCCGGGGTAGAGGATCGGGTCGTCGAAGCGCAGCTGCCCCGCCATGCACAGGAAGCGGAAGGCGCCGACCACGTCGGGCGCGGCGCTCTGCGGGATCGCGCCGAGCGGGCCGCTCTCGTGCGAGACCATGATGCCGCTGGCGGCGTCGAAGTTGCTCGCCACCGCGGGCTCCTCGCCCTCGGGACCGCCGGCGGCCTCGCGCGGCTGGGCGAGATCGCCGGTGCCGCCGATCTTGCCCCTGGCGTGCTGAGTCGTCGGCGCCGCCGGGCGATCGGCGTGCGCCGCGCCGGCCAGCGCCAGCGCGAGCAGCAGCGCGCCTATCCAGCCCCGATTCCCGCTCGTCCGCACTCGCATCACGCCTCCGTCACTCGGTCGGCGCTATACATCAGGCACGCGCGCGGCGCACGCGAAAGGGCCGGCCACTCGCGCGGCCGGCCCCTCGAATGTCCCAATCGAAAGCGCGCGTTCAGGCGACCGCGGCGCCGCCGGTGACGCTCTTGCGACGACGCACCGCGGCGCCGACCATCGCGAAACCGCCGATCATCATCATCCAGGTCGCCGGCTCGGGCACCGCGCTGCTGACGGTGACCGCACCCAGCTTGAAGCCGTCGATGGTCTTGTCGGGCGCGCCGGCTACTGCGGCGCCGACCAGCCACAGGTTCGACGCGCTCGCGCCGGTGACCGAGCGGGTCGAGGTGGTGCTGCCACCAGCCAGCGTGGTGCTGCCGTCGAGCAGGTTGGTCAGCGTGGCATACGACTTGTTGTTCAAGCCGAGCGACTGGTTCCAAGCGGTGGTGACGTCGCCCCATGCGACGGTGGCATCCGAGTCTTTGTCATTACCGATCTGGAACGGCGACGTGGTGATCTTCGACAGCAGCACGTCGGTGCTGAACTGGAGCAGCACGAAATCGTAGCCGTACTGGTTGTCGATCGTGTGCGTGTTGCCCCCGCCGCTGCCTTCGGCATCGTTGGTCACGCCCAAACCCTCGGTCCAGACGCCCAGCTTGGCGTCGTAGATGCGGCCGGTCGAGTCCGTGCCGACCGACCAGGCGGTGGCGCGCGCGTTCACGGTCTTGCCGTCGAGCTGGAACGAATAGTCGCGATAGGCGCCGCTTCCGCTGCCCGTCGCCGTCAGATTGAGCAGGAAGTCCGCGGCGCTCGCCGGTGCCGCCGCGGTCGCCAGCGCGAGCCCGGCCAACGCCGCCATCATCTTCAACTTGGTCATGATTTCGTCCCCCCAGAAACTCTGTTCGTCGCGTGATTGCCGTGCGGCGGGGGGAGCTTCAAGGAGCGACCGTTACGCCCCTGTCCCGGTTTCGGACCCGTGCGACACTCGGCATGCCGGCCTCGTTCGTCGGCCGCGCGGCCTTTACCCGGCAGCCTCGCGCCCTCCGCTCGTCATCCCCGCGCCTACACCGGTCAGCCCCTTGTCCTTCCGCCGTCATCCCTGCGGAGACAGGGATCCAGACGCGTGGACCTGCCGCTGGAGGTGCGACGTCAGCGGGTCTGGATCCCCGCCTGCGCGGGCATGACAAGGGGGCGGGGCTGACGGGAGGGGCGGGATGACGAAGGACCGCGGCCCGTCGGATGCGACTCGCCACGTCGGAGGCGACCTGCCAAGTCGAAGGCGACTCGGCCACGACGCCGAGCCTTGGCGACGACGAAGGCGAGGCCCTCGCCGGCCCTCAACCGATCAACCCGCCTCGCTTACTTCCTCTCCCTCATTTCGGCAGCGCCACCACGTGCGGGTTGCTGGTCCAGGCGAAGGCGTCGAACATCTTCATCTGACGGCCGTTGCCCAGGTCGCCGCCGCTGCAGTTGAGCAGCTTGTTGATGCAATTATCCATCCACATCTTCATCACCTCGTCGTCCCACGCGCCGAACCAGTCGGCGTGGAAGGTCGAGCCCGGGCGCATCGTCGCCATGCCCGGCATCTCGTCCGAGGCGAGATGCCAGCCGCTGGTGCCGCCGTCCCAGCTGCCGCTGCGGTTGAGGTCCGAGTCGACCGTGTACCAGGCCCCCATGGTGAAGGTGGGGATCACGTACGGGTGGTCGGCCGGGCACTTCTCATAGCCCCAGTCGCCGTAGCTGGTGTAGGCGACGTGAGAGCGATGGTCGGCGCTGTCGAGGTTCTTGCCGTCCCAGCAATTGGGCGCGTTGATCACCGCGCCGATCTGGTTGCCGACGCCGCAATGTTTCCCTGCCTCGATCAGGTCGGGGTAGTGGCCGGGCTCGGCGGTCGGGCCCTGGCAATTGTAATAGCCGGCGCCGGTCGGCGGCGTGCCGTTGATCATGTCATAGCCGAACACGAAGCGCAGCCCGCGCGGCAGGTCGACGCACGCCTTGCCCATGCGCTGGCACTCGGGGTCGCTGGCGGGGCGGCGCTTGTAGTAGATCGAGACGTAATCGGGCCGCACCACGCCGTTCTTGCCGTTGAGCATCGCCGGCATCCAATAGGCCGAGCGGTTGAGCGCGTTGGTGCAGGTGCTGTCGCCGCTGGTGCGCAGGCTGCGATAGGTCGAGTTGGCGTCCGCCAGCGAGTTGCCGAAGAACTGGTGGAGGTGCGACCGGCCGGGCTGGCCTGGGAAGACGATCGGGTCGTCCTTGGCCTCGTGGCTGGGGGTGCAGATGAAGCGGAAGGCGCCGACCACGTCGGGCGCGCCGCTCGACGGTACCGCACCCGTGCCCCAGGCGGCGACGAGCTGCTGGCTGACGTCGAAGTTGCTTGGGATCGAGTCATAGTCACCCGCTACCGGCAGGCTGCCGGGCGCCACCACCACGCCGCTGCTGGCGGGGGTGGGCGTCGGCGTGGGCGCGGGCGTCACGGCCGGGGCGGTGGGGGCGATCGGCGCGCTCGCCACCGGATTGGTCGCGGCGGTGGCGCCGCCGCCGCCGCCGCCGCCACAACCGGCGAGCGCCAGCGCGAGCAGGAGGTGGGGCATGAGCCGAGCGGCGCGCGGCAGCATGGTCGCGGGGGCGCGCATCAGCGCGGGGCGCGCGCACGCGCCCAGCAGCGTCATCATCCGAGTTACTCCCAGACGCCGCGGGCGAACTCGAGCCCGGCAGCCGTTCAGGCCACGCTAGGGACGCTGGGTTAAATCGACGTAGGGAAGCGTGCTTAAGCGACGTTAAGGATTGGTTCCACGGCGCTTTCCGCCGCATCGTGGCGATCCGGCGCGGCCACCGCGCGCTTCCGCCGCGGCGCCCAGAAGCCCATGTCCGCGGCGATGCCCGCGATCAGCCCGACTGCGATCGCGTACAGATATTGGGTGACGTAGACGACGAAGATCCACTCGAAGAGCGAGTGCAGGCTGACCATCACCAGCGCCACCGCCAAGCCCAGCAGGACGTCGCCGCGCGGGTCGCGCCGGAACCGCCAGGCACAGCGCAGCGCCACCACCATAGGCCATAGCAGCAGGACCACGAAGGCGGCGATGCCGGTATAGCCCATCTCCGCGGCCGACAGCAGATAGGCGTTGTGGACGTGCGCGCTGCGGCTGCCGTAGACCGCGGCCACGCCGGCGCGATCCGAATAGCCCTGCGTGTTGGCGACCACGACATAATGGTTGCCGCCGATGCCGAGCGGATGGTCATGGACGATCGCCTTGGCGGCGCGTTCGAAGGCGGCGCGTTCGTCATAGCCGCCATCGTCGGCCTGCTTGCTGAAGCGCGCGCCGAGCGTGGCATAGGCCACTGGCGCGGCCACCACCAGCGACAGCACGCCCGCGACCGCGACCGTGGTCTTACGCGCGCTCGGCTGGCGCATGATCGACAGCAGCAGCGTCAGCACGACGCCGGCCGCGGAGAAGCCGATCGTCGCGCGCGACGCGGTCAGCACCACGGCGGTCAGACCCGCGATCGGGCCGAGCCACAGCCAGCGCGACCTCTTCGTGGCCAGCAGCATCGCCAGCGACGGGAAGATCACGAAGTGAGTCAGCATGCCGAGCAGGTTCTGGTGCCCTAGCGTGCCGGCCGCCTGCAGCGCGCCCTCCGCATGCGCCTTCACCGACATCACCGCTTGGAAGCAGATGCCGAGGATCAGCCCGAGCATGAGCGCGCGCGGCGTGCGCGGGTCGCGGCAGCTGACCGCGACCGCGGTGATCACCAGCGCCATCCGCAGCAGCTGCCAGACGTAGAAGAAGGTCGACATCGGCACGTCGTTCTGCAGCATGCTAAGCAGCACCAACGCGGTATAGACCAGGAGCGGCCAGCGCAGATGGGCGCGACGTCGCTTGGCCGGGGCGGACAGGATCAGTGCCACCGCCAGCGCGTCGAGCAGCGTGACTTCCACGCCTTTGACAAAGCCGGGCCAATAGGCCCAGGAGATCGGTGCGACCAGGAGGTGCCATGTGCTGATCACGAACGGCATCGCACCGAACACGACCATCACGCGCGGCAGATGGCGCTGGTTCGCGCGCAGCCAGCCGATGAACGCGGGCAGCAGCGCGAGCACCGCGAGGAGCGCGACCCACTTCATGCGAACACCGCCACCAGCGCCGCCGCGCTGCCGATGCCGACGATCGCGAGCACGATCGACTCGCCCAGCCCGAAGCTGCGCCGCGCCGCCGCGCGCTTGAACGCGCGCGCCGCGCCGGCGCCCTCCCGCAGCAGCGGCAGGCGATCGAAGAAGCGCAACGCGGCGATATCGGTGCGCGACGGGCGCTGCTCGGCCAGGACCGGCTCGGCGAACACCGTTCGCACCTCCGGACGCGCGCGGCGATACCACACATAAGCGCCGTCGATCGGGGGATGGTCGTCGAGCGTCAGCAGGTGGCGCAGATAGGCGGCGAGCGGCGCGACCGTGTCGGCGCTGAACGCCATGCAGTGCGCGCCGATGATGTCGCTCGCGGGCAGGTCGTCGGGCGTCGC
>Ga0325400_1001304_pt1 | contig 20330 bp, 16 predicted proteins | sample PopdelMetagenome_2_FD_205662 | JGI IMG/M metagenome (GOLD analysis project Ga0325400, IMG submission 205662) | Populus deltoides microbial communities from Bellville, Georgia, United States - Xylem-PdKOR-R1 | ecosystem: Host-associated > Plants > Phyllosphere > Stem > Wood/Secondary xylem...
TCGTGCGTGGCGCTGATGTGTCGCCACCCCAGCGTCTGAAAGCTCAGTCGCCCCCGCTCATTGCCCCCGACGTTGAAACTCTTGGCGTATCGCGCGGCGATCGCCGCCTTTCCCGACGTCAATCCGTCGCGTCCGACATAGACCGCGTCGTCGGCGTAGATCGCGACGAACCGGTCCAGCGCGCCTGCGTTCCACCCTGCGGCACTGCGATCCATCGCCGCCGCGATCTCCCGCTGCGGCGCCGTCGGCGACGGGATCACCGCCGCCGCCGCGACCAGCATCAACTCACGTAGCACGGGCCTCCCTCCATCAGTCGCATCAGCGCCGGCTCGTCCAGCGCGCCCGCGCATAGATAACCCTGATAAAAGTCGAATCCTTCCGAACGGATAAGCGCCAGTTGCTCCACCGTCTCAACGCCCTCGGCGACGGTGGCGATGGCCATCGACCGGGCCATGCCCGCCACGCCAGCCGCTACCGTCCGATCGCCGCCGCGTTGTACCAGCGATTTGTCCAGCTTCAGGTAATCGACCGGCAGCGCCTGCAGATAGGCCAGGCTCGAATAGCCGGTACCGAAATCGTCGATCGCGATCCGGCACCCCGCCGCCCGCAGCGCCGCCAACAGCCCGGCAGCGACGTCGAGATTGGCGATCAGGCCGGTTTCCGTAATCTCCGCGGTCAGCCGCTCGACGGCGAAGCCGCTCTCCTGCACCCGCCCCAGGAAACGGTCGCCGAAATCGGGACAGCCCAGGTCGGCAGCCGTCAGGTTCAGCGACAACCGCAATCCCCCCAGTCGTGCCGGCCAGGACGCGGCGCGCCGAAGTATCAGTCGTTGGAGATGGTCCGACAACGCCGCCCCCAACCCCGCCCGTTCGGCCGCCGCGAACAGCGCGTCGGCCCCCAGCATGCCCAGGCGCGGGTGGTCCCACCGCGCCAGCGCCTCCACGCCGACGATGGTGCCGGTGGCCGTGTCTGCCTGCGGTTGGAACAGGACGTCCACCTCGTCGCGCGACAAGGCGTGATGCAGGTCCACCGCCAGCACGTCGACCGGCGCGGCGCCCGCCGACTCCGCCGCCTGCAGCACGCGGCCGCCTTCCCCCGCCAAGTCCATCGCCTCGCCCGCGCGCGCGAGCAGCGCCGTCGCGTCCTCGGTCGGTTCGGAGGTGGCCAGGCCTACGCGGCTGCCGACCGCGGCCTCGCCGAAGGGAGCGGCCAGGGCGCGCGCTACTTCCGCCGCCGCGCGGGTGGCGTCCGCCCGTCGCGCGTCGCCGACCAGGGCGAACTCCGTGCCGCCCGTTCGGGCGATCGTAGCGTCCGGACCGTACAGGGTTTCCGCCACCACCCCGATCCGCGCGGCTGCTTCGTTCAAAATCAGGTCGCCGCGCCCACGGCCGTGCGCTCGGTTCACCAAGTCGAATCGCGTCAACGCCACGCGGACCGCCGCGACCGATACGCCGCGACCCAATCGCTCGCCGGCCCAGCGCTGTATCGATTCAAGCCCGTGGGTGCGTCGGGCGGCATCCATATCGTCCCAACGGCGCCCGCTCGACTGGCGCTCCGCCAGGCGCTCGGCATGGCGGAGCGCGTATCTGAGGATACACGCCAGGCGAACGGCGTCGGGCGCCGGGATGAAGTGCGTGGCCCCCGCCTCATACGCGGCGTCCGCGACACGCGCTTCGTCGGCCGTCACGATGACCAGCGCGGCCCCGGACTGACGCGCGGCGTCGCTCAGGCTCGCAAGCACGCTCAAGGCCCAGTCCGCATCGTCCCGCCCGTCTACCAGCACCACCGCCGCCCCTACGTCGGCGAAGCCGTCCAGCGGCTGATCCGGCAACGCCGGATGCACGTCCCAGCCCGCCTCGGCCGCCCAACGGTTCAAATCGTCGCGCTCGTGAAACGACACGGTGAACAGCCGGGGTTTCGGCGCGTTTGCACCTGCCATGGATCGCTTGGATTGCACACCTCGCCGTTACCACTCGTTCCCATCCCGCGCGAGCTTGCCGCGACGGACGGTGCGTCCTAGTTCGTGACAATGGCGCCGCTCATCGACGCGCACGGGCGCACCGTGCGCTACCTGCGCATATCCGTGACGGACCGGTGCGATCTGCGCTGCCGCTACTGCATGTCGGAGAAGATGGCCTTTCTCCCGCGCTCGGCGCTGCTCGCGCTGGAGGAGATCGCGATCATAGCCGAGCGGTTCGTCGCGCGCGGCGTGGACAAGATCCGCCTGTCGGGCGGAGAGCCGCTGGTACGGCGCGACATCGCCGACTTGGTCGACCGCCTCGGCCGACACGTCGGCGCGGGGCTGAACGAGTTGACGCTGACCACCAACGGCACCCGGCTGGCGGATCACGCGCACCGGCTGGCGGCGGCGGGTGTCCGGCGCGTCAACGTCAGCCTGGATAGTCTGCGCCCCGACCGCTTCCGCTACATCACCCGGCACGGTGATCTGTCCGTCGTCCTGAACGGTATCCGAGCCGCTACGGAGGCCGGCCTGCGGATCAAGGTCAACGCCGTGGCGCTCAAGGGTCTGAACGAGGACGAGCTGGGAGACATGCTGGCCTGGTGCGTGGATCAGGGGCACGATCTGTCCCTGATCGAGACCATGCCGCTGGGCGCGATCGACGAGGACCGGACCGATCGCTTCCTGCCACTGACCGGCGTGATGGCGGAATTGGGCGCCCGGTTCGGTCTGCGTCGCGACGCGCTGCGTACGGGCGGCCCCGCGCGCTATTGGCGGATCGAGGGAACCGAAACCCGACTGGGCCTGATATCGCCGCTGACGGCCAATTTCTGCGACGGCTGCAATCGTGTCCGGCTGACGACCGAGGGCAAGCTCTACCTTTGCCTGGGGCACGACGATCAAGTCGACCTGAAGGCGGCGTTGCGCGAAGGCGGCGTAGCGGGGCTCGACGCCGCCATCGATCGGGGACTGACGTTGAAGCCCGCGCGCCACGATTTCCACATCGGCAGGGGTAGTGCCCCCGCGGTCTCCCGGCACATGAGCGTGACCGGCGGATGACCGCCTATCCGCGGCGGGCGCTGGTCGCCTCGCCCACTGGCCCGGCCCAGGCGGCGCGCGCCGAACTGGCCGACGCGGAGGATTGGGTGCCCGTCGAGGAGGCGGACGCGGTGATCGCGCTTGGCGGCGACGGCTTCATGCTGCAGACGCTGCACGCTATGCTGGAGCGCCGGGGATCGTCGGCGCCCGTGTTCGGCATGAACCTGGGTACCGTCGGCTTCCTGATGAACGAGTGGCGTCGCCACGGCCTGTCTGAACGGCTCGGGAACGCGCGCCCGTTCAAGGTCACGCCGCTGCTGGCCACCATCACCGGGCAGGACGGTCGCGTCCACGCCCTGCCCGCCATCAACGAGGTGTCGCTGCTGCGCGAGACGCGACAGACGGCGAGCCTGGAAGTGACGGTTAACGACCGCATCGTGCTACCCAATCTGGCATGCGACGGCATCCTGACCGCGACGCCGGCGGGCTCCACCGCCTATAACTTCTCCGCCCAGGGTCCCATCCTCCCCCTGGGGTCGGCGCTGTTGGCCCTGACGCCGATCAGCCCGTTCCGCCCCCGCCGCTGGCGGGGCGCGATCCTGCCCGACCGCACACGCATCTCGCTTCGCGTGCTCGACGCCGCCAAGCGTCCCGTTTCCGCCGTCGCCGACCAGCGCGAGGTTCGCGACGTGGCGCAGGTGGACGTCTGCATGGACCGAAAACGCGAGCTTACCTTGTTGTTCGATCCCGAACACGCGCTCGACGATCGCATCACCATGGAACAGTTCAGCGGATAGCGCATCGAATCGCCACGGGCGCTTGCATCCCGCGACGGGGCGGTTATACGCGCCGCCTCCGGTAGCTGTTCCCCGATAGCTCAGCGGTAGAGCTCTCGACTGTTAATCGAGCGGCCGTTGGTTCGAATCCAACTCGGGGAGCCACCGGAGGCCGATCGTGGGCGCTTCGTCGCCCGGAGCCATTCCGTTCATCGCACGTTCCGTCTTGGTCGGTTAATTCGGCGAGGTTTCGCCGCATCCGCCGCGAACGGAGTATCGCATCGATGTTGTCCGCCCTAGCCCGCAAGGGTGCGCTCGCCGCCTCGGTGGCCGGCGCCGTTCTTCTTTCTGCTTGCGCTACAGAGACGACCTATCGCCCCGCCACCGGACGCGGCTTTTATCGAACCGGCTATAGCGAGCGTCAGGTGGAGCCGAACCGCTTCCTGGTCACCTTCGCCGGCAACACCGTCACCGAGCGCGACACGGTGGAACGCTACCTGCTGTTCCGCTCGGCCGAACTGACGCTGCAGAACGGCTACGACTATTTCATCGCCGCCGACCGTGAGACGGACCGCCAGACGCGGACCTATTCGACGCCGGGCTTCGGCGGTTTCGGCGGCTTCGGACCCTATGGCGGTTTCGGACCGGGCTTTGGTGCCTGGGGTCCGGCCTGGAACTTCTACGGCGGGCCGTTCGGCTATCGCCGCTTCGGGGCCTTCTACGGTGGATATGGTGGCTGGGGTGGTTTCGGCGGCTTCAACAACTTCGACGTCCGCACCGTTGACCGTTTCGAGGCGACGGCGGAGATCGTGTTGGGCAAGGGCGCTGTGCCGCGCGACAATGTCCGCGCATTCAACGCGCGCGCGGTGGTCGAAAAGCTCGGTCCCACCATTGTCCTGCCCAAGCAGAACTGATCGCGCCTGAAATGGAAAGGGGCCGGTCGCCAAACGGCGACCGGCCCCTTTTTTGCCCAGTTCAGGCGTTCACCGAACCGTGGCAATGCTTGTATTTATTGCCCGATCCGCACGGACACGGCGCGTTCCGGCTGACCACACCGTCCCACGCCGCCGGATCGTCGCCTAGGTCGCCCATGTCCAGACGCGGAATCTGAAGCGGCGGCATCCGGGACTGCACCAGCCCGCGCGCGGCCGCGTCCAGGTCGCGCGTATCGTCCTCGCCCGTGAACGGGTCGAAGTGGCTGGTGATGAAGTCGGGTAGTTCGGGCAGCGGCGGGGGTGCCTGGAACTGGAACTGTGCGTGGGCGACGGTGCGCGTCACGTCCTCGCGAATATTGTCCAGCATCCGCTGGAACAGGCTGAACGCCTCCTGCTTATACTCGTTGATCGGCGTCTTCTGAGCGTAGGCACGCAGGTGCACCACCTGGCGCAGGGCATCCAGCGTCGCCAGATGCTCCTTCCAGTGATGGTCCAGATTCTGGAGCAGGATCGATTTCTCGACCTGGGTCCAGGTCGTCGGGTCGAGCGCGGCCGACTTCTCGTCGATCGCCGCGTCCGCCATCTCGCGCACGCGCTCCTCGACCAGTTCGGGGTCGATCGCCTCCTCGGTCAGCCAGGCGTCGATCGGCGGCTCGACGTTGAGCAGTTCCGCCAGCTTTTCCTTCATGGCGGGCACGTCCCACTGTTCCGGATAGGAATTGGGCGGGCACGCCTCGCCGACGACGGCGTTCACCGTCTCGCGGCGCATGTCGACCACGACTTCGCCGACCGCCTCCGAATCCATGATGTCGGCGCGCTGTTCATAGACGACCTTGCGCTGATCGTTCATCACGTCGTCATACTCGACGACCTGCTTGCGGATGTCGTAGTTGCGCGCCTCGACCTTCTTCTGCGCGGTTTCGATCGCCTTGGACAGCCACTTCGATCCGATCGCCTCGCCGTCCTCGATGTTGGACCGCATCATCCGCGCGAACAGCGTGTCGGGCCCGAAGATGCGCAGCAGATCGTCGTCCAGCGACAGGTAGAAGCGGCTCAGGCCCGGATCGCCCTGCCGCCCCGAACGGCCACGCAGCTGGTTGTCGATGCGCCGGCTCTCGTGCCGCTCGGTGCCCAGCACGAACAGCCCGCCCGCCGCCAGCACGCGTGCCTTCTCGTCCACGATCTCGCGCCGGATGCGCTCGGCCACCGCCTCGTATTCGGGCGTCTCGGGCTGAAGGTCGGGATGCTCGTCGGTCATCCGGAATTCGAGGTTGCCGCCCAACTGGATGTCGGTGCCGCGCCCGGCCATGTTGGTCGCGATCGTGACGGCCCCCATGCGACCGGCCTGGGCGACGATGTGCGCCTCCTGCTCGTGGAAACGGGCGTTCAACACGTTATGAACCACGCCCTCGCCGCGCAGGAAGTCGCTCAACAGCTCCGACTTCTCGATCGATACGGTGCCCACCAGCACCGGCTGCCCCTTGTCGGCGTGTTCGCGGATACGCTTGGCGATCGCGCCGAACTTCTCCTGCGTGGTCTTGTAGAACTCGTCCTCCTCGTCGATGCGCTTGACCTGCACGTTCGTGGGGATGGAGACGACGTTCAGCTTGTAGATGTCGTAGAACTCCGCCGCCTCGGTCGCCGCCGTGCCGGTCATGCCGCCGATCTTGGGGTACATGCGGAAATAATTCTGGAACGTGATCGAGGCCATGGTCTGGTTCTCGGGCTCGATCGTCACGCCCTCCTTGGCCTCGACCGCCTGGTGCAGCCCCTCGGACCAGCGGCGGCCGTCCATCATGCGGCCGGTGAACTCATCGATGATGACGACCTTGCCGTCTTTGACGATATAGTCGGTGTCGCGCTTGAACATCGCGTTGGCGCGCAGCGCCTGGTTCAGGTGGTGGACCACCTGCGTGTTCTCGAAATCGTAGAGGTTGGCCCCTTCCAGCAGGCCCGCCTCCTCCAGCATCCGCTCGACCTTTTCCGTACCGTCCTCGGTCAGTACGATCGACTTCTGCTTCTCGTCCTTTTCATAGTCCGGCGCGGAAAGCTGCTTCACCACCGCGTCGACGCTGATGTACAGTTCCGACTTATCGTCGGTGGGGCCGGAGATGATGAGCGGGGTGCGCGCCTCGTCGATCAGGATCGAGTCGACCTCGTCGACGATCGCGAAGGCGAAGGGGCGCTGCACCATCTGGTCGCGCTCATACTTCATGTTGTCGCGCAGGTAATCGAAACCGAACTCGTTGTTCGTGCCGTAGGTGATGTCGGCGGCATAGGCGTCGCGCCGCTGCTGGTCGGTCAGGTTGGGCACGATCACGCCGACGCTGAGCCCCAGGAAGCGGTAGACGCGGCCCATCCACTCGGCGTCGCGCGACGCCAGATAGTCGTTGACGGTGACGACGTGCACGCCCGTGCCCGGCAGCGCGTTGAGATACGTCGCCAACGTCGCCACCAACGTCTTGCCCTCGCCGGTCCGCATCTCGGCGATCTCGCCGCGGTGAAGCACGATGCCCCCCACCATCTGCACGTCGTAGTGCCGCTGCCCAAGAACGCGCCGCGCCGCCTCGCGCACCGTCGCGAACGCCTCCGGAAGCAATGCGTCCAGCGTCTCGCCGCCGTTCAGCCGTTCGCGGAAACGAGTGGTCTGGCCCGCCAGATCCTCGTCGGACATGGCCTGTAGCTGCGGCTCGAACGACTCGATCTTCGTGAGCGTGGGATTGAGTGACTTGACGTAGCGGTCGTTGGACGAACCGAAGAGCGACTTGGCGATGGCGCCGAACATGGGCGTGATTCCTGTGGCGAGCGTGCCGACGATGCGGCGCGATGGAAATGAAACGGACCGGACGGAACGGGGGCGTGCGCGGCCCCCGGCTGCTAGATCCGACGGCGATCCGCGTAGATCGGCCTGGTCGACGCCAGTCGCAGGAAAACGCCCCCATCGTCACGCAAGAGCCTGGGCGCGGGCCGCAACAGACCGTGCGTGCGGATGAGGGGCGCTTGTTCGCAGCGTGTCGCAGCCGATTGCGTGGAGCAGCCGGCTATCGCCGCGGCGGGCGCCGCTTCGGCCCGCGTCGCACCGATGCCGGTCAGCGCCGAGAGCATCGCGGACAAGAGCAGCAGCAGGTTCAAGACGCGGACCTCACGGTTTATGACATAAGGCGATGAAACGTTAAAATCCATCGTCCACCGGCTTCCGCAATGTCCCGACCGGATCGCCGGATCGGGCGAACAGCGCTTCATCGTCCGGGCCAGCTGTGCGAAGGGGCCCCAATGACCCCATCCCCCCTGGCCCGGCCCTTCCCCGACTTGCCGCCCGTCGCCGGCGTCACGCTCCGCGTGGCGCGGGCGCGGTACAAGGAATGGGACCGGTGCGACCTGACGCTGGTGGAACTGGCTGAGGGTACGGCGGTGGCCGGCGTCACCACCAACAGCCGCTGCCCCTCGCCCGAGGTGGAATGGTGCCGCGCCGCGCTACCCCTGGGTCGTGCCCGTGCGCTGGTGGTCAACGCGGGCAACTCGAACGCCTTCACCGGCGGACGCGGGCGCGCCGCGGTGGAGGCGATCGCCGCGCGGGTGGCGGGGCGGCTGGGCGTGCTGCCGTCCGACGTGTTCGTGGCCTCCACCGGTGTGATCGGCGTGCCGCTGCCCGTCGACCGGGCGGAAGCCGGGCTCGACGCCGCCGCCGCCGCGCCGACGGCCTCGTGGCGCGAGGCGGCGGATGCGATCGGCACGACCGATACCTTCGCCAAGGGCGCGACCGCCACCGCGATGGTCGGCGGGCGGACGGTGACATTGGTCGGCATCGTAAAGGGATCCGGCATGATCGCGCCCGACATGGCGACCATGCTGGGCTTCGTCTTCACCGACGCTGCCGTTGACCCGGCTTTCCTGCAACGCGCGCTCGACGAGGCGAATGCCGCCACTTTCTCCTGCATCACCGTCGACGGCGACACCTCCACCAGCGACACGGTGCTGGCCTTCGCCACCGGAGCGGCGGGCAACGCTTCGCTGGGGCACGAGGACGACGACGGTGCAGACGCGTTCCGCGCGGCGCTGGCCGATGTCTGCCACCGCCTGGCGCTGCTGGTGGTGCGCGACGGCGAGGGCGCCACCAAGCTGATCGAGGTGCAGGTCGCGGGAGCGGAAAGCGACCGTTCAGCACACCGCATCGCCATGAGCATCGCCAATTCGCCGCTGGTGAAGACCGCAATCGCGGGCGGTGACGCAAATTGGGGCCGGGTGGTGATGGCGGTAGGCAAGGCGGGCGAGCCGGCCGAGCGCGACCGGCTGGCGATACGCTTCGGCGCGGTCCGGGTCGCCAGCGACGGCCGCGCGGTCGAGGGCTATGACGAAGCCCCCGTCACCGCGCATCTGGCGGGGCAGGAGGTGGAGATCGGCGTCGACTTGGGCCTGGGCGACGGTCGCGCCACCGTGTGGACGTGCGACCTGACGCATGGCTACATCTCGATCAACGCGGATTATCGGAGCTGAGATCGGCGGGCCCCACGCCCGCTCACATATTTGGGTAGTTCGGCCCCCCGCCCCCCTCGGGCACGACCCAGTTGATGTTCTGCATCGGGTCCTTGATGTCGCACGTCTTGCAGTGGACGCAGTTCTGCGCGTTGATGACGAACTTGGGGTCGTCCGTATCCTCGCCGACCACCTCGTACACGCCCGCCGGGCAGTAACGCTGCGCCGGCTCGTCGAACATCGGCAGGTCGTAGGTGATCGGCAAATCCGGGTCGCGCAGCGTCAGGTGGATCGGCTGGTCCTCCTCGTGGTTGGTGTTCGATAGGAACACCGACGAAAGCCGATCGAAGGTCAGCTTGCCGTCGGGCTTGGGATAGTCGATCGACTTGACCAGATCCTTTCGCCACAACTGCTCGTGGTCGAAATGGTGCTTCATCGTGAACGGCATTCTGACGCCTAGATGCTCGGCCCACATCATAGCGCCCGACAGTCCCGAACCGATGAAATCGCCGAACTTCTTCACCGTCGGCACCACGTTGCGGACGACCGAGAGTTCCTTGTGCAGCCAGCTCGTCTCGAACGCGCGCGGGTAGGCCTCCAGCTCGTCGTGCTCGCGGCCCGCCTGGATCGCGTCGAACGCGGCCTCCGCCGCCATCATCGCCGACTTTTGCGCGCCGTGGACGCCCTTGATCCGCGGTACGTTGAGGAACCCCGCCGAACAGCCCACCAGCACGCCCCCCGGGAAGGTCAGCTTGGGGATCGACTGAAGTCCGCCGTCGTTGATCGCGCGCGCGCCGTAGCTGACGCGCTTTCCTCCCTCCAGCAGGTCACGGACGGCGGGATGCGTCTTCCACCGTTGCATCTCGTGGAACGGCGACAGATAGGGGTTGGAATAGTTCAGCCAGGTGACGAAGCCGATCGACACCTGCCCGTCCGCCTGATGGTCGATCCAGCCGCCGCCGTTCGACCCCTCCGTCTCCGACAGCGGCCAGCCCTGCGTGTGGATCACCCGGCCGGGAACATGCTTGGCGGGATCGATGTCCCACAATTCCTTGATGCCGATGCCGTACACCTGGGGCTGGCTGTCGCGCGCCAGGTCAAAGGTGCGGATGATCTCCTTGGTCAGGTGCCCGCGCGCACCCTCGGCCAGGAAAACGTACTTCGCGTGCAGTTCCAGGCCGGGCTGATAATCGGCCTTGCGCGATCCGTCGCGCCCCACGCCCATGTCGCCCGTCGCGACGCCGCGCACGCGGCCCCCCTCGTCGAACAGCACCTCGGCAGCCGCGAAGCCGGGGAATATCTCGACCCCCAGTTCTTCGGCGCGCCCCGCTAGCCAGCGGCACAGATTGCCCAGGCTGACCGTGTACGTGCCCTTGTTATGTAGGAACGGCGGCGTCCACAGGTGCGGCAGATCGACCTTGCGGTCCCGCGTCAGCACCCAGTGATAGTTTTCGACCACCGGCGTCCGCGCCAACGGGCAATCGCCGTCGCGCCAGTCGGGCAGCAGTTCGTCCATCGCCCGCGGGTCGATCACCGCCCCCGACAGGATATGCGCGCCGACCTCCGAGCCCTTTTCCAGCACGCAGACGGCGATCTCGGCACCCGTCTCGGCGGCCAGCTGCTTCAGCCGGATCGCGGCCGTCAGGCCGGCGGGGCCGGCACCGACGATCACCACGTCGTAAGGCATCGACTCGCGTTCGCTCATATCCTCGGTCCCACCATCGCCGGGGCTGCCCGCCGGCCGCGTCCGGGCGCGCGGCGGGTGCCGTTCATCGCCCGGAGCGATCGAACAAGTTGACGAATAGGTCAACCTTGTCCCAGGCAACATATGGTGGGGGCAGACCAGTTTTTCGACACCGCGGCCTATGCCAGTGCGCTGGAATGGTGGCACGACGCCGGCGTCGACATACTGGCCGATGCAAACCCGCGCGACTGGCTGGCCCCGCCCCCCCTCCCACCCGTCCGCCCGGCCGCGTCGGAAGCCGCCGCACCCCAACTCCCCCCGACCCTGGAGGCGTTCCTGGCCTGGCGCGCCGGGGCGGACGCTCCTGACGCACGCTGGGGCGGCAAGAACGTCCTGGCGGAGGGGCCGACGGATGCGGAATTGATGGTGTTGCTCGACCATCCCGATCGCGACGATTGCGAGGCGGGGCGGCTGTTGTCGGGATCGGCCGGACGGTTGTTCGACAGGATGCTTGCGGCGATCGGACTGTCGCGCGACCGCGTCTATGTCGCCTCCGTCTGCGTACGCCGGCCCGCCAGTGGGCGATCGCCCCGCGACGCGGTGACGTTGCTCGCGGCGGCCGCGATGCATCATGCCGGCTTGGTCCGCCCGAAACGCCTGCTCCTGCTGGGCGACGCGGCCAGCCGTGCCGTGCTCGGGGCGGACGCGTCGGCGACCCGCGGGATTTATCACGCCGTTCACCATAACGGCGGTAGAAGCGGCGCGGTCGTCAGCTTTCATCCGCGCCTGCTCTTGCAAAGGCCGGCGGCGAAGGCGGACGCGTGGCGGGACCTGCGATTGCTGCGGGATGGGGGACGGGAATGAAGGCCGCTATACTGGCGATGGCGACGATGGCCGCGACGCCCGCCCTGGCGGAGCCTCCTTCCGCACTCGGCTACGTGGATGCCGTCAAGGCACAGATCCCGCCGCAACTCGACCCCGAGCAGCGCGAGGCCTATCGCGCCGTCTTCGCCGCCGTGCGTGAGCAGCGCTGGCTCGACGCGCAACTGGCGCTCGACGCGATGAAGCCGGGGCCGCTCCACGCTGTTGCTCGCGCCGAACTCTACGGCGCAAAGGGTTCGCCCCGCGTTGATGCGGATACGATCGTCGCTCTCCTGAACGAAGCGCCGGAACTGCCCGAGGCGGCGAACCTCACCCGGCTCGCCAAGGCGCGCGGCGCCGTCGGTCTGCCGCCGCTGCCGGTCGCGCAGACGTTGATCTGGCGGGACGGCGCCCCCCGGCGCGTCCGCGCCAAGGCCACCGCCAGCGACGCGCTGGCCGCCGACCTGGCGGTGCGGATGCAGCCGCTGGTCAAGGCCGACCTGGCGGCGGAGGCGCAGGCGTTGCTGGAAGCGACGCCGGGCTTGTCGCTCCAGGCAATGACCGAATGGCAGGCGCGCGTGGCCTGGATGTACTTCCTGGCGGCCGACGACGCCAACGCGCAGGCGATGGGCACGCGGGCGGCCGGCGGCGTCGGCGACTGGGCGGTGCAGGGCCGCTGGACCCATTCGCTGTCGGCGTGGCGGACGGGCGATTGCGCGGCGGCCGCCACGGGGTTCGAGAGCGTGGCCGCGCGCGCGGGCGACGTCGACCTGCGCGCCGCCGGACTCTATTGGGCGGCGCGAGCCGACATGGCGTGCGGCCGTCCCGACCGGGTGGAGGCGCGGCTGAAGACCGCGGCGCAGTTCGCCGAAAGCTTCTACGGCCAGTTGGCCGGTCAGGCGCTGGGCATCCGTCCGCGCACCGCGCCCGCGGGCCGCGTCGTCGGCGGCGACTGGGCCGCGCTCGACAAGCGGCCCAACATCCGCGTCGCCGCCGCGCTGGCCGAGATCGGCGAAACCGAGCTGGCCGACCAGGTCGTGCGCCACCAGGCGCGGATCGGCGCACCCGACGAGTTCGCCGGGCTGGTGCGTCTCGCCGACGCGCTGGACCTGCCCGCGACCGCGGTGTGGCTGGCGCACAATTGCCCCAACGGCGTCACCCCCGCCGCGGAGGCGCGCTATCCCCGCCCCAACTGGACGCCCGACAGCGGCTGGCGCGTCGACAAGGCGCTGGTCTACGCGCACACGCTGGAGGAGTCGGGGTTCCGCAACAAGGTGGTCAGCCCCGCCGGCGCGCTGGGGTTGATGCAGGTGATGCCGGCCACCGCGCTCGACTTCGCGCGCGAGCGTGGGCTGCCGCCGATCGACCGCAGCCGCCTGACCAGACCAAGCACGAACATGGACGTGGGCCAGCGTCAGCTGGAACGGCTGCGGGACATGGGGCTGACGGGCGGGCTGCTGCCCAAGGTGATCGCCGCCTATAATGCCGGACCCAAGCCGGTGGGCGAATGGAACGGACTGGTCCGCGACGGCGGCGACCCGCTGCTCTATATCGAGTCGATCCCCTATTGGGAGACGCGCGGCTACGTCACCACCGTGTTGCGCAACTATTGGATGTACGAAGGGCAAGCGGGCCGCCCCGCCTCGGCCAGCCGCAGGGCGCTGGCGCAAGGCATGTGGCCGCGCTTTCCCGGCCTGGCGGGGCCGGCGGCGGTGCGCATGAACGCGCAGGCCCCGCGATCCGCCGTCGCCAGCCTGTCGGTCCCGGGCACCAATGCCGATTGACGAGAGCCGCTCGTTCGTGCCGGTCCGCATCGCGGTGCTGACCGTTTCCGACACGCGCGGCCCCCAGGACGATCGGTCGGGCGACGCGTTGGTTTCGCTGCTGACGGACGATGGCCACGTCCTGGCGGACCGTGCGATCGAACGCGACGACGCCGCCGCGATCGCAGCGCGCCTGAACGCCTGGATCGACGATCCCGCGATCGACTGCGTCGTCACCACCGGCGGCACCGGCGTCACCGGGCGCGACGTCACGCCGGAGGCGCTCGCGCGCGTGGCGGACAAGATGATCGACGGGTTCGGCGAGCTGTTTCGCTGGCTCAGCTACGCCAAGATCGGCACGTCCACCGTCCAATCGCGCGCCTGCGCCTGCGTTGCGCGCGGCACCTACGTCTTCGCGCTGCCCGGATCGACGGGCGCGGTGCGCGACGGGTGGGAAGGCATATTACGCGACCAGCTGGACAGCCGGCACCGTCCCTGCAACTTCGTCGAGCTGATGCCCCGCCTGCTGGAACGGTAACGGCCCGCCCCGCCGACGTCCGGCGTCAGGGCGTGGGCGGCTTGCGATCGACCTGCGCGGTCGCGACCGGCGGCCCCTTGGCGATCGACGCCTGAAGCTGGGTGGCATCGCCGCACGCCCCCTTGCACAGCGTCCGGATGCGCTGGAGGTTGACGCGCGCCTGGGCCAGCGCGCCCTTGGCGACCAACGCCTCGCCCTGCCCGCGCAGCGCCCCCGTATCGTTCGGCTCCAGCGTCAGCGCCTCGCGATACAGGCGGATGGCCTTGCCCGGCAGGCCGCCGGCGGACGCGACCTCGGCCAGGACGACAAAGGCGGGGCGGTTGCGCGGGTCCACCGCCACCGCCGTCTCCAGCGCGTCGGTCGCCCCGTCCAGATTGCCGGCGGCGCGAAGCTGACGTCCCTCGGCCAGCAGTTTCAGCGAGCGGGGGTCGATCCCGCCCTCGGGCTGCTGGCCGTGCAACGACGCGGCGATCGATACCAGTGCCAGCGACAGCGCCGCGGAGATGACGGAAACGCGCAAGATAACCTCCGGACGCGCAAGGGAAAAGCCGAACACGGTACGACGGGCTAGCACGGTCGCCGAAAGCGCGCGACGAAAAACCCGTCCGTGCCGTCCTCGCCCGGCGTCATTCGGAGCCCCGGTCCCCGCGCGCGGCCGAACGCCAGCGTCGGCGGGTCGACCGCCCAGTCCGGGCGATCGGCCAGGAACGCCCCTGCCCCGTCGCGCCCTTCCGCATCGAGCAGCGAGCAGACCACATAGGTCAGCGTACCGCCCGGCCGCACCAGCGCCGCCGCGGTCGCCAGCAGCCGCCCCTGCAACGCCACCAGACGGTCCAGCCGCTCCGGCGTCAGCCGCCAGCGCGCTTCCGGATTGCGACGCCACGTGCCCGTACCCGAACAGGGGGCGTCGACCAGGACGCGATCGGCGGCGCCCGCCCAATCGCTCAGCGCCTCGGCCTCGCGATCCGGGTTCAGCAGCCGCGTCTCCGCGATCGTCACACCGGCCATCCGCGCGCGCGGCAGCAGGCGGGACAGCCGGCCGCGATCGGTGTCGCAGGCCAGGATGGCTCCCCGGTTCGCCATCGCCGCGGCCAGCGCCAGGGTCTTGCCGCCGCCGCCCGCGCACAGGTCGACGACCCGTTCGCCCGGCGCCGCCCCGACGGCCAGCGCGCACGCCTGGCTGCCCGCGTCCTGCACCTCGACCGCGCCCAGCAGCGGCGTCACGTCGGTCCCCGCCGGCAGGCGGAACCCGTCGGGCAGGCCATCGATCGGCACCGCGCCGGACAGGTCGGGCGCCGACCCCGCCAGGGCGTTGCGGCGCACGTCGAGGGGCGCACGCTCCGTCAGCGCCGTCAGGTCGTCCACCCCCGAGGCGCGCAGCGCCGCCGCCAGCCAGCCGGGCGCCGCGCCCGCGTCCGCCACCGGCTCGGCCGGGCCCAGCGGTGCGGGGCCGCGCGACGAGCCGTCGAACAGCGCGGCCACCGCCGGGTCCCGCGCGGCGACCGCGGCCAGGGCCGCGCGCCCACCCACGGGCACCTCGCCGCACAGGCGGATCGCGGCATAGGCCAGTTCGCGGACCGCCCGCCGGTCCTTGGATCCGGCGTAGCGGCGCGCGGCAAAGAAGCGCGAGGCGATCGTGTCGGCCGCGGCCCCGCCGCTCCGCGCGGCGGCGATCACCTCGTCCAGCAGTTCGATCGCCGCTTGGGCGCGCGCGGGGGGCGTCACGGTCAGCGGGTCGGGTAGTTGGGCGCCTCGCGCGTGATCGAAACGTCGTGGACGTGGCTTTCCTTCAGGCCCGCCCCCGTGATCTGGACGAAACGGGCGCGCGCCACCAGGTCGGCCAGCGTCGCCGATCCGGTATAGCCCATCGCCGCCTTCACGCCGCCGACCAGCTGGTGGATCACGTCGCGGGCCGGACCCTTGTACGCCACCTGCCCCTCGATCCCTTCCGGGACCAGTTTGAGCTGGTCCTTGATGTCCTGCTGGAAATAGCGGTCGGCCGAACCCTTGGCCATCGCGCCCACCGACCCCATGCCGCGATACGCCTTGTAGGCGCGGCCCTGGTACAGGAACGTCTCGCCCGGCGCCTCCTGCGTGCCCGCCAGCAGCGAGCCGACCATGACGCACGACGCGCCCGCCGCCAGCGCCTTGGCCACGTCGCCCGACGTGCGGATGCCGCCGTCGGCGATCACCGGAACGCCCGCTGCGCGCCCCGCGGCCGCGCAGTCCATCACCGCCGTCAGCTGCGGCACGCCCACGCCGGCGACGACGCGCGTGGTGCAGATGGAGCCGGGGCCGATGCCCACCTTCACCGCGTCCGCGCCCGCGTCGATCAGCGCGCGGGTGGCGTCGGCGGTGGCGACGTTGCCGGCGATCACCTGGACCTCGTTCGACAGGCGCTTCACCCGCTCGACCGCGCGGGCCACGTCGCGATTGTGCCCGTGCGCGGTGTCGATGACGACCAGGTCGACCTCGGCGTCCACCAGCCGCTCCGTCCGCTCGAACCCCTTGTCGCCCACCGTGGTGGCGGCGGCCACGCGCAGGCGCCCCGCCCCGTCCTTCGTGGCGCCCGGATAGGTCACCGCCTTCTCGATGTCCTTGACAGTGATGAGGCCGACGCAGCGATAGGCGTCGTCCACCACCAGCAGCTTCTCGATCCGCCGCTGGTGCAGCAGGCGCCGCGCCTCGTCCTGCGTAACGCCGGCCGATACGGTGGCGAGATTGTCGGCGGTCATCAGTTCGGACACGGGCTGGTCGGGCCGGTCGGCGAAGCGCACGTCGCGGTTGGTGACGATGCCCACCAGCCGTCCGCCGTCGGCCACCACGGGGATGCCGCTGATCCGATGTTCGGTCATCAACGCCTTGGCGTGCGCCAGCGTCGCGTCGGCGGCGATGGTGATGGGGTTCACCACCATCCCGCTCTCGAACCGCTTGACCTGACGGACGGCTGCGACCTGCTCGTCCAGGCTGAGGTTGCGGTGCAGCACGCCGACGCCGCCCAGCTGCGCCATGACGATCGCCATTTCCGCCTCGGTGACGGTGTCCATCGCGGCCGACAGGAACGGGATGTTGAGCGCGATGCCCTTCGTCACCCGCGTGCGCGGGTCGGCCTGGCTGGGCAGCACGTCGGACTCCGCCGGATAAAGGAGCACGTCGTCGAAGGTCAGGCCGAGGGGTATCTGCATTGGGGCGCACGTCCGCGTAGCGAGGGGTGCGGCGCCCTGTACCAACGGTCCGGCCCCGCCGCCAGTGGGCGGGGCCGGACGCGTCGGGCTTTCGGTCAGGCGTTCTGCTCGACCCTGGGCGCCGCGGCGCGGACCCCGTCGTCGACGTGTTCGGCGAACTGCGCGAAGTTCGCCACGAACAGGTCCACCAGCTTGGCGGCGGTGGCGTCGTATTCCGCCTTGTTGTTCCAGGTTTCCCGCGGATCGAGGATGGCGGCGTCGACGCCCGGCACCGCTACGGGTACCTGGAAGCCGAAGTTCGGGTCGGTCCGGAACTCGGCGTCCGCCAGGCTGCCGTCCAGCGCGGCGTTGAGCAGCGCGCGCGTCGCCTTGATGGGCATACGGTGGCCGACGCCGTACTTGCCGCCCGTCCAGCCGGTGTTGACCAGCCAGCAGTCCACCCCGCCCTTGGCGATCCGCTCCTTCAGCAGGTTGCCGTAGGTGGATGGGTGCCGCGGCATGAACGGCGCGCCGAAGCAGGTGGAGAAGGTGGCGTCGGGCTCGGTGACGCCGATCTCGGTCCCCGCCACGCGCGCGGTGTAGCCGGACAGGAAATGGTACATCGCCTGGTCGGGCGTCAGCTTGGCGATGGGGGGCAGGATGCCGTAGGCGTCGGCGGTCAGGAAGATGACGTTGCTGGGCACGGGCCCCAGGTTCGCCTCCGACGTGTTGGGAATGAAGTCGAGCGGATAGACCCCGCGGCTGTTCTCGGCCAGCGACGCGTCGTCCAGGTCGAGCTGGCGGGTGACGGGGTCCATGACCACGTTCTCCAGCAACGTGCCGAAGCGCTTGGTGGTGGCGAAGATCTCCGGCTCCGCGTCGGGCGACAGGCGGATCATCTTGGCATAGCAGCCGCCCTCGAAGTTGAAGACCGCCGTGTCGGACCAGCCATGCTCGTCGTCGCCGATCAGCGTGCGCGACGCGTCCGCCGACAGCGTCGTCTTGCCCGTGCCCGACAGGCCGAAGAACACCGCGGTCCGTCCGTCGGGCCCGACATTTGCCGAGCAGTGCATCGGCATCACGCCGGTGGGCGGCAGCAGATAGTTCAAGAGGCCGAACACCGACTTCTTCATCTCGCCGCCGTAGCGGGTGCCGCCGATCAGGATCAGCTTCTCGGTCAGGTTGACCGCGATCACCGTTTCCGACCGGGTGCCGTGGCGCGCGGGGTCGGCGCGAAAGCTGGGCAGGTCGATGATCGTGTATTCGGCCTCGAACCCCTTCAGCTCCGCTTCCTCGGGCCGGACCAGCATGGTGCGAATGAACAGGTTGTGCCACGCCAACTCGTTGACGACGCGAACGCGCACCCGGTTCTCCGGCTGCGACCCGCCGTACAGGTCCTGGACGAACAGGTCCTCCTTATCGTGCAGCGCCGTCAGGAAGTCCGCCTTGAGCGCGTCGAAATGGTCGGGCTCCATCGGCTTGTTGGACTTGCCCCACCAGACGGTATCGGCGGTTTCGGCGTCGCGGACGATGAATTTGTCCTGGGCGGACCGACCGGTATGCGAGCCGGTCTCCACCACCAGCGGCCCGTCGGCGGCCAGCTTGCCCTCGCCGCGCGCGACCGCCGTTTCCACCAGCTTGGCGGTGACGAGATTCCAATGCAGCGTGGCGCGCGTGTTGATGCCCTGCGCCGTCAGGCCGGCATCCGGAATACGCTCGTTCAAACCATCGACTCCCTTTTTACATGCCGAAGCCCGCGCGTCCTGGGGAGTTATCGCGCGCGAATCCTCTCTTGCCCGGCTCTAGGCGGGGGTCTGCGGGGGGTCAAACTTGAGCCGGGACGGTCTTTGCCCTAGCGGGGCGGGCATGACCGCGACCATCGCCCTGGTCGACGACGACCGCAACATCCTGACCTCCGTCTCGATCGCCCTCCAGACCGAGGGGTTCCTGACCCGCGTCTATCCGGAAGCGGAGGCGGCGTTGAAATCGCTCTCGGACAATCCGCCCGACCTGGCGGTGCTGGACATCAAGATGCCGCGCATGGACGGGCTCGAGCTGTTGCGCCGCTTGCGGGAACGCAGTTCGGTGCCCGTGATCTTCCTGACCAGCAAGGACGACGAGCTGGACGAGGCGCTCGGCCTGGCGATGGGGGCGGACGATTACATCGCCAAGCCGTTCAGCCAGCGCCTTCTGATCGCACGCATCCGCGCCATCCTCCGCCGCACCGAACCCCGCGAGGCGGGCGGCGATCGCCCGGGCGAGGCATCGGCGCAAGGGTTCGACCGCGGACGGCTCAGCATGGACCCGGCGCGTCACCGCACCACCTGGGGCGGCCAGCCGGTGACGCTGACCGTGACCGAATTCCTGATCCTGGAAACGCTGGCCCAGCGGCCGGGCGTGGTGAAGACGCGCAACCAGTTGATGGACGCCGCCTATCAGGACGACGTGTACGTCGACGACCGCACCATCGACAGCCATATAAAGCGCCTGCGCCGCAAGTTCCGCGAGGTCGATCCCGGCTTCGACGCCATCGAGACGCTGTATGGCGCCGGCTACCGCTTCTCCGAGGAATGAGGGCCCTGCCGGCGCGCGCGCGGGCGGGCTGGCCGGCTGGGCGTCGCTCACCCGCCGCATCCTGGCGATCAACATCCTGGTGCTGCTGCTGCTGGCCGGCGGCTTCTTCTACCTTGACTCCTACCGCGCGCGGCTGGTGGACAGTCGTACAGAACAGGTGGGGCGTGAGATCGGGCTGATCGCCATCGCGCTTCAGGGCGTACGGCCGACGCGACGCGATCCGCTGCTGCTGCGGCTGGCGGGCGACACCGACGCGCGGCTCCGGGTGTTTGATAAATACGGGCTTCCTAAGGTCGACAGCCGCGAGCTAGGCTTGAATAATTTCGTCCTGCGCGACCCCGATAAGCAAGGCTGGGATCAGCGCATAGCGCGCCTGCTGGACGCTGCAATTGATCGCGTTGCCGGCACGCCACGCGTACCCGCCTTTCGCGAGCGCGCCAACGGCTTGAGATGGCCCGACGTGCGGCAGGCGGCCGACACCGGCGAGGTCGCCGCCAGCGTCTGGCGCGCCCCCGATCGCACCCCCGTGTTGACCGCAGCGTCGCGGATGCGCGACGGCAGCGT
>Ga0325400_1001306_pt1 | contig 20325 bp, 18 predicted proteins | sample PopdelMetagenome_2_FD_205662 | JGI IMG/M metagenome (GOLD analysis project Ga0325400, IMG submission 205662) | Populus deltoides microbial communities from Bellville, Georgia, United States - Xylem-PdKOR-R1 | ecosystem: Host-associated > Plants > Phyllosphere > Stem > Wood/Secondary xylem...
TTCTTTGCCTGAGCTCATGGCAATTATTTTGTTTCAACTCTGTGTTACATTTGTAATTTATCCATGAGAATAAGCGCAAAATATAAATTCCCAATTGAATGTATTATTTTATGAACAATTAAGACGTGATGGAGAGATATCCATTTATCACATGTAATTTCATAACCTCGACTCCTATTTATATGCATTTATGAGAATGGGAATTTTACCAGCACCAGCAGTAAGCTTGGAGACTGAAATGCCTTCGTGTATGCTCTTTTTCCTCGTCTATCTTCTTGTGTTGTTGCCTAAGCAAACCTAAAGCAATCATTATGAAATCGTGATTTATTTTTTAAGCGTGGAAAAATTAGTTTCATATCTAAGTTGGATATATTTTTCATTTATTTTTCTATGAGATGAAGGTAAATAAATTTGAATTTTATTTGTAACTTAAACCGAATTACTATGATTTTTTTTCTTTCCATCTTCTGTAGCTGCAATGATCAACTGTGCTTTTCAAAGTGGTATATGGTGCATAATGTTGATTTTACCAAACATATATGGATATATTTAGTAATGTTTTTAAAAATGTTTTTTTATATATATAAAAACATTAATTCAATTTTTTTGTAAAAAAAAAAAGATTCGTGATACAGAAAATCATCCAAGAAAAATTGGAATTTTTTAAAACAAGTAGCACACTTAAAGCCAAAAAATATTTGAAAATAGCATTATTTTAAGAAGTGACTTTAGCATAGACGCAATTGGAATTAGTGATTTTAATAAAAACATGACTGAAAACAGGGAATTTGATAAAAAAAAAAAATCAAATCACAAATTAATCCTAACTTTAATCTCAAATAATAATTCTAAATCTCAAAAACAAACACTATTTTAAAATTTGTGGTTTTTTTTAATCTTTTAGTTTGTTTAAGATTCACTCAATAATAAATAATAAAATTTATTAAAAACCTCACAAGGAATTAAAAAAAAAAGGTAAAGAAAAACCAAAATATTTTGATTAGTGTTTATTTTTAAGGTTAGTAATTAATTTTAGGTTTTAGTATTATTTAGAGTTTATATTTTGGATTAATTTAAGGTTAAAATTAAGGTTTGTTTGTTGTATGATTTTTATGTTTTTCTTAATCATATTTTTATTAAAACTATTTTATTTTTTTAATATTTTTTGGATGTATTATTTTACCAAAATTTTTAACCAAGTGTGCGTTTTGAAAAAGAAAAAACCCCGAAAATCCAATTGCATTTTAATTAAACACTTGAATTTATTTTCATTGAACAAAAGGAAAAAAAATTGGAAAAGGAAAATAAAATAAACGAAGGAAATAAAAGGCGCCGACGTGACCGTTAAAGGAAGCTGAAGCCAAAAGTCCCAACCGACGAAACCAAATGGCCTGTGAATCAGAGGATCAGAACCCTAGATTCTTCGTGGCGGTTCATGTTGGAGCGGGATATCACGCGCCATCCAATGAAAAAGCTCTGAGGTCCGCCATGAAGCGCGCTTGTCTCGCTGCTGCTTCTATTCTTCGCAAGGTCCTCTCTTTTTTTCTCTTTTCTTTCTCCATTTCCTCAATTTCACAGTCAATTAAGTTACTGTAATATTTCGTTTTCTTTTTGGATCGATTTAGGGTCCTGGTGGATGTATAGATGCTGTTACGGCCGCCATTCAAGTGTTGGAGGTAACAAATTTATCTAGTTTGCTCATTTATGGTTAATTTTAATGCAAGAACATGGAAAGAATGCGATTTTTGTTTTCTGGCCGATCCAATGGGTTCTTGATTAAAAATTGAAGGTGCAAGGCGCAATTTCACCCGGCCTAGAGTGGTTAATGGAGGCGGGCTCTAGGTTTTACGTGTTTATTCGATCATGTTTTATTTCAGGGAAACCGCCTTAAATCTATGATTGAGTGTAGTTAACCTTCATATAGGCGTATATAAATGAGAAGATGAGATGATGTTGCCTTTGTTGTTTTGTTGAAGGATGACCCAAGCACAAATGCAGGCCAGGGTTCTAATTTGACGGAAGATGGTCATGTGGAATGTGATGCTAGTATTATGGATGGTGATTCTGGTGCATTTGGAGCTGTTGGAGCTGTTCCAGGTATAAAATAAGACTTAGTTTTCATGTGGATTTCATTTATACTCTATGTTTCTGGTGAATTCACTGAATAAATATTTCACTAGTTGTAGTCCAGGTGTCCGAAATGCCATCCATATTGCTGCATTATTGGCCAAGGAGCAAATGATGGGGTCTTCACTGTTGGGTCGAATACCTCCTATGTAATTATTTATCTTTCTTTCTTCTTTATAACGTTCTGAATTGTTATGATGCCTCTTAAATTTTGTTCTTTTTTTCTGTGTTCCATCTTAATGTTGTTCGAGATGAATATTTCTACTTTCCTTAAAACTTGATATTTCATGTATGATTAGGACTTCTGTTTACAGTTCAAAATGCCAACTGCATGAATCATAACTGCTGCTTAAAATGTGCTCAGTGCTATAACATTTAAACATACTTCAACTGGTATCTTAAGTATTGAACTCATGTTTTAGTTATTTGGAGGCATTTATATTCAAGTTTTGAATCAAATCGCTCTTGATATGATAATAATGGCATCTTGGACACACTCCAAAAACCTGTTAAAAAAAAAAAGAACAGAGATACTCCAAAAATGAGTTCTTCGATCAATTATGTCAATCAATGATGTTTTCTATATGAGGAAGATGTGTTACATATAGCCATTTTCTTTTCTTTTTTTCCCCTTAATGTTTTCTAGTTTTCTCAAGGCGTGTTTTATGTGCCCTTAGGTTCTTAGTTGGTGAAGGTGCACGTGTATGGGGGAAGTCCAAAGGCATTGATTTGCCAGAAATTGTGGAGGCTGAAAAGGTATGGTTTGATCCTTTAAACTGATTTTCCTTTGGAAAATTAATTTATGCTTAATCTGTTATCTTGTTGAATTTTTTTCGTTTGAAAAACAGTGGCTAGTGACAGCAAGGGCAAAAGAACAATGGACAAAGTACAAAACAATGCTTGCTAATGCCAATGCTAAGATTTATTCTGATGATAGACTTTGTTGTAGTGCGCAAGAGACCTCAAAAATATCAGGTATCGCATTAGTTTTCGACACTAAACAAATCAATTACTTTCTTTTAACAAGCATTAAGTCAGCAAGTGTAAATTCTTTGTTTATGAGCTACCTAGATTGTGCAACTGACTTCTCTCCTGCCATCTTCCAATTTTGCATGTTATGCAGAGTTTCATATTGTTGTTTCTGACAGTCGTTCTAAGAAGTTAATTAGACATAATTATCTAACATTTATATAGATAGCTCTTGTTTTGTTGGTGGCTCGCAACCAATGCCATTGTATATATCAATACAACATTTCTGTTTGCACCAGTATTCTTGCTTGTTTCTTTTCCCCTTTCATCTGTGTTAGAGACATTGGTCATGCATGCCTCCAAATATTACAATGTTTGATGCTTGTTGTATTGGTTTTGCAGAATTAGAATTTCAATCTCATGAACCTTCAGAAGGGAATGATGGTGGGCAATCATCTATGCCAAGCACCATGGAAGAGGACTGTATCATGGACACAGTTGGAGTTATCTGTGTTGACGCTGAAGGACACATAGCTTCTGGGGCCTCTAGTGGTGGTATAGCAATGAAGGTAATGAATAGTATAATTCATTTTCAATGTTGTTACTGACATATCTTGGAGGAATTAAGTAATTATAATGGGAAAACAGATAGCTGGGCGAGTGGGGTTGGCAGCAATGCATGGTTGTGGTTGCTGGGCTTCTTCAAGGGGTCCTTTTGGAGTTCCATTCATAGTTGGCTGCTGTGCTTCTGGTGCTGGTGAATACCTAATGAAAGGATTTGCTGCTAGGGAGTGCTGTGTTTCGGCATCAATGTATGATTCTCTTTTCTTGCAATATCTCTAGATGGCCTTCTATCCTAGAATTCCACATACTTACAATTGCTTAATGCATGGAGTCGCCATGATCAATTCAGCTTGAGCCCTTGGAAGTTATTCATTTAAAGAAAGAAGAACAATAATTTTGATTGCATGCAGTAGCTGTATTTGCTGATGCTTCAACAATCAGACACTTGCCAATGCTTTGTTATGATGAATCAGGTGCTTCAAGGGATAGCCACTTTGTTAAACTGACTAGGTTATTTTCATGCTCAGTTCCCAGGCTGGTCCTGCCTCTGCTAGTATGAAAGTATTACGGACTGTAATTCTGGATGACAATCGAAATGCTACTGAAAAAAGTGCTGGGATTTTACTTGTGCAAGCCGATGCCCCTATGATGGTGAGCTTGTCTAAGACATTTGGTTCTGTGTGCTCAATATTATTATTTATTCAATTCATTGCTTGTTTGTTTCTTAGGCTCCAGGAAACTCACCGAGTCTGAAAGCAATAGAAATTGCAGCAGCTTTTTCCTCCTTGTCTTTTGGGATAGGATATCATGGAAGTTCTATGAAACGGCCCAAGGTATCAACCCTTTTTACCCGCTTGTATGAAATTAAATTGGAAGCATAATGTTTTCCTGATAACATTGCTTTTCAGGTTTCTGTTCTTCGCAGTACGAAACAGCAAAGAAAAACTGGAATAGACCATTTTGAAGCACGAGTTGATCTTTCGGCCAAAAATTTATTGTGACTGGAATTTTTATCACTCTGATTCTAGACTTTCAGATTCTTTAGAAAGTAAAAGAAAATACAATCAGTGGCTGTTTTTGGTATTGATGAAGTGTGTGCTCAACTTGCATGTATCTTTTTCAATAGATAGATGGAAGTCCAAGCAGATTGAAGAGGTGATTCATTGATGTTGAAATAATATAAACGTGAACAGTAATCATCAAAGATTTAACCTTTTTTTTTAATCACTGCCCTTTTTTCCTGCACTTGCCTTCCAGATTATACTGTCTTTGACTATCCATCCGTGTTTGGCAAAAAGAACAGTATCCATACGCTGTTCATGGTTCTGTATCACTAAGTTATATGCAATCTCCTCTGCAAATGAACTAGGAGTTAAAATTTGACAGATATGATATATGAATCCAATCCATAATTGAAGTCTTGCACAACAGGAAGGAAGGTTGTTTAGGACTCGTTCAAGGCATCTGAAATTGGAACCGAAAAGTTATAGAATGATAATCAGGGAAACCCATTAATCTGGTGAAAGAAAATAACAAACGCTGTTCAAAATGGAACCCTAGATTTTGGCGTATAAAATCTACTGTACACTTTCCCTAGCAAGATATAATGTCTTCCACCTGTCATAAAATCTCACCTTGTCATAAAAATAAACTAGTAGAAAGGCAGCGCCTGGGACTGAAACCAGCTCCTCCCTGAGAGAAAATGGGAGCTCAAGCTACCACCAGGCCGGTCCCTGGGAAGCCAGCCGTATCATATTAGCATTGATCTTTAAAATCTCGTAATAATCACTGGAAGTTGTGTGTCCTCTTTGCTGAGCTGAGAGTATTAGAGAGAAGCATTGCTGTAGTCATAGGACCAACAGCTGAAGCAGCCTTGCAGGAGGCCTCCTCATAGTAGACATCTCCAACCAATTAGTAACCTCGAGGGCTTTTTGCATCCTTTTTATACATGCATGCATACAAATCACATAAAAATATAGCCTGGAAAGCATGTCGAGGAAAGGAAAAACACGAGCCACTATAGAATTCTGCTCACCTCAACTGCATTAATTCCAACATCAATTACAACCGCACCAGGTTTTAACCAGCTCCCCCTCGCCATATTTGGTTGCCCTACAGCAGAGATTATCGTATCTGCTTGTTCTATGATCACTCCAGGGTTCTTGGTTCTAGAATGGACAGTGCTCACAGTAGCATCTTCCCTCTACCAATCTGGAGAACGTCAAGACGACGGGTCTAGAAAAGGACAGATACACCCACATATATGATGACAAGAGAAGTGACAAACTTTTTTTAGAATCCACAGAAGCCCTTGCTGGGAAAATGAATTGCCTGAAGCAACAAAGCAGATGGCATCCCAACAATATTGCTCCGACCAGTCACAAATGCTCTCTTTCCTTCGATTTCAACACCATATCTATGCAAAAATTCTACGCACCCTTTAGGCGTACACGGAACAAATAATGGGTCTCTTCCTCGCATTGCAAGGCGACCAATGTTCATTCATATCTGCCAATGTGGAAGGAAACCATCCACATCCTTCTCAGTGTTAACAGCATTTAGCACATTCTGCTCATTCATATGCCGATACAAACACGGCCACTTCTAATCAAACCATCACAATTCAGCACAACAATTCCATGTAACTCTTTCAAAGTTGTCAAAAATTGTTCAAATTCAAAACCATACCGAAGGCAGAGACAAGAATGCCATGAACCGAAGGATCGTTATTAAATTCCTAAATAAACTTAATCAATTCTTGTTCGGTAGAATCTTCTGGCAGACGTACTTCAAAAGAGTTGGTTCCCACAGATGCACAAGCTTTATTCTTGTTGCGAACATAAGTAGCAGAATCCTTCCAGTCACCAACAAGAATCCCAGATAAACCAGGAACAACACTAATTGCTTCCTTCATCTTCAACACTTGAGCAGTTATCCCATCTCTTATTTGCTTTGCCACCATTCTCCCATCAATTACCCTCGCGGACGCTTCACCACCCGGTTTATCCGAGCAGCAAACGAAGCAAACACATTAGAATTGCATAAAACACGTTCGACAAGATGCCTCACATGGCGAAGGAAAAGAGGGGAATTAAAAGAAGAAGTGAATGGGGCAAGAGGAAAAGGACGAGAAGCTGTGGAAGAGTCAGTGAAGATGAGTGATGAGGACATTTTGGTGGTGGCGAAGCAAAGTCCAAGAAACCTCGACGTTGTGTTTTGTGTTTCTGGCGTGTTTGAAAAATAATTGCCACGACTAAAAGGAAATCTCGGGAGTTCAAATCCAATACCAATTAAAAGCTCGGTCACTGATAGTCTTCCCCCGACTGTATGATGACTAGACAATCTTCTTCTTCGATTACTCGTTCCGTTGCTAATGAAAGTAGTCAAAGGAGGAATTGAGTGTGAAAATAGTTGGCAAGGAACTGGATCCCCCCAAATCAAAAAAGGGGCAGCTGCGGTCGAACTCTAATTCTAGAAAGAACTCGGGGAAGTATTAATTAGTTATTATATTAGCATAGCTAAAAGTAGTAAACATTTTACACTAGGGGTTTTCCATACCATACAATCATACATGCAAAAACACCAAATAAAAGCAATCTACTTAGGATAGGAGTAGATAGAAAGCCCTGGAACACACACTAGTTTTGTCGACGGACTCCTTATTTTATTTAGAAAGAGCTAATGCTCATTTCTTTTACTCTTTCGGGGGATCTCGTGTGGCAAGCAGAGTAGTCAAGCCCGAGACCAGGAGAGAATAGATAGGCGAAGCAGCCAATAGCAGTCTGTTCTCGCCTATCGATAGATAGCAGGTTGCTTCCAAGCTCAAACCATTTGAAACTGAATTGCGACTTTTTCTTTTTATTGACCACCTCATGTTCCAAAGTGAAACGGTTGTTCTTCCTTCCCCGCTCCCTCTTTTTATACATATGCGGTGGCGGCTAGGTAACACAATGGAAATGGATCGGACTGCAAATCCTGGAATGATGGTTCGACCCCGTCCTTGGCCTCGGGGAGTGGCGAGCAGCACGGAACTTTAATTAATCAAATGGCATAGGGAGGCTTTCCTTTGTTAGAAATCCACAGACAACATACTGAAACTTCCAAACCAAAAAAATGCAACATGAGAAGGAGCTTTTCTCGCGGATGTAACCCTTTCCCTATCGGTCGAGCTATTTCAAAAGCAGGTTCGCCAGGACCTGCTACTGATAGAAAGACGGATAATGTTTAATGAGGGTTGGAGACAGGTTTCGAGTTGCCCAATTCAGTTGTCACTTTGGTGGCAAATCTATTACTTAAGCGGTTCTGAAAGCAGCTGTCCGTAGTCCAGAAGTGGGTCTCGACGGACTTTCCTTTAAGAAGGTGCTTTTTTTTCTAGCCTTCTTCCATACAACCATCGAAATATCTGCTTACCAGGGCAGATGCCCCTTTCTTCTTTTAAGCAAGGTTTTGGAGGTTGAGTAGACTGGCTTGTGCTGAAGATGGTTGACAGTGGGATTCGAGCCCACGCCCTTTCCAACTAGAATCTTTGTCTGCCTCTTTGCACCAACTCGGCCACCTCAAAATGGAATTCTCGGGGAGTGAATAATAGGTAAAGAACAAGAAACAGTGGTATAGAGGCATTTTATTTACCGCCTTTAGCTTGTATTTCTTGTAGTGATGATATATAATCCCCATTCTCTAGCCACTATTATCAACAAATAAACAATTTTTACTTGTAGAGTAGTTGTACCTGGTAAATTTTTGCTTAAACTTCATCACTTGTACATTTATGAAGAAACAAATCCTCTTCGAATGTTCGGACTTTCTAGTCTGGAAATCTTTAGTGGAAAATCTCAGATATTAATGTTTATGATATGCTACTTTGGGTACAATTTAATGCCATTTTTAGCATAACAGAATCTATTGAAAAAACAATTTATTACGAAAAATGAGAAGACATGCCACTGGATAGTAGAAGCACTTGATATAGCACAGTTTGGGTAGCTAGGTCTGCTACACAAATTTAAAACTGCAGAGATTCAATTTTAAGGCGTGAATCCTTTTCTATTGATGGAGCTACATGGCTGGAAGATTTAAACTCATCCTTAATAGTAACAGATATGAAGTTAATACACTGCTGGATGTTCCTGTTAGATTCCGAGGTCTCAGTTCCTTTATAATGTCATGTTTCGAGTAACCAAAAAGAGATCAGACTATTACACGATACTTCAGGACATGTTTTTTGTGAGGGGATATGTCTATCCTTTGATCAATGTTACGTGCTATTGTCTCTCCTTTCAGTGTATTTCTGTACAATTTATGCCAGTGGAGCATGCTAATTGCTATACATTTCTCCTGAATATTTATTTTCCCCTTTTTTTTTCTTTACCTGGTTCACCTGGGGCAATTTTCATATTGCTAATGTTCCTTCACTGAATTGGTTTTCATCTGAAGAATCCAAGGACTGCGTTTTGGGTTTAGTCATGACACGAGAAAATCCATATCCAAGAGAACTTCCACTACTTTCACATAGCTGCAAAGGAACGTAAACTTCCAAATGTCAAACTATTTCAACGAAAATGGGGTTTTAAATTCTACACTGATGAATTGTGCAGATGACTGGAATTTAAGAAGAAAAAAAACATAGAAAGAAACAGCGTTGATTACCTCAGTAAGCTCAGACAAATGGCGGGTTCTAAATTCGTTGATGGTGGCAGCAATCTCTGACATGGGCAGTTTAGCCTAAATGGAAGAGGAAAACCCAAATGAAAAAGGAACCATAAGAATGTTAACGGGGAGCTATGGCCAAACAAGTACAGCTATATGTTCATCTCGATGCCAGAATTGTTTTGTTATATTGTTGACTTGCAGCCTTATACAAACCAATTTTTTGTTGCACTTGGCCAACTCAAGCAATCAGATTCTAAGTTTCGGATATTTCAATATATAACTCATATGAATGGAAGTTAAAATAAAGCCAATCCAACAGACTCGTTTGGACTGCATGAATGGCATTTTAGCTCCAGATGGTTTTGACATAGAAAAAACATAGAATTTCCAGTGACATGCGACTCAAGAAGCAAGCTGTTACCTGTGCAAGAACAGCAGCAGCCAACTGTAGACTTGGTTCCAACGTTTCGGGGACAACCTGTAAGAATTAGTTGTTAACAGGGTGTGATTAAGTTGTTTTATAAATCAAAGGAAACTCAATAAAAAGCTATATCAGAAGTTTTATTGAATATTACAGCTGAAGCACCAGCCTTCTCCAAATTAAGGCCATGATCAACATCATGAGCACGGACAAATGTCTTCACATTGGGAAAGTACTTGCTCAGAGCCCAGACAGTTCTATAATTTGCACCAGGTGTATCTAGAGTTATTGCTGCAGCACATGCTCTTTCAGCACCGATTTTATGGAGGACCTAACCACATAATACAAAACACATCAAATGTTGAAACATCACATAAGTAGCCCATGATGCATTTAGCTTTACCTCTCGACTACCAGCATCTCCAAAATACACAGGAAGATCCAGGGCACGGCCTGCTGCCACTCTATCACTGAAAAAAGTAAATTTTTAACAACCAAGACACTTGCAACATCTCTCCACTCATTGTCAAAAAAAAATATCCAAACAATAATATGATCATATACAAAGTAATAAGAAAGGGAATATATTTCCGTTCTTTTCTGAGTAGCAATCGTACACATGATTTTGCAGCATACCAAGAAACACAAGAACCACTGTAGCTGATATCTAAATCCAAGTAGCAAAATGGTAGCTAAGACCAACTTTTTAATTTCTATTGAAGCCTTTGATAAAGATATGCTGTTTAGAAAGAAACCAAGTGATAATTTGTAGGTGGAAAGAAAAAACAGAAATTCTTGTAGACAAAAATACTACTTCAATAGGGTGAATAGGCAATGAAACAAAAACACAAACATTCTGAGATAACACCAGAACATTTGCAGGCAGTCTTTCTCAATCTTTGGCTTACCTCCTCACATCAAGAGCAACAAATGGAATTAATCGTTCTGAGAGAAGCTGCGCTATAATCTGGCAAAACCAAATGAATGTCATGATCATGTACATTAAGAACTAAAAAACTTCAGAATATTAGCCACTTTAACGAACACAACAAATCAAATAAGATATGTACCAACCTGGCCAACACGTCCAAATCCACATATAATAATATGATCCTGCAAATCATCTGTCTGTAAACAAAATCAAACCAAGAGAGATTAATCATTAAGTACTCTGTATAGTTGTCAAGCAAACCTATCATCACAAACATCTAATCTTACACAGCTGAGAAAAATATAACTATTGGGTGGTTGCTACTTCCTGAATAAAGGGGAGGATAGTGCTGGAAAACGATGTTTAAAAGAACTCAATATGCAACAAGAAGAAAAAACCCTGGGGTGCCAATGAACTATAAAGAATAAAAGTTTTCCTTGTTATATGGGATGCAGCTATTTGTTTCCTAATGGTTATGGAGATAAATGAATGACCTGATTTTGCAGTAGCACTTACACCATGACTAATGCAGTCTCACCAGCATAAAAATGACGTCATACAAATATGATCAAGAGAATGAAACTACAGCGAAAAACAAACCACAATTTTGCCACTTACAATTATTGTTATAAAACTCAGAGAGTATGAAATTCCAGGCACTTCAAAGCATAGCATAGTTATAAGACCTAATCTAAGGCTCAGTCGTGGGTAAGGCAGGTTGACCCACGAGTCAGAGGGTCAACCCAAGCTTTGACTTTAAAAAAAAAGCCTGAAACAATGTTGTTTTTGTAATAACAAAAAAGACCAGGTTTTTGACTCGGACCAGGCCAGGCCCCAGATTGGTGGGTCACCAGGTTGACCCACCAAGCCAGGTCTTATAACTAGGCTTTAAAGGCAAAACAAACAGATTCTGATCTGGATATGCAAGGGAAAATGGATGTTTTGAAAGCACATCTACAAAATTCATGCACTGCACTTACGCAATTGAGAGGTTGCTTATTTTCACTATTCATTGCCCCTCCCATAAGTGGCAATAATGAAAACATATTTTCTCAGGACGCATCACTCAAGTAGCATCATATTTGCCAAATGATAAGGATGCTTCAGTAGTTTATATGAAACCTCCAATGCTTCACAATTCATCATATCTATCTAGTTGTAACTCAGTCACCATGCAACAAAGTATCAAGCTCAGTAAACTACCGTAGCAAGGTTTGAACTTCGACCCAGATATCACTAAGGGCTAAAACTGACTTTCACAATATTAGCTATCAATTCATATGCTAGTGACCTCACCTCGCTCTCAACTGGTAACAAACTACGAACATCATGCTGCTCAAAGCGAGAGGCTATTAACTGGCCGCCAGCAGCTAGCCATGGTGTCATGGCCATTGAGATCCCCACCACAAGAAACAATAAAGATGATAACTGAGGAGACATTATACCCTGCAGATGACAATAATTAGGTAACCCTTGTACAGGAAACAGGCTTTTTATTATCAATATTACTTTCAGTTTAATTAGTGAAAATTATCCAGTCCTGATATTTTCCTTATCAAATATCATTACTGAGATATTTTCCATATCTCAATATCTTTTTGAAATGTAACAGACATTTTGAAACAACAACAAATACACAGAAGATATTAAACACATAGGCCAACCAATTAGTGGACTTTGTATAAAACACTACAATACCTTGTTGAATTACTGCCGACAAACACATTAAAAATCTACGCAACATAAAAAAATGTAATAATTAGGAAAGGATACCTGATTAACAGCTTCACCAAATGCAACAAATGCGAATTCTCCACCCGGAGCAAGAAGAAGACCAACCCTTATTGCAGATATAATTGAAACACCAAAAACCCTGCCAACTAAAGCAACCAACACGGTCTTGCCACCAATTAAAAGTCCTAATGATCCCATAATGACAGGAAAATTTGAAACCAGAAGTTTTGGGTCAATAGACATTCCAACCTGAGAACACAAAAGGGCAGATGTTAACAGGTAATTATTGAGGGTCAACTTAGTTGCATCATCAAAGTAGCAAAAATCATGCAAGTTCAACGATTAACATATTATCAGTCTAATAACAGAAGCAGTGCTATAAGTTGTATAGAAATACAGTAAAAAAAAATTGTTTGAAGAACGGACTTTCAGAGTTGGCCTGTTCTTCCAGTACAAAGAAGAAGATTTCACATGTAATCCTTTTTTGTTATGAAAGGCCAACAATTGACTTATAAAAGAATTAAAACGAGAACTACAAGTAGTAAATAGATAGATCTTAAACAAGACTGCATTTTTTTAAACACCTACCGTCATGAAAAAAAGACCCAATAGAAGCCCGCGATATGGGGCGATATCTGATTCAACCTGCAAGGAAAATTCAGTTTCCGCAAGAAGCAAACCAGCCAGAAAAGCCCCTAACGCCATGGAAAGTCCAGCCTGTTCTAGGAAAAAGATAATGGCACAAATTCATTAACAACAGTGACAGTAATAACAATAAGATTAAATAAAACATGTTCCAGCAATCTGAGAAGCATTTCCATACCCTGGCTGTAAGGAGACTGGTCCCCAGAATAACAAGAAGTGTGTTGGCTGAGAATATCTCTGCATTTTGATTTTCTGCAATTTGTTTATAAATTGGTCGAAGCAGCTACAAAAATCACAGAAAGGGAATATCAGCACACTGTTCAGATGACACCACGCATTGCCACCTTGTGTAAAAAGAATTCCCAAAAATTCCAATCAAGACCGTAGAATAGGTAAGTTTAAGATATAACTTGCATCAAAAGGAGAAATGCCATAATCTAGAAAATATAAGACTTACCAATCTTCCACCAGCAATTATCGCAGTGATGGCAACTGCTGCCTTGACAGCTGCCATCCCAAGAGCTTCAGCAATTGCTTGAAAACCAACCTGAAAAGCAGCAGATCATATCACTTATTATACCAACATAGGAGGCAACGCCAGCAGGAATGACAATATCAGAAAAGGGAATTTAAATTATCAATAACTTTATATGCATTCTACAAGAAATAGAAGATAGATTTTGCATTTTTTATGGTTGATCTTTCAATAGCAGATGCTATTGAAAGAAAAGGAACACTAAAAAGTGCATCCAGAACTCCAGATCCTGCCTTTATTATCTCCAAAGTACCCTGTATGACTCACACACTGACAAAACATCACATTAACAAACTTTTTATTCATTGAGCAACTCACTAGTATCCGAGTGGAATTATGAACAGGCATGCTGCATTTGGCTTCCTTTCTGTTTTTCTGTAAATCTTAAGAGACCTATTTTATGTTTCTTACTAAGTCATTGTAAAATGGGCACATGACGCTTGAAATTTTGCTTCACATGATATTGATGTTTGTACTTTTGTACTTTTGCATATAATAGCAAGGAACACTTTTCTGCTTCTTCTCTCGCTGTGTTACCCTCTGTTCTTTTGGTAGGTATTATTGTTTCTCAGCAAACAACGTATCTTGAACAAGTGTTCTACTAATAGTTGGCAGGGCTAAATAGTCCTATTGTCTTGTAGTTTCTATTTCTCAGATTCTGATTTCACATTAGAAGATGCCTTATCCACCTTGTCATGATTGTAACATCTCTTCCATCAAATGAAACCTTGTTTTATCAATAAAACTCATTCTTGTTTTCCACAGAATTCAGAGAGTTTCAGCAATTTGTTGGTAGTCATCAAACAGTGTAGTTTATTATGATTTATCATATGCATTGCATTGGGATCATTGTAATATCTGTACCTGCTACAAATTTTAAAGTATTTAACTAAGTTTCTTTGCAACATGGATAATTCCATTGGATCATTCTATAGTCATTTATCAATAAATAAATAGACAAATTGACTCCATTTGGGATACGAACTGATATGCAGTGCAGCATTTGTGTCACTTCAAACAATCAATTAACTGAATTAATGCTTAGCTTCCGATTGAATGCAAAGAAGGTTGCTCATTATAAGTCATTGATTATGACCCATAAAATAGCAGAAACATTTGCAAGTTTCTTTGACTTTCAAAGCAAAACGAAATCAAAAGCTCACCACCATATCAACATATAAACAAGCGAGTATTGAAATTTACCCCTCCTTTGGATGAATTTGGTGAAATAAGGGGTATGAGTATTAGCAACACCACAACAGCCAAATCCTGAAAAGAATAAATAAGATCAAAGATTCCACTGCAACAACATGACTACATAAACATGAACATTGATTAAAAGAGATCTCAAAGAAATTACATGGAGAAATTTCTACCCCACAAAAGATTGGGAATTTTTTACATGATTACAGGCGTAATTTTTACTATAACGCACTGTGGTAGAATTATAGTCTCATCTTGAATATTATTATGAGACAGATGCATATGATATTCATACAAGAAAGTGAAAGCATAAGGAACCAATCCTATGGCATAACATGGTTATCAAGAAAAAGAAAAAGAAAAATGCCACTAATAAGACAAAATCTTTTTTCTTTTCTTTTTTGGGAACTGTGGAGTAACCTGGAATAGTAGGACAGAGAAAGTAGCACGTCCATGACGTGATGTGCTCTCACCTCGCTCTTGCAACACCTGCAAATTAAGACCGCCATTTATCAGTTCTCTTGTCCATCAAAATAAGTATTTGGAGATTTCACAGACAGGCCCATGGAAGAATTGAGCCTTGATCAGAAGCTCATTTTCAGTTAGAGGAGTCTGGCACAATTACAAGTGTGCAATTATAATATTGACAGATTACATCCAAAACATGACTTGAATAAGAAACAAAAATGTTAGATATGCAATCAAAATGCTGATATTTTAGATGTTCAAATATTTGGAGATTTCACAGACAGGCCCATGGAAGAATTGAGCCTTGATCAGAAGCTCATTTTCAGTTAGAGGAGTCTGGCACAATTACAAGTGTGCAATTATAATATTGACAGATTACATCCAAAACATGACTTGAATAAGAAACAAAAATGTTAGATATGCAATCAAAATGCTGATATTTTAGATGTTCAAATATGCAATTGGTGTTAGTTTAAATTTACCACTTTGCTGGGTGCATAACAACGTTGTGGACACTAGATAATGTAGAAGGCTAAAATATTTTGGTCTAGGAAGCTTGTAGTTGATCAGGAAAATTATATTTCCAGAAATGAGGGAGTCTTAGTTTGAGAAAGCTGAAATGCTTGAATTTAAAGAAAATCCTGCTACCTGTAGAACAACAGCAGTGGAAGATAGTGCCAGGCCATTTCCAATGACAATTGCAGCAGGACCAGGCAGCCCAGAAACAAAATGTGCGACCAAACCAACAACCACTGCTGTCACCAAGACCTGCATCATGCACGTTGAAAATGGAAGATAACAAACATATAAATAGAAAGCTCGGAGCAAAGATGGATTGAGCAAATGAAAAAAAAAAGAAGGTGGTGGGGGGTTGGTTTCCAAGTACCTGAGCAGAGCCTAATCCAAAAACATATTTCTTCATGGAACTGAGCCTTTCAACAGAGAGCTATAAAAGACAGAAGACTGCTTTAGTATCAATCTTTTAAATTAGGATGAATCTTAAATTCAAGCCACAGAATCTAGATGTACAGCTCCACCTCAAGGCCAATATTGAATAGCAAGAAAACAACTCCAAATTCAGCAATTGCCTTTGTACCATGCACGTGACGGATGATAGAGAGACCATAAGGGCCAATCAAGATGCCAGCAGCCAGGTATCCAAGGACAGGACTGCCTGGAATTGCAGATCAGAAGACAATCAGTGAAACAAGATCATACAAATTTCCAATTTCGTTTTGGAAAACAACAAGCTGACATAAATATAGATAATTTCAGGAAAGCATAATTGATTATATGGTGGGGGGAAATTCCTAACAGAAGTACTAAGGAAATAATAATAAAAAAGGAGTTAGAAATTTCACATTGGAACACTAAAGCACGTATAAAGGTACAAACTTATTTTTATACTAAATATATTGATGTCACCTCCAGGAATTTTCTGAAATATAGGCACAAAAATAACACTAGCAAGCAGCAACCACAAAACATCAAAGAGAGATGCTTCCTCTTCATTCATCTGTCAAAACAAGGAACCAGGTTAGGAAGTCATGTATACATGCTTGACTTCAGATCCAAAGCAGAAGTGCAGGGTAGTATGAACTTATGCCTCTTGATGAGGAAGCATTGCAATTAGTTTTTTGACTCTCTTCGGGAGTTTCTGAATATGTCGAATCAGAGGCTTTGCATTTGATGAAACTTCTTCAATGCTAGTCGTGACAATATCTGATTGTTGAAGCATCTGAGGACTCCTCTCCACTCGATTAGAGTAGAAGGCAAATCTGTGCACAGTTCAGTACGCTGTGATAAAAAGAAGGCAACTTCTACACTACATGTAAGAGTCTATTAACAGAAGCAGATAGTGAGACATGAACCTATTGAAATAGCCTTCAGAAACCTCTAGATCATCATAACCAAGATGTAGTTTATTTCTCTATTGGAAGTTGCGATAAAGCAATATGCAATAGATACCAAGAAAGGCCTTGATAAGGAATCAAATTTTCATGGCATTTTGTGATTACCTCTGCTGATGCACCTTTACGATCTCATTTTATTTATAACCTGAAAATATTTTTTAGTATCTTACATTCATTGGAACAGGTTACATGTGTCTTAAAGGAGGACTATTAACAGTGATGAAAATAAAATTAAAGAGCAACAGTAATACATACCCTGTTCCAAACAGCAATAGGCCAAGAACAAGTTGGGGCAATTGCTTTCTTGCAGACTCCATGAGGCCCTGAAAAACCGATGCTGCTGTCACCTCTGTCTCATCTCCACTGAAAGAGAAGAAGGATGCAGAAAAGAAACGAGAAGATTTCATCAACAATGCCTTGGGAGCGCTGAGAGGTGAAGATGAACTCTCCCAGGTCAAGTCCTTCTGTATTTCCTGTTTTTTTGTTTGATCGCCGCTTTTTGACTTTTCAGCTTCTGCTTCAGTATCTTTATTAGAGTCCAAGCTCAATTTTCCATTCTCATGGTCACTAGAATCATCGGATAGATATAGCTCTTCAGAACTCTGGCTTGTTTTATCAGATAGTCTATCTATTGAAGGCTCGCCAACTAAAACATCACCATTTACAGTCATATCTCTTTCTTTCTCAACATCAGAAGCACTTCCTCCACCCATCTTCTGCTCCTCGATTACAGCCTCATCACCAGATACATACCCCCGGGCTGTTTCCAGGATATCAACACGAGAACTAGCGAGAGATTTCTCAGCTTTTTTTAATGCAATCTCTGCATCATTCACTCGTTGAGTAGCCTCAAGTTCAAAGGCAACAGCTTGCTCAGCTAGAAGCATAATGTTTGCAACATCCTCCTCTGCTTTCAAAGCATTCATTTGTGCTTTCTCAGCTTTCTCATTCAACACGCCTACTTCATTTTGCAATGCTTCCTTTTTACTTTGCAAGCGCCTCAACTCTGCTTCACAATTTGCCAAATTTGCCTGGCAATCCCTGATATCATTCTGAGCAGCCAAAATTGTCTCATAATCTTCTTTACCATCATTTTCCGCATCACTCTCTCCAGAACCCTCCAATGAATCAACCCTTTCTTTCATAGCTTTTATTGACTCCACTGCCACCTTAAGCCTTGCCTCAGCCAAAGAAAGAGCCATTGTTGCTTTTTGCGCAGCTTCTTTAGCAACACCCTCCTCGTTCACAATATCCTGAATCATATCAAGTGTTGAGTTAACATCATTCCAAGCACTTTCAGCCTCATCTTGCAAAGCTATTGCAGTTTCTGATATACTTTGCGCCTTTTCCTCAAACATCGTACTATTAAGCTGTGCAACTTCCAAATCCCTCGTCGCTTTGTGTAACAATTCCTTCAACTCATCCAAATTCAGCGCGTCCACCACCACCCCAGTCTCCACTTCTTTTTCTCCTCTTCCACCCTCCTCTCCAAAGCCACTATTAGACCCTGCTCTCAAGCTCTCATCATTACCCTCTCCGTTTTCTACATTTCTACCATTCCCATCAATATATGCTAACGAATCATTACCTTGACACCCCAACTTAACACTTCTCAATCCCTTAAATCCATCAATAAAATTGCAAAACAACGGATCGCTTGAATACCCACCAACAAGCAAATGACTACGAATTCCACGACCACCACCATATGCAAGAACACTCTTCTTTAATTTCTTTGAAGGTCTTTCTCTCGAAACAATCTTCAAATCAACATCATTATACCCATAACTTCTATATCTAAATCTCGAATGTAACCCATTGGACACCCTATAATCAGTACCTTGTGTTCTGTAAAATGCATTTGTTTGCTGAAAATTACACGCGAACGCCATTCCCTGTTGTAAAACAAACAATCAAACTCGCTTAAGCATTTAATCAAACACCTAGAATCAATCATTAAAAAAAAGAGAAGAAGGAATGGAATTAAGAGCAAAAAACCCTTATATAAAAAAAAGAGCAAAAACCCATTTGTGCATACAAATAAAAATGAAGAGAACGAAACTAACCGGTCAAGAGGACTCGAAACTATGAGAAAATCAATGGCGGAGTTTGTTAGGGTACAAAATGACACGACAACACTGCCTAATAAACATATCAACTTGTGGGTTTTTTATTTATTTATTTATTTATTTAATCAAGAAAGGCAGAAAGGAAGGAGGGAGAGAGCTTGAAAGGAACTGTCAACAAATATTATGTAGTAGTGGAGCTCACCTCTGAATTTTTCTTTTCTTTTCTTTTCTTTGTTTGGAAAGTGAGAAAATAAAAGGGCAAATTGAAGGAAATTCAGTTATTGGTGGATTATTTTTTAATTATTTTTTTTTATGTTCCTCGACAAAGATGCAAGTGTTCTGTTAAACAATTATTTATAATATTAATATATTAAAATAATTTTAAAATATTTTAAAATAAAAAAAAAATATTTTTTAAAACAACCCGGTAGCACTGGAATAACAAACACTCCTAATTAGAAAGATCTTAACTTGATTTTTTTATAACATTTTTATATTAAATTTACGTTGAATAATACTTTAAATGATTTTAAAAAATAAATAAATATAATCTAAAAACATCATAGGAAAATCCCTAGAGAAAAAACAATATGATAAAAATTTAGAGAAAAATCAAAAAGTTTTAATTAGACAATTATAAACAAGAGTTTAGGAACTAAGTTATATAGATTTTCAGACATGAAGAACTAATTTATAATTGTATTCGAAACCCAGGGACTCAGAAAAAATCTGCACTCGTGTTTTTTCTTCCTTTTGCAACTCGGGGGGTGAGAGACACGCTAAAAAGTCTTATTAGTCTCAAGTATATCCACCAGGGGGGTAGAATCCAGCAAGTCACGATTCAGGGGATGTTTACAAGTTGAATATGTTTTTCGAAATTTAAATTGTTTTTTAATTATTTTAATATAAAAAATAAATTTTAAATAATAAAATATATATTATTTTAATGTATTTAGAAATCAAAAACATTTATCTATTATACTTTCAAATATCAACTTCATAAACTTTAAGGAGATTCATCTCCGTAAGTTTTAAGAAGGTATTAGGAGGTGTTTAATCACATGGTTCCACTAGAATTTTGTAAAATTTTATTTTTT
>Ga0325400_1001307_pt1 | contig 20323 bp, 11 predicted proteins | sample PopdelMetagenome_2_FD_205662 | JGI IMG/M metagenome (GOLD analysis project Ga0325400, IMG submission 205662) | Populus deltoides microbial communities from Bellville, Georgia, United States - Xylem-PdKOR-R1 | ecosystem: Host-associated > Plants > Phyllosphere > Stem > Wood/Secondary xylem...
AATAGAGACCGTCATGAGGATAATGATGACTTGGTAGGCTATCATCACCATTCACCATGGAATTGAGCCATAATTTCTGTCTTTTCAATTGGTATCATCATCCTTGTTTCGCACATGGACCATAATATTGGTCATCAAATTTTGATGGTATGATGATGATGATGATATAGATATGGGCATCTATTTTCACTCCACATCTCACAATCTTTTCTGGGTTCCAATATTCCATACATTGAACTTATCATCAGTATTTACATCTATGAACTGTTCTTTTTGGGAACAAGATTCCCACAAGAAAACAAAACCATAACGATCTCTATACTGTATACATGTAGCATTGCAGATAAGCATCATCAATCCATGTTCATGCTTATTATTTTGAGAGAAATTAATAGTGATGAATCATGATCATCAACTTGAAACCTCGTCTAAGAGTTTATACCTTCTCACCTTATTTCTAAACACTTGTTTTGTGAACCCATTGTTTGACATCTCCTCGGATCTTGTCCTTCTAAGCTTCTCCTCCAATTTGCCATTTGTGATTAGTCTCCTTCGGGTTGATGGTGATCTCTCTGGCGACCTTTGTTTCTTGATGGGGCTATTGATTTGCAACCGCAAAGTTCCTCTATGGTTCTTTGATGGGCCTGCTTGATTGTCACCGTTCTTTTTCTTGTTGTTCCTGCTGTCATCTTCGCTGTTATTTTTATTTGATGATGAGGAATTTGAAGAATTCTGTGATTTTTCTTTGGTGTCATGGCTCAGACACCAATTGCAGACTTGGTAAGACTCTGCTTTTGGATACAGGTTGCTACAATATCTGTGGGAAATTAGGCAAGGAGCTCGATTTGAGAATCCCCAGATTGATAAATCTTGATCTTGACAAATAAATAAAATTCAGGAAAGAGCTTGAAGGTTTTTATTTTATTAGAAGGGTACCTGTGTTGAGATCTGAATTGGCAGACTTTGCACTGGAAAAGCTCATGAGGAAGACCACAGTCGCCACACATGCAACATTCAGGGCTTGATTGCGATGACGAAGTACCTCCTTTGCTTGCTGTCATGCTTGTGAAGGGAATTAATTAGAGGTGATGGGTAAGGCAGAAGTGCCACAGACCACCACAGGCATCATACATGAGTGAGGGGGGGGAGGGTCTTTTATTGCACAAGTTAATATCTGGATTATCTTTTTAAGGTGTCGTCCCTGTGTTTGGAAAGTAATTTATTAATTTCACATCCCTCCCTTGGAAAGATATAATTATTGAGGTTGCGGGCTGATAACAACATTCTCTTTCCAGCAGTTTATTATTGATGCCCTTTTCTTTTTTTTTCAAAATAAGATAAGAGGATGGCAGATGATCCAATTCTCACGCTGTGAGGACCTACAGGTGTTGGTCAACAGAAAGTGAGGCCGAGAAAAGAAATAAAACAATTGTGCTAGTCTTCATTTCCCACGTCAAGAAAGCACTCCTTCTTTCGCTCTAGTCATCGGACGCACGCGAAGAAGTTGATTTTGGAGTTGTGGTTAGGATTGGCACCGGTGTGCTTCCTTCCAAGATCTCATGTTCAAGTTTCTTACTTGCATGTATAACAATAAAAATTCAAGGAGAAGGGAAATTAATTGGCGATCTTGAATTGCGAAGCCACATGCTCAATGCTTGCGATGCAAAGGGCCACCGACTCTGCACATGAAGGGTATCTTGTTGATGTTCTTACATCAAATCCTAGGCAAATTCTTTCATTTTGAGATCAAGTCATCTCTGAATCCCCACCGTGTGCGTAAGGGATACCCTCATGAGACGCCACCAAATGGTTCCTTGCACACTAAGTACACGATCCATTATCTTCAAGACCAGCCTGTATTAATTTTTTATTCTTATTAACATGAATGTTTGAGTTAGTTGGTGTATATTTTGATTAATTTTACGAACCTGAAATTAACAACCCTAAAATTTATAAAATTCAAACTTCTAACCTCTACAAAAATAAATTTAAAACGTAACCCATTAATCTTTACCCTTCAAAGTTTCCAATATCATTTTTCTTTTCTCGGTTAGTGTGGGAGACCCACACGGAGCTCTAGCTCGAATCCAGGGCTCCTAAGTCCAAAGTTTTCCCCTTTTTATACGCCTCTTTGCTGAGTTGAAAGAAAACAGGGGACCCTGAAGACTCCTGGAATCACTAATCAGGTTGAATCCTTTTTACACCAATTAATTTTAAGCACCAACGGCAAGAGATTCTTAATGCGTGCCCACAAGAAAACCACAATGAACAAACATGAAAGCAACACCAAAACTCAAAATGAGATTGTTCTCTTCGCAATTTACATACGACCCCTCCCTGGTCCCCTCTAATATATTGTAATGTCAACGTTTTGGTTGAGGCAAGGCCACATGTGCAGCACGCCATTTTCGGGGAAGAAGGTAACATCTAGACTTCTGTTAATTAATTATAGAATAAACTAAAACTATAACATCACAAAATACTATTTATTTAAATAATATTTTTATTTTTCTTTTAAATCTATATTTCTTTTCATAACCTCAAACTTCAACATTTAATTTATTAAAAATTAAACTTTATAATTTATTATAGTTTGCTTTATACGTGGTTAGCTCGGTCTCATAACCTACATCACGGATTTGACGGGTTAACTTGAGTTTTTTTATCTTTCTAATTGATAATTTTTTTTAATTTTATACTTCAACATGGAATTGATTATGAATTAGACTTCATGATTTATTTTGAAGTTATTATAGTCTTATGACTCAGGTCAAATATTTTTCAAGTTAATGCGAGTAGACTCAAATTATTTTATTGTGTCTTGTAAAAAAAAGGCACTAATAATGAGTGGTGTGTCCATTATTTTTGAAAAACAAAAAACATTTAGGTCTTTAATCTTTAAAAATAATACAATTTAAGTCCTTTTAAACTTTGAAAATTTCATTTTGGTACAAAAATTCATTTTAATTATTTTTTAGTCCTTAACTAGAGACAGAGAGAGATTGTTGAATTTCGATGATGAGAGAGAAAACCACCATTAATGCCATTGTTTTACCACCAAAATGGTTCTTCTTTGTGTCCATGTGTTTCATGCGACGAGAGTGGTTTGATGATGGTTATTTGAAGCCTCAATGTTGCTTGAAAAAAAAAAAGATTCAAGTCGAGGAAAACAAATCTAACCCAATTTGATTTCGGGTTTTTTAAACTTTTTTTGGTTTTTTTAACTTTTTGTATTGGTCATGATTTTTTGGGTTGAAATAACTTAAAATCAATTTTTTAGATTTTAAAAAACTTTGCCCTGATTTTCTTGTCACCATAGTGGTGGCTAAGATTTAGACTCACAAATGACACATCATTTGCATCAACATGTGACGTGTTGTCTACCTTTTTTTTCAAACAATATTGTTGCCCGTCCTTTTAAAAAATAAAAAGAATTTAAAACCAAACACAGGCGTGCGAGCCTAGGTTTGAAGGCTCACCCACACGCTTAGGCTCTTTTTTTAACCTTTTTGTTTTTCTTTTTAATTTTTTAATTTTACATTTAGGTTGAATATATTGAGTCTAGTTGAGTCCCTGACCCGGATCATAGATTTGACGGGTTAAGCTACAGTGCTTGAGCTATTTTTTTCTTCTAATTATATTGTTTTATATTGATACTTTTTAAAAATGTCTTATTTTTGTTTCAATTTGTATCCCTCCCATGTGATTTATTTTTGTCTTATTTAGCCTTTTCTGAATTGATATTTTTTTAATTATTTCTTAAGTATTTAATTTTTGAAGAAATTATTCTAATTCATCTATAATTTTTTTTCATCTTGTACATAGATGAACTTTCTTTTTTAACATAAAAGATATTTATTTTTAGACAATATTTCTAATAGGTTCAGCCGTGCATAATATTTTCTTATATTGTTCATTTATGTTTTTCTTCTTCATAATATCTAGCTAAGTTAATTATGTCAAGGTAAAAAAGTTTCACTAATGGTGTTAGAATATGTATAATATAAACTCAACATGGACTTTAATGTTTATATCCAAAAAAGTTTGCTATTAACATGTCTTATCATTTTTATCTTATTAATTCTTAATACCTTGCTTGTTAAATGATTAATCTAGATTTGTGTTGTATAACACTTGGTACATCAAATACTTGATCCTACATAGTCTTCGGCCGATATCGTTATCATGAGAGGAACTTGATTTGTTGTCAACATAAGTTAGCATCATGAATACCCGATAAAATTTATAAGTATGGTGTTACGTAAATTAGATAATTAATATGATCATGTTGATAATTTATAAAGAGTTTATACTTTACTTATCTCTAATACTATTAGTGGATCCTCTAACCTTGACATTTGTTTTTATCATTGTTTAATCTTCACATTAATCTTACATCTCAAAGTCCTCTTTAACTTATCACCACCACCACCACCATCATCGTTGTTGTTGTTGTTGTTGTTTATAATTTATATAGTTCACCTCCCTGTGGTTCGACCCAGTCTTGCCGGGTTATTTATTACTTTGACACTCCTGCACTTGGGATAAGACATCAACTTTTTGATCGTGTCATCCACACACATAATATTTTTTATATTCTTTAACATATTTTCTGCAAGTATAATGTAGGGTTGTCACCACCTTTTTTAGCCAATGGTCAACATTGCAAATATAAATCACTTTCCATGCATATTAAGCAGCAATTTTATTAATCAATTATTATTTTCATTCAATGTATTATTGACGATCACTAGCCTCTCTATCAATGAAGTGCAATGCATTATAACAAATAATGGGTGCCAATTTTTTTCACCAATTGTGAGTGTGATAGTGACCACGGTCTATAATATCTTGGGCCAACAAGTAAACGAGATAGGTTATAATTTTTTACATACTGAACAATTTCACTCTTCAACAAATTTTGCTTATATTTACTAACTTAAACATCGAAAAGTCTCTCATTTCATAAGGGACTTGTTTTTTTAGGTAAATTATTAGTCATAGGTCAAGCCCCACAACTAGTAAACCAAGACACAGTCCATAAATAATATCACACATCTTTTTCCAAAATAGCAGGTAATGAAAAGTTTAATTTTTATGTGAAGTTTTTCATGACTTCATCATGCAAATTTTTTATGTTTTTGTTGTTTCCTTGTCTCCTTTCATTATTAGCTTAGGTTTTTCTTTGCAAGAATCTCTCCTTTGATTTATGTGTTGTCTTCCCCTCTCTTTGTCTGAATGTCTATATTTATATTGTTGAGGTGTTTTTTAGCTTTTATATTGTCGAGAAAAGTACATCAAAGTTGAAGAAGGTTTTATTATATTTTATTTTGTGTTTTTGAACCAATGTAGGGGTGTTTTGAGTTGATAAATTATTTTATTGATCTTTTAATGGTGTTTATTACGTGTTTTTAGGTGAAAATAATGTTTTAGGTCCAAAAAACCCCAACACTATTTTCCAGCCACTTCTCTAGTGACCAGAATTTGAATTAATTAATGGCGTGTTGTCTACTTTATTAAAAAAAAAAAACAGTTGAATGACATGTCATCCATCCTCGAGCGGAAACACAATTTCAGGCCAGATGAGTGAGCTTGGCCTTGCAGGCCCACGCGCATTGGTCCTTCTTTTCCATGGACCATATGCATAAGCCCTAGATCCTTGGCTCATGAACTACCCCTTTCTGTGTTATTTTTTATTTTCATTTAAATGCATTTAAAAAAAACTTAACATGCTATTAAAATTAATGTTCAATTTTGTTATGGTTATTAAATAATATTATAGGTTTTTATGTCAGTATTCACAATGTTTTTTTCAATTCCTATATACCTAATATGCAAAAATAAAGGACCAGTCATGAATATTCAATGAAAATAAAATTAGCTTTCTTTAAATTCTTTATGGATGTTTTTACATTTTTTTTATGATATTTATTATTTTTTCTTCAATCACATTCAAATTATTGAGACATTGTCTTGAATGTTTTTGAAAACTTATTTTTGAGATCATGATTTAAAAAAAAAATCATTTCGCTCATACACTCCTAAGATGCACTAACAAGAAAACAGAGTTTAGGTAAAAGAAATGCATTTCTTCTCGATAATTTTATTTATTATCTTTTTATAGATGCCTATTTTTATAACTTTTTAATTAAATAAAAAATGAATTCTAAAAAAAAAGGTTATTAAAACTAGTTAGGGCCATAACCTAGGTCACGATTTGAACGGATTAACCCGGGTCAATCCAATACTTCATCATTCCAATTTTGATTTTTTTAATCATTAAGTCCATATCTTTTTTTATTTTTTAAAAGCACACTAGATTTTTGACTGGATTAGTTAATCACTAGGTTAGCTGGGCTATAGTGGTCAACCCCAACCCAATTTATTTTGAAACCTAGCCTAATCTAAAAACCAGGTCAATGAGTCATCATGTTGACCTAATAAACTTAATTAGATTTAATAAAAATTTCAGAAAAAAAAAATGTTTGCGACAACACACAAGCCTCTAACTAGTAATTCCTAAAACATTAAAGGAAAACAAATTAAATATATCCTATTCTTGTTTTTTATTCTTCAAATAAAATAATAGAAAATCAAAGTTAAAGAAAACTTGACATAAAAATGAAAAAAAAAAAACATAATTGGGTTAAATAGCATTGTTAATTAAGAAAAAGAACTAAGAGGTTGTTCATCAAAAGAAAAAACATTTTGGATTGTCATAATGTTCCCCAACATTTTCTCTTTTTTCTTTGTTTTTTTTAGATCCTTTGGCTCTTTTCATTTTGGTCCCTCTATTTTTTTTTATTTGTTCCTTTGAACTTGTGTTTATTTAAGATTTGACTTGATGGTTTGTTTTGGATGCCTTGGTTAAAGGATCGTGCGGTGTCAAAGAAAAAATTTCATTGCTCGATTCTTACTTGATTTGTCAAAATTAAATAAAATTTCATTGATTTAAAACAATTAAAGCTTTGAGGATTGAATATGAAGATTAGAAAAATACACAACCCTTTTTTTTTTGCTAGCATCATGGATTGAATTGAATTGGCAAGGAAAAATGTTCACCCTTTTTTTATCACTTGATTTTTTTTTTCAATTTAATCATTTCACACTAAATGTATTTGGAATTGGACTTAATATTTTGTTTTGGTTGCCTAGATATATGGATCTCGTAGTGTCAAAAAAATTCTAATGAACTATTAATGCTCAATTTCACAAAATAAAAATCAAATTTACTAACCTTAAACAATTAAGGCTTAAAGAAATAAATTTGAAGTTGAAAGAGAAGCAAGGATGAAATTGAATAGGCAGTAGGAGAATGGTTGCTCTAGCATGTGAGGAGAACCTTTATAATATGGAGGCGCGTGCAACCTCCTATAAGTGGTGCTCCGTTATTTCTCTTGAATCATAACAAGAGCTACAAGTGAAGATGGCGTGTGGTGGATTAGAGGTTGTGTTACGTCGCCGACAACCCACTTTTCTTTTCTCTCTTTTCTCTCTTTGCCTTGGTTTCATGCCATGCTTTGTCAATATTCTTTTATGTCAATTTTGATTTTTTTTTTGTTATTTGTTTTTTCTTTGGTTCTTTTTTTTATTAAATTATTTTTTCAATTTTTTTCTTCAACATTAGATTTGTTGGGATTGAGTTTCATAATTTTTTTCAATTTACTTTGTATGGGGTAATCTCGATCTCATAACCTGGGTCTCAGGTTTGAAAGGTTGACTTGAATCATTTATTTTTAGGGTCCCTTTTTAAATCTAACTTTTTCAATTTCATCCTTAAACATTTAGTTAGTTCGGAATGTGATTTTGTAATTTCTTTCAATTTGCTTGCTATGAAGTTATCTCATGACTTAGGTTATGAATTTTACAAGTTAACCTAGGTTGACTCTAATCATTTTTTTTTTGGATTGATTTTTTTTTTAATTTCATCATTGAGCTTCGAAGTCTTTTTTAGTTCCTATTTATCCTGTTTAGCTTCGAAGTCCTTTTTAGTTTCTATTTATCATGTTTTCATGATCTAGGTAGCAGATCTGAAAATTTTACCAAGTTGATTTAAATCCTTTTTTTTTAATGATTTTTTATTTTTATTTTTATTCTTTAATATTAAATTAATTATGAATTAAACTTCAAAGTTTATTACTGTTAAGTTATGATAGTCTCCTAACATCAATCATAAATTATACATGTTAGCTAAAGTTATTCTGGATCAATCTCTTGCATCACCATCTCAACAGTTTTTTTAAAAAAATATATATGTATCATTCAAATTATCACCAGCTCAGTATCTTAAAAAATACCTATTGTACATCAGGTTTTGCTAGAAAACACTTCAGCAACATCTTTATATTTTTTTATGCATTAAAAAAAAAAGTGATCTAGCCCAATATAAACACAGTATTTTGCTTTGTCTGTTTTTCCACTCTGTACAGAAAGCAAATACATCTCGATGTTTATTCAATTCTACTAGCTACAGCTTTGGCTTATGCAACACACCTAAAGTAATGCATTTTACTTGTTAGTCATAAGTCTTAATACAATTACAAAAATATAGAGTACAAGTTACAAATAGCAAGTAGCATTTAAAAAGTGGAAGAATTACCGGAATGAGAGGGAGAAGGTAACGGAGAAGGTAGCTAGCACTCATCTCATTTCAATGCCTGAAAATTCGAAACGAAGGCAGACCAAGAATGAAGCGAAGACTGGAGACCACACCACACATCAAAACACTGCTGGCACGTCTTGGCATCGTGAGTAAAACTGAACGTGTTCCACGTGAATCAAAATGCATAAAATTGGATGTTTGGCATGCACAAGACACGCGAAAAAAGCACAAAAGAATTGACGTTTCTGATTTTATTCACTAAAATTACTCTCGTCTCATCATACCTCCCCTGTTTTGGGAGTATATTTTCAAATGTTGTGCTAATTTCAAAAATGATTTACAAAAAAATCATTTTAATGCATTTCTAAACAAAAAAAACATTTTAAACCGCAACCACCATCACAATCTCAAACATGCACATGCCTGAAATCAATAACAAAGAGTCGTTCACAGGAATGATTTAACAATATGCCCAAGGATGTTAAACTGACCTCCTGAAGCACACAACACTGTGAGGTAACTCTGGAGTCGCAAGAGTAAAAAGCAAAATCAAGTAATTCAAACAGACCTATGGAAAAAATTGTCATCTGTGCAGGAATTGTTTTCACTAAATACAGCAATAAACAGAAACGTCTTAAAATAATTACATGATCAAGAAGTAATTACCTTTATAACAACAGTACAGCACGAGGTATAATTTAACACTGGCTACACTTTATTAAGATATGGGACAAAAGGCTTTACATGGCCAACTAGTTTCCTACCACCAATTATGGTGCAGCCTCCCTTTATCTCCTTGCACAACGAAAAAACAACACTCCGTTTGTATCATCACTCATCAGCACATAAATCTGCAACGACATGATAAGAAAAAACCAGTTTTAGAAATAATTTCCTTTGGTGATAGTTTTGGGTTCATGCAATAGGTGACTGATCTCCTGAAGCACACAACACTGAAAAGAACTCTGGAATCGCAAAAAAGTAAATATAAAATTATATATATAATAAAAAAAACCAGTTTCAGAAATATAATTTCCTTCAGTGATAGATTTGGGTTCATGCAACAGGCGATAACTCTCTAGAGGTTCACAAGGCATCCAGTCTTTTTTTGCTGAAACTGGAGACCTTGTGATCCAAACAATTCTCAAATTAGAACCCAAACGACAAATATAACTATGATTTTTTGTGCTGCTTCATCATGTTCCTATGCATATCACTTCCATTTACATTGATTTCTTATGCTTTTTATAATCCAAAGTAAACCTTAGCATGATGTCATTATTTTGTTGGAATTAACTTCTTTAAACAAGTTGTTAAACACGTGAAACAACTTATTAAAAAAATTAGGTACACAATGTACAAGGATTCAAGGAAAATGAAGAAAACAATCATGGAAATGGATTCAACCATTGTGACATGGCTTTCTTTTCAGCAAAATTATGATGCAGTGCCTGACAGATAAAGCCTGTATAAGAATCTCTCTTAGAAACTAAGAATTATAGTCTACCAGCTAACAAGGGTTTCAATGGGTTTTAGCAACAAAACATAAAATCATCAATATGTTTCAGCCATTAAAGCTTGATGATAATAATAAAAACAAAGATACTTGTCTAAACTGCAAGTCCAAATATGACTATTGTATTCATGAAAATTGAAGTTATACCCTCGTGTGCATGCAGATACTTAACTGGAGGCTTAAGTGCAAACAGGTCCCGATTAGCTCTGAGCACACTCAAAAGGGTGCAAAGTTCCTTCAGTGAATTCATGCATCCGAAACCGTTCTAGAAGCTCAAAAGGGCTGCAACTAACATTATGAATCCTTGTAAACATAATGAGTCACTTGGATAAAAAAATTAGTCCTGAAAAAAACAATAATTAAATCTATGACTTAAGACATGTGCATGGGTGCATTCGGAAGAAGAGGGGTGCTAGATAAGCATTTATCCCAATGAGTATTTCTTCTAGCTGTAGGAGATACAAGCATGAGAAGAAAACTGGGCAATGAATTGAGGTTCACATGAATGATTCCAACAGAAGAACTGGAGGAACATCCATGTGGCCAGCCATATGTACTCAAGACAGACTTTGTTGAACTGAGCTGTAAGGTGTGCCAGGGCAGCATCCAAAAGTTCACCAAACAAAACCAAAGTTAAGTGAAGAGCATAAATCCCAGACCCGAGGCTGTATTACTGTTCTTGAAAAATCAATTTCTTATATCCAGTTTGGGTTGTCACATTGAAAAGGCTCGTTGATTTCATGTATAGTGGACCTCTATACAGAGAGGGTGGCAAAACATAATTCACAAAATAATACATAAATTTTGGGGAACGCGGACAACTAAGGGCTCATATTCTTACAGTATTGCTTCACGATTATGGCATAATCTTCGCTGGTTGCTTTCCATGGCTTCTAACACATTAGAAGTTTCAGGTCCTGCTGCTCCCCCAGCCACTATCGATGGGACTGAAGCACTTGGAGTCCAAATCTAGAACCATGTCAGAAAATCAGAAAACCAAACCATAAGATAGCGATAGAAGAGACAAAAGATAGTTGGGACAGAGAGGATACATCCCCTTGTCCTTTCTGTTTTGAAAGGGTGTAAATTCACTTCAAAACTGTTATTGAAACATATTTGTTTTTATGACTCCATCTTTATCTCTTCAACCAAACACGATTTTGTCCCTTTTGTATGTCTCTTTTATCCTAGGACACAAGCCAAGCACAATTTAATAGATGGAAACAAATCAAATCCATCAAACTAACCTTTATGGTGTTATCAATACCACTGGTTGCCACAACACAATCAAATGGGTGACACTGGATGCAGTTCACAACTGTGAGGCAGACGATGAATAAATCAATGATAATTAAGAAGGTACTACTGAATCTAGGCAAAAGCCAAACAGAGTCACATGGAGAAAGAATGCTACCAGCCTCATCTCCAAGAAGCATTTTTATCAATCTACCAGTTTGCTTTTCCCAAATAAACCATCTACCATCATCACTTCCACTGGCCACATAATCACCTGCAAATCAATAGTAAGAAACTAAGAATTGACCAAATGGTATGCTGCCTCTTAACTTGATCTTGCTTGCAACGTTAGAAAAAATCTAGAAAACTGCAAGGTGTGTTAACAATAACTAAGGCATAGTGCTACAGAACACAAAATTCATGCCACAAAAATGGCATGAAATTCATGCCACAAATCATTTCCCTTAAGGCATATCAAACAATCTATGATGCATACAGTGTCCAGATCCATTGCATTGGTGCTGATATGGTGACAGAAAACATTCAATCAGACTATAAAGCATTGTTCAATTTGCCTGATCAGGTTTACATGGTTTGCTTGAAGTATATACTCTGTCCCTCCAAAGTGTCTGTCTTTCTAATTTCCTAGTTTTTATGGCTGGTTGCGATATCCTCCCTCTTTGTGGCCTCATTGACACCTAATGATTGTCCACTTTGAAGAACAGATTTTTCATCATTCCAAATTCCTGTGTACTATTAGTAAGGATTATTTCTTTTTCACATGTCAAAGGCAAGCAAAATGGGGTCCTATGGAAAATGACCAACACTTTCCAAGAAGCCACTTGTACTGGCAGCTGATTCACAGCAGCTGAAGAAACCAAGCATATTACCTGACCCAAGGCTACAGACATTCAGTCAATTAGCATCATAAAATCTACAACTGCATTCCACAAACACCTTAAGAACTCAATGGTCCTCGTTTTCCAGCAAACAACCAGTATACAAACACCTATACAAACACCTTGCCTAACAGAGGAAGACATTCAGTCACTTTAATAGGTTAAAACTACTAAAGATAATCCATTCCAGCTATACCTTACAACTAAGACCTAAATTATCCCAAGTATGCTGCAAAGCAAGAGCCAATGATACATTCAAATTCAAAAAGACTACTAAAGCATATCAATACTCCTCAGCAACACAACAGTCAGGATCAGGAATCTTGATAATGCATCATTTCAATAGAACCTCCTTGAAAAGGCAACAATTGTACAGCACATCTATGGAAGGTATCAAATATCAATAAAAATAAGAATCATGTGAAAACAAATTCCGAACTTTATTAACATCAAGAACTAAAAGCGACCCAAACTGATTTACATCTTAAGTGCTAAGAAAGTATAGGAGATCTATAAGAAACCAACCTCTTTGCCCAAGAAAACTAGCCTGTTTTATATCAGTCCCAACATTACAGTGGCCGACATATCTCTGCTTCATATCAATGACAGTCTCCGGCTGCAATACCAGCTTAGAATAGATCAACTAGCAGAGAGAGAGAGAGAGAAAAATTGCTGAACCAGAGTGAAAAAAGAATGTACATCTGTGAGCATGCACAAGCGTGTAACATGCGTGTGTGCACATGCATGCGTGTGCATTGTGTGCGTGCGTGTGTGAGAGGTAGAGACAGAGAATTGAACAATACAAATAAGTCATCTTATAACATACACTAAACTGCTAGTCGAAACTATATCCAAATTTAGTATTTTCCCCCTTTAGATCTCATCCTTGGGGACACCCAACCAGCCTTTACAAGGTAAACTTTCAAATAGTGGTGATTTTTCCCAAATAGTAACATGCATGAGAGGAAGCCCAAGATTTCAAAAAGAATGAATATTTTGATAAGCAATACATAACTACACACAATATCACTATTTAAGATCATGCTAACCTGATAGGGTGTTCGATCATTTTGTGATGATGAAGGCGACCCACACGAACCATTTGTACAGCTTGAATCTCTAGCTGAATCACCTCTCCTATGTATCCTGAGATTCAAACTTCCATGAAGAATGTTTGGTTCAACATCACGCCCTTCATCACCTGATACTGATGTTTCAAAGTCCAACTCCAGCTCCTCATCATAGTCAGAATCTTCTCTATCAGACCCTGGACCATCATGTGAAGCTTCACTATTTGCCTCTGAGTGATAGAGTATATCACTCAATGACAATGCTCGTCCATTTCGGGTTTCAGACCTTGTTGCCCCGTCATTGTCCTTACTACTTTTTCCAGCTTCAGCTAGACATGCAAATATGCAACAGATGCAGATATAGTCTTGGGAAGAGACACAGTCAATGTTATGAAACACCAAATAAATCAACTAATACAGTTCTCCTTAAGAGGAAAAAATCTAAGATTTAACATTTTGTACAATTCAATTTATCCATTTCTACAACTTTCAAATAACTAAAAGAAGAATTTTGTAATTGCTATATTATAAGATGATTGATCTAGGGCCCAAGATTGCAACTAAAATATGAATTGCCATGGATTGTTATATTCAACACTGACTAGATAAAACAAAGTGGACTTTAAATCCAAATAAAACTGATATTGAGACCTAGAGATAAACAGCATATAATATTATATCTACTAATGTTTAAACACAATATATATATATATATATATATATATATATAAGGCGCAGATGCAATAAACAAATGCATCTACTACTTGTTGAGTTTCCAAGGATGTGGAAAAGGAGAAAGAAAACATTAGGAGATCTAAGGATGTAGAGCACCCAGAGTACACTTCCCTCTCTATATTAGATACATAGCATAGAAATTACACACCCTGGATAGGTATAGTCAGAATCAATTTAATTGATACACTGCCTCAAATAACTTAAGGGCTGAGCAGTAAATAAATCTATATAGTTCTATAGCAACATCTCTCTTCTAATGCTTAACTCGTTTTCTAGCAAGTACATGAGTTAAAAACAAAGAGGTAAAACAATGAGATGACACCGGGAGTTGCACTCACTTTATGCAATTGACAAATACCAATACAGAGTGTTGTTTATAAGTTGTTCCCGCAAAATCAAAGCTTTATATTGGTAAATGCAAATAGAAGTCTATTATGTAGAAGGACAATAAGGTGTTCAACATTCTTTACATGATAAAGTTACTCAGTGTATTACAAAAACTGCTGAATTCTTTATCAAAATGGATTCCTTGTCTGAACAGTTCAATTAAGGGGAAACAACAAAAGCACTAGATATCGCAATATACAAACCTGTAGCAAGATTCTTTCTTATATCCTCCATCAATACTGCTACTTCAGTATTTCCTGGTGCTGAACATTGGGCAGCAATGGAGAATTCTAGAGCTTCCTTATGTTTTCCCAGCTGCAAGAAACTAGGAATAAGGAACTAACCATAACAGAACAATAAATAAATGATATCATCAATTCATTTTCATCGTTATAAATAAATGACATTATCAGCTCATTTTCATCATTGCTCATTTGTTCAGATTCCAAATATTATGCATGCACCAAACAAGTGATAATTGGTAAAACAAAATATTATACATCATGCTTTTATAAACATGATCCAGGATATTTGGTCAGAGTAGAATTAAGATGGCAGCAGGGCCATCAGTCTGGTTCACCAGCGCAATTGACTGAGTAATTGGCAGCAAACCGCATATTTGATGAGACAAAGTGGTGATTCATACAATGAGCTTACCCGTGACAAAGCTTCAGACATATAATAGAGGGCTCTGAAGGACGAACTGTCAATTCTGCGAGCATTAAAACAATCTCTTATGGCCATGTGAACATCGTTTTTCCATTTCCTCTAGAAGATAAAAAAACGCAGTACCTTAGTGATAATCCATGAAAAATAAATGATGCAGAAACAACTTGATGAACAAAATCTTTAAGAGACCTTAAGCAACAAGGCTGCACGAATGCAGAGACATTCATGCCTAAGCGCTGGGCCAATAACACGACCATGGCCATCCAAAACTTCATTGCAGGCTTCAATTCCATAGAAATAACATGTCCCTTCCTCTAAGGCTTTTTCAGCAATTTGAACCAGCTTTCTACACTTCTCAAGCTGTAACAGCCACGTTAGACTGGTCATCAATATATAAATGAAGAACAGCAGGCATGACCCCAGCTCATTAGCATCAAAACAACACATATGCCTACAACAAATATAATTAACAAAGAAACTCACCATAGAAGAACCATTGGTTTTGGAATGACTCTGACGTTTGAATACACAAGATGGTAGCGGTTGTAGCTCTAGCCCATTGAGTGTAGGGGCGAAGGTCATCAATTTTGAAGTATCTCCAATAGTATATCGCACAGCAGTGCCCCCACCTGCAATTCACAACAACTTAAGACATTAACTAATCAACGTATAACCAACTGATAACTAGAATGACAAAGAATCAAGAAATAAAATGACAAACAAAAGATTAATGACAGAAACAGTTCAGCACACAAATCACGACCACCATATATCAAATTGTAGATCATATCTGAAGCTAGCATTGCATTGACTTCAAAATTCACACCAGAAACTTCATACAACATTGTTTATCTGGAGTGTAGACACTACCTTGAGTGTTTACAAAGGAATTCCAACACCAAGTCAAGTTATAAAAATATCACTTAGCAGGTTGAAGAAACAAACTAAACAGGAATAAAGCCAAGCTCACAAGGTGAAGGAGCTTACTGTGATTGACATTCATTAGGTATACATGCTCTCCGCTATAACTTAGGAGAACCTCATCCCCATTTGGACTAAATGTAACATGAGTAAGGTGCAAGCTTGAACGTCCCTGAAAAGAAAAGGAGACCAAGATGGAAGTTAAAAAATACACAAGTGTAACATTATTATAAATTCTAATGACATTTTTTCTTTGAGAATTGAGAGGATAGAATAATTGTAGAAACAAGCCATAAAATAAAAGCAAATTGACAAGAAGATGATATCGGACCAACGAGCATAGTTTACAAGGATTTCAAGAGTTATGCTATGAACTAATTATATCTTCATGATCTAACACAATAATCTAAGGAGATAGGATGAATTGTATCATCTTTTTTCTCCTTCTCCAATAAATAAAAGATGGTGCAGTTCACAATCAGATCAGATAATTAAGTAACAACAAGATAGTTCAGAAATTATGAACTGACACGCTCAGAAAGGTGCATTGGGCAGAAATAGTTAACACAAGGTGGCGGGGACATCCTTTTCCTACAGGAAGTCAGTGGAGGCAGCATCCGTCTATCATATAATCGAGCAAAGGCATCACTGCAAACATTTCAAGAGAAATCAGTTAAGAAACAACATTTATGAAGGGAAAAAATTAGGAAAAATAGAACTCAGATGGCATCAGCTCAGACCTCCCACCAACCAGGAGCAAATGAGGCCGACTGGTACTGATATCACAAGATCTCAGAGCAAGGGTTTGCTTAGGTGGATCTGCTAATGACCTCTTTGCTCCAGACCGCAAGTCAAGCTGTCATCACGTACTAAATGTGAAAAACAATTATGTTCAAATATAGAGGCTTGATGAGGGGAAAATTTTCACAAACAAGCACCCCAGAATCAGAAGGCAAGCAAACAGAGATAAAGTAAACATCATAAATAGTTTTCTGAATGTTTTAACTGCATTAATCAAAAGGTCAAGGGACAAAAATGACCTCTATAACTTGTAAACATAAGCAATATACGTGTTGCTGGCATTCAAGCTAATTAATAGTGGTAACATATTTAAATAACATTGACTAAGGTTTGAACTAAACATATTAAGGTATGTTATTCGGAAATGAAATAGATATTGAGAGGTTCTGAACTTTAACCTAGCTCCACACGCAAGTTAGACAACCTTTTGGTGAGTCATCATTGCCACACTTGACAAAAAGTATACCGTACAACTTAAGCTAATAACCCAGATGCCAACACTACTACATATACATTTAGTGTGCCTCATATGGAAAATGAATGCAAGTATCTTCTTTTTAACTCTCAAATACTGAAAGATGACACCTCTAATGATCATTAATGACAGGACATGGTACTAATGGTAACAACCAATCAAAGACAATCAACACTAAACAAAAAGCATTTCACCACAAAAACAGCATAACTATCCGATCCAAAGTATTGCTATCAAAACTTCAACACAGCAGGAAAACTAAATTCAAGACAGAAGAATTTTCAGCTCTCCTGAAACTAACCAGAATATTGCGACATTCATGGGAAGATCCTGCTGGAGGGCATGAAGCACCCTCCCGAAAATCATGCTGTCTAAGTGTTCCGTCTTCACTTGCACTCCAGACCACGTTGGGGTTTCCAACTTCAACCTGCAAGGGAGGTGAAGGTTGTGATTACTAAAAGGCCAAAGCAATAAGACAAATGGAAAATTTTGCCAAACCTAACAAGCAAAAATATTTGAATTTTGTTTTTCCATGTTCATAAAACAAGCCAAGGACTAGTTTTGGGGGTTCAGAGGGACCCACTGCTGGAGAAAAAAATACATAAGCACACACAGAAAACTAGCCAACTAGGTCATCTGTACAATGAGATCTTACAGCTAATTTTTTCACTCTTCTTGTATGACACTGATACAGTGCTGATGGAGCAATAGAATTATCATCAGGACTCCTTCCACTCAAGCGAGACAAATTAAACAAGCGAACCTGAAATGAGAAAAGGTCAGAGCAAGTTACCAAAATAATTAACTCGAGAATAGAGCTTCAGCTTTAGAAAATTCAATTCATCACAACTTTACTTCTGCATCTCCGGCTCCAGCAACCACAAGCTCATCAGATGTTTCAGGAACAAATTTAGTGCAGAATATATTTGCAGAATGCCCAGTATCTATAGAATGCAAAAGCTTTCGACCAGCGTAGTTCCAAATATTCATCTGCAAAAAAATTGATGCAAGATGAATATCTCTCCTCTTTCAATAAATGAAAATATCTGTGTGTGCCTACAGCAATCAACCTCTCCTTCAGTGCATCAAATTTTTCTTTCAGTGGAGTTTAAAGCTCTAAAGTAACATTACTCATTAGTCACTTTCTACTCTGTCCATTTTCCTCAACCCCATCCCACTTTTTTTAACAGCTAGTTCAACCCAATCATACAACATATGTATTGAGAATCGTAGAGGTCCCTTCTATGAGGTCTGCAATCTTCCAAATCATAGTAAGTTGAAACACAAATTGCAACCAAGCAAAATCTCACACATAACACGAATTCAACTCTTCTTTTTATTAGTCCAAATATTTTTACTGCACGTGAAACACTAAAAAAGAAATCTTCAATAATATAAAGAGGTATCATACCCGTGTGTCATCTGATCCAGAAATCAAGAGCGAACCTTTAGAATTCCAGGCTATCGAATTGACACAACCCTGATGCCCCTGTCAGTGGAGAGAGAGATAGACTTTAAGATAATCAAGCTGTAAAATCTGGAAAAAAAAAATTAGATAACAGATGCTGCATTAGGAAAAATAGCTTTAAACAAGGTGTCCTGCAAATATCATCAATCAATCAACTGGAAAATAGCAATCATCCATTAAAACAGAGGATGCAAATTACAACTGGTAATCATAATTCAGAAGAAATTGATGATCAGTAAGTGTATATTCAGAACAAACACCGTTTTCAGCTACGGTGGTGGACGGAATGACTTGCAAGGAAAAGCCTCCATGCTAACTACCAGTTGGCTAAAAAGAAAAGGATAAAAATAAAATAAAATAAAATCCCATACTAACCTCCAATTCTCTTTCTTGGGAGAGTCTCCGAATCAGTGAGGAATGCATCTGTAAACTGTGATTAACATCCTACAAAAGAAGAAACACATTTGCAATTATACTTACACCCTGTTATGTCTATAATTAAACTTCAAACATTAATTAATAAAAAATACTGTACAATCTTGGCCAAACACCTACAAAAAGCTAGACAATTAACTAAGAAACCGAGAGAGGAAAAATTCGATCGAAGTAACAATTAGGCAAATATTAAGTATGAGAAATAGTGAAGAAGAATTACAGGGCGATGTCTGCTCTCCAACATATTACAGATATTACCATCGTGAAAACCGTAATTATCCATTTGAGGCAGAAACCCTAACTCGATCGAAATCGAAAAACGATAATTGGTCACAGCTACTGCTGTTGTTGTTTGTGCAGAGCCGGTTTGATCGTTACGCGCATGAGGTATGGTGCGGTGTCACAGAAAAGAGGAGAAAGAAACACTTTCATAATATTGTCTACACTTCTTCTCTAATGGAGGGAGGCTAACCGTATGGGAATTTTAAGCAGCTCTGATTTTGGGATGAACGGTGCTGATTGTGCTTAACAAATGGGACCCGATCACCGGATAAATTATACTACAATATTGTCTGAACTCCGTAACAGACCAATAATTTTTAATTTTTAAATGTTAAAAAAATATAAAGAATATAAAAAATATTTTTTATTTTTTATTTTTTATAATCAAGTCAACCCAACAGGAATTCCAAATTTAATGGTTTTGGATACCCAACAGGAATTCCAAATTTAATGGTTTTGGATTTGATGTTCAAACCGAATTATATTGTTTTAGGTTTGATAGTAATTCCATCTTAATAGAGCATTGAATCTCGCTGAGAAGTCAAATTTAAGAGATTTTAGTCCAACGTTAATTTTATACTTAATAGTTTTAGATTTGATAATCATATATTTATTCAATACGCTGCAACAGCTTTTGAAATAAAAAATAAAAAAGACAATGCTTCATACTCCTCTGAACATCTATACTGTAATCCACAATATAAAAATTATATGTCTACAATGTGGCTTTGTTTTATTTTTTTCTCTAAAAAAACATTAAAATTATTCTAAATAATTTTTTTATAAAATATTTCTATTTTTTTATAAATAAAAATATTTAAATTACT
>Ga0325400_1001309_pt1 | contig 20311 bp, 13 predicted proteins | sample PopdelMetagenome_2_FD_205662 | JGI IMG/M metagenome (GOLD analysis project Ga0325400, IMG submission 205662) | Populus deltoides microbial communities from Bellville, Georgia, United States - Xylem-PdKOR-R1 | ecosystem: Host-associated > Plants > Phyllosphere > Stem > Wood/Secondary xylem...
ACTTAATGACAGATTTAATATTCAGAATTAAAAAAAAAACGATTTGCTAACGTGGATATTTTTACTAGTAATTTTACCAATGAAATCACCGAGAGATTTAAAAAAACAGTTCGCAGACGGAATATCTTGTCCTTTTTATTTAAAAATCAAGTTAGTTTGATTTTATCATCATATAAAAGTTAAAATATGGTGAATCATAACCTAAAATCTTCATTTTTAATATTTTTATTTTGATTTCTCTTATATTATGTAATGTTTATAATTAAAAACTCTCAAAGAATCGAAAGAAAATAAAACTTGGTAAAACATCAGATCTCATATACAGTAATATTTATATTTTATCATTACAAAACTAAAATGCCTTCTTCTATCAAAATTACTACTTATAAAATACTTTTTTTTCTATTTAAATAAAATCTATATAAAAGGAAGATGGATGATGCAAATAAAATTTTTTATTTAAAATCCAATAACTTTTAACACGATAATATGTTAGCATTACAGCCTTTACATATCCTTTTATTTTAAAAAAAAAAACAATTGATTTTTTATTACCTCTGTCATCTCATATGCATTGAAAGTCTATTCCTGTCTCCTGGGACTCTGGAAGACTACAGGTGGTTCCAGGATAGGTGTCAAGAAATTAATTGTTGATGTATTTAGGAGGGTATATGTCAAATTATGGCATAGAGTTCATGATGTTCGTTAATTTTAAGTGACGATAGATTTCAATTTCGTACGATTGTTTTCTGTTGCTCTTTTGGCTGCAGCAACGACTAGAGTAGTAGGTGCTTTATCTTTGTCAAGCCTAATCCTCGATTGGTAGGAGGTAGAGACGTCGGAGTACCATACACGTGTTTGCCCACCTGACATTCAAGTGGGGTTGTCTGCCGCCGGCATGGCTAGCAGCTTGTGGCTATGGAGGACAAAAATATGAACCAACTTCAAGGGTCACCACTGTCTCTAGGCCATCACCTAAACGCGTACCTACTATCCTAAACAAGCTTTTGATTTGATACCACATCGGAAAATGATACCATGAGTTACGTAGAGTAGTCTCCCTCTGATTCTTCCACGCCTGGTTTAATTGATCCCTTTCAAATCCAATCGTATAGTACTACTGGCCATGGCTGTATGTATGCATTTCGTTTTCATTACGTATTTAGAATTTAATTACTGTTGTTTTTTTTTAATATTTAATATTAATATATCAAACTATTCAAAAAACATAAAATAAATTAATTCAAATTAAAATAAATTTAAAAATTCTCCGAAAAGCATTCTAACCACAAAACATAAACACTATCTAAGTTCCAAAATCCTACAGTTTCATGGGTCATGTTGTCCACCCACTGCTTATTTGTTAATTTCTTCCTGAGTTGAAGTTTATATTTTTTATTTTTATTATTCTTAATATGAATATCCAGGTTAGCTGTACGCATCTTAACTAATTTTACAGGTTCTGAAATTAACGACTATGTAAGCCTCCAGTAACCATCATATTAGCAACCACAAGGCTCAAACTTAAAACTATAGGAGAAGTAAATCTTTTAATCCCAAACTTTTATCATTGAGCTTATTGGTATAGTTAAGTACTATCTGAACATATATTTCTCAACCAGTTGTTACAAATCACTTAATTTCTATCTTTGCCTGATGTGGTTCTACAATTTTCCTTTCAAGTTATTTTTATTAGGAGAGATGGATAAGGGGAAGAATAAATTGAGTAAAGTAAAAAAGGATGTGAAGAGAAATGGTGGATATATTGATTTATCATCCATTTAGGAAAAAAGATTGAAGATTAAAAAGATGGAAGGATAAGAGTCGATCTAAGCCGTTGAAATTATACAAGAGAAGATTATTTCTTTTAAAAAAAAAACAAAATAAAAAATACCTCTGAGTACTTCTCCCCTCTCATCCATCCATCCATCGTTCCCTCAAATCCCTTATTGACAAATAGTGTTAGTTTTCATAGTTCAACTCCAAATCAGGCATGAACTTACTAAATTACATAACGTAGTGCAATTGTAGGGAGACAAATACCTTTAATTTGCGTCACCCCCTAGTTAACCTCTCTCCGGGCCGGGCTGGTCTGAAATAGCAACTTTTTCAATCACTTGCTAATATTTTTTTTTTTAATCCAATTATCCTCATATTTTTTTATAAGATGAGACTAGTCCCGTTCAGTATTTGTGGCCGTCACTTTTAATAAGTGTGTTTTTTAAAAATCAAACTTGTATTCTCATTTTTATAAGGATATAACAATGCTTTAACCACTAGACCAACATTTCATTGGTTGCTAATAGCATCTTTGAGTTAGTTAAAGATAGGTTATTCATTTTATTATGTAGAGATTTTTTAACAAGATTTTACATTTTCAGATTAAATCTATTTTTTTATTTAATAAAAAATAAAATATTTATATCAATTCATTAAAATTTTACTTATCATAACTTTACAAATGGTTTGAACTTTAATATTTTTTATTGGATTAAGTAAAATATGTATTTGTTATTGTGATTCATAATATATTAAAATAATTTTTTTATTTTTAATATGAATATATTATAATTAGAAAAATACTAAAAAATTAATTTAATATTTTTTTCAAACATGCATCTCAATAGAGGGGGGGGGGGGGTAAAATGAGAACGGGCGCAGGCATAGCATCATAATTTTGGGTGTTTTGAAATGACACAAATGTCTGCCGCTGGAAGCTCCAAAGGAGGCTGGCTACCAAAGTGGCCAATAACAACGACGACGACAACCCCCACCCGTCTTTCTTTTCAAAAGCACCATCCCTTTTAATTTTTTTGTTAACTGGGACGTCTGCTGAGGCTCTGAATTACATAAAAATTCAAGCCATTTATTGGGACCAAGTGAGAGAGATATTGTACTCGTGTGTATTTATATAAAACAAAACCATACACGAACAGAAGTAGGTGCACCTTCTAGCGACGTTGCCACCGGGATTAATACACAACATGTGGATGAACAGCAACATGTTCCCTTTTTAACCTGAGGAGACCACCAATATTAACCTGTCTTCAAGATACCTGTACTTGAAATGTTTTAATCCTGGACTTAATATCCAGCATGGAAACATGGTTGTACATTTTTCACAAGAGAAACCTGGACAGCCCAATTTTGTCTCCAGTAGCTCGAACATCCTTCTGGATTTGCTGCCTATACTCTCTGAAACTGAACTTTCTATACCTACCTGGCTTGATTCTGCTCTCTATTACAGCATCATAAGAGGGACAGTAGAAATATGCAATGAAAATCTTTCAACCTCTTGAGGAGCTGCCGCTCTGTGTTCAATGCTTCTGGAAACATCATTGCTAAACGCATGCATTTCATTGTCACATGAACATGAGAATTAACAATATATATTTTGATTTTTCTTAGATATTTAATTTCCATTTACACTACTTAGATTAAGCATCATCGTCTGGAACAAGTCACCAATGCTGATTGGATAGCTTGATGTATACTGGTATATATGGATTTAATGCGATGTTCGGATGAGAAAAAAAAATTGGTCTAGTCCCTTATGTGTTAGGCTTGCTGGCAGCCTGGTGAAGCCTTGGACAGGTTCTCTAAAATTGAATGTCGATGGCTCCTCTTTGGGGAAACCTGGTCGGGCAGTTATTGGAGGGGTTTTGAGAGATTCCAACGAGCTCTTTAAGTGTGTTTTCTCTAACCCAATTGGTATTAAGGAAGGAAAGCTAGCTTTGGAATTAAGTGCCTCCTCTCCGGCGACTCCGGTGGATTGGATTACGTGACTGAACCTAATTTGCGCTATTTCATTAAACTGTCCCCGCATTCTCCATGGCTTAGCAGTGTCCAAACCCATCCAATGAACTACCATTTCTTAACTCAGGTTCGCTCACATTACAAGGGAAGGCAATGTCGTTGCTGATTCATTAGCAAAATACAGCCTGAACAGATCAGATGACTTAGTTGCTTAGTTCTGATGCAAGTTAGGTTTTAATCTTTGTTGTTTTTAGGCTTTCTTTGTCCTAACTTTTGTGTAATTTGCCACTCTTTTGATGGCTTTCTTGTTTCCATAATGCAATGTAATCGATTTTTATCAAAAATAAAATAAAATATATTATTCATGAAGCAAACATCGAAACATCAGTAGGGTTTCGATGTAGGGCTGTATTGACAAGACAGAAATTGATGGTGCTATTAAATCATCAGGATAACGCCAAAGATCTCTAATTATGTTCATTGCAATGACTTTAAAGTTCATGGTTCAAGGCTAGCAGCTAGAGATTTCAAAGATATATAGGAAGTACCTGAGATTCTTGTATTATCTCATCTTAGAAACATCAGTCAGAGATATGTGAAAGGCTTCTGACCAGCACAACTGACTCAAACAAGTAGCTTTAGGGTTCCTCCACCGGTAACTATTGTTGGAAATTTAAAAAAAAAAATCGGTTAATAGGTATAATTTAGTTTAATTTAAAAGTAGGGTAAATTAAGATTTTGTTGGAAATTATTCTGGAATAAAAATACTATAACATGAAACGTTAATTTGTTTAAAATAAATTATAAATAAATAAAAATTAATTTCAAAAAACTCTTAATTGAAATATTTTGCAAACCTAAAAATCTTAGTCCCAAATTAAAAGATTACAAAATTTTATTATAGTTTATATAATTAAAAGTTAAAGAGTTAAAATTAAACATGTAGAGCACCAAAGTTTTTATAAAAAAAAACCCTAAGTTAAGTGTATTTTAAACTTAAGCCATATGGGCAGGCTTACTCTACTCGATATGGTATCTTCCTTTTTTTTCCTTTGTTTTTTTTTTATTTTTAGTTTCCATTACCTCTTGATTAGTTTTTACTCTATTGTTTTTTATGTTCTAGAGCTTAGGTTGTAATATTTTGTAGAGAGATATTAAATATAATTTTTTTTAAGTTTGTGGACATTAATTAGAAGTGGTACTGATTAAGGTGATATTATTGGAATCCTCGAAAGTTATTACATTCATTCTGTTTGCACCCAGAGATGAACAATCAAGTTATAAGAGTAAATGATATAACTATTCACAACAACATAATATGCATCTTTTATATAATTTAAGTGCTTCAACAAATGTACTTAACATTTTGTTTAATAAATTTTATATGCATCTCCTTGTGCATGCTTTATCTATAACGCTCTAGTTTTAATTTTTAAATTTATAAATTTATTACGTCATTTTATGTTTATGCTAGAACATATATACATAACTTGGTCAAACTGTTTTATATTGAACTAATCTTTATAAACTTAAATCAACTATTAGTAATTTATCTATAATATGTTGAGTAATATGCTAAGTTTACACAACTAATTAATACAATTAAAGTTCTTTAATTTTTATATTCATGCAAAATTACATCTAGTTAAACTAAACATTAATATACAAAAACAACAATTATTTTCCAATACATTCAAGAAATTATGGTCAGCCCTCTCGTTAAAGGGCTTATGAAACACCTCCAATTGCTCAAATTTCAAGCTCTCCAAAACCTTACTTGGAACCCCATGATTCAACAACTTGAAAGAAACCCTATTAGGATGCAACTTCAGCCACATATTTTATGAAATTATCTCTCTCTAAATATCCAAAATTTAAGTGATTCATATTGTTAAGAGGCAACTCATATTTTTCCTCCATATTGAAAAGTTGCTTCTAATCTCTTACTTCTACTCAAGTGTGTTTAAAAACGGTTTTGTAAGTCTTTTGAAATGGTGTTGGGAAATTTGTTTAAAACATGGTTAATGGACACATTTAAGGTCAAATTAAAGATAGGATTCATTTATTTTTTGGGTTAAAACTTTATTAGAATTAAATATCTAAAATAAACTTTTTAACATGAAACATTAACATGATTTAAACAAATCATGGGTTAATAAGAAATTAATCTAAAAAAAACCTTGGTTATCATGTTTTGAACAAATTCTTAACCCTCTAAAAGCTTTATCCCACATAGAAAATAAACAAGTTTTTCTATGTGGTTTATTTAGTGGGAATACGAAAAGTTAAAATTAGATCTAAAGAAAAACCAAGTTTTTAGAGGGGAGAGGACCTAAGCAAAGTAGATTTTAGGCTTAAACCCCCGTGCACGGCCTGACCCAACTCATGCTCGAGCTTCGGGTCGGGCCTAGGCCTAGGTCTGTAAAATAATTTTGTAGGTTACAAAAGATTAGTTTTTGCCAACTTAACTTTGGGCTTGGGTTTGATGCAAGAGAAATTATTTTCTTCAACTCATTATCTTATCTAACCCATGGATTAAGTTTGATTAGTTCTTCAGTTTTTTTCAAAATTGACTATTCATAACCTAAACATTTTTTATAGCTTTTTAAAACAAAAATTGATAGGTTTAATTCTAATTTTATAGAGGGTAATAAAAGCTGATAATGGAGGGATTTCTATTAGGTTTGGTTGTTAAAATTTTCTATAGAGGTGGAAGAAAAATATTTCTGGTTCATTTTCTACACAAATTATGCATATTGTTTTACACTCTCCTTCAGTTAAGTTTTCATTTAGCTCTTTTCTTTTTAAGCTATAACTTTTCCCTTTATTTACCTCTTAATTGAAAGAATAGATTCAGTCTTTGTAAAGTGATTTCTAAGTTTTATTTTCTTAGTTTGTTAAACCTTGTTTAAGTGTGCAACTAAATAAGAAGTTATTGGTATTTTGTGATATTTATTGAAGTTAGTTCTTTTACCCTTACTAAAAAACAATAAAATCTTAAGGATAAAGGATTAATCCTTAACAACAAAAAAACTTTAGCTTGATCAAATTCTAAAAGCCTTACATGCCTTTACTTTAAGTTTATGTTTTAGTATGCATGCTAGGAATTAGTTTCAATCTTTTATGCATGATTTAATATTTTACTAGTCTTATGTGATAATTTCAAGTTACAACAATTCTATACTTTATCATGCTTATAAACTAAACATTTTATACTCTTTTATTAGTCTTCTAATAATTTTGGATAATAAATGGAACACATTTATGTCCATTGTTTCACATTCTAGCTACACTGAGGCGCAAGAAAACCGATTATGATCTACACTTAACCAATATTAATTTGTGACTCCAAACTCACCGAGTAATTACTCAGATATTGTTCGTGCTTAGAGCCTACAACTTTTATTGGAGTTTTTTAATTTCTTTATGAACTGAAATCTCCTTCATGGTCAGGTAATCTTCCAACCGCAACTGATCACTTTCTAATTAATTGATATAAAACTAATGAAATTAGTCTTCATCTAGTTCACTTCTCGTGATATGTTACAAAAAATCTTTGAAAGTAAAAAAAGAGAATATTCAATCATTTTCTCTTTTTCGTCATTTTCTAGCAACTTTATCTTTCCTCTCTTTAACTCAGAAACTAAAAAAATGAATAAAAATGAACTTTTTGACTAAAATAAAAATTGTCATAAATTTAGAGTGAGTCATGTATTTTTTTTTCGTGTAATTAGAATGAATGACCTATTTAACTCCTTCTCTCCAAATCTTAGGTATCTATCTTTTAACCTCTCTTCTTTCTTGGACCCAAAATCTATATGCAGAAACATAAAAGTGGATCCTTTGCAGTTTGGTTTGTTTCCTTAACTAGGAGTCTAGTTGAAGTTAAAACACATTAAATTAAGGCTAGAGTTTAAGAAATTAGTAAATTTATTTAGCATTTTTTCATTTCAATTTAAATTATCATATATATTTGAACTGATGAGAGACTTCAAGAATTTATTATCCAGAGTTGAAAAGGTAACCATGAAACTTTAGGGTCATATTGCAAAAGGTTTAAAAATGGTGTTGAGGAAATGAAAACGTTATTTAGTGATGGAGTCCAATAGATTAGAATGAGTTACAATCCATTATATCCTAGACTAGATAAGACTATTTGGTTCCACGATTATAAAATTAGAAAAGGCAATGAAAACACCGACACAAAATATTATGTTGCAGTTTACCGATGGAAAATTTCCAACGGGGATTTTAAGAGGAATTAAAACTCGATAGTTTTCTCTTTTCTCCGTTTCATCCTTTTCTTTCAATTCAAATTACAGCAACCCTATCTCTCCCTTAAAAATTCTGGTAGCCCCCTTTCTACAAATTCAGCCACCACATAGAACCTATTAGCGCCAACACAACATCTCTTTAAAAGCCTAAGTTTCCCTCTTTTAGTTCTATTTTTTGATAAGTTTCACTCTACTAAGGAAACCCACTCATTTATGTTTTAAGTTTATTTATTAAAAAAAATTTGTAGTATTTGTGATTTACTTGTATATTTAAGTGTTTTACTTATTTTATAATGATAGTTTTATAGTATTAATGTATGATTTGTATTTTAAGGTTTGTTTGGGATTTGAGAGAAAATTATTTAATTTTCCACTTGATGAAACTGAGTATGATTTTGTAATTTAGATGTGTTAAAATTAAAGAAATGATGGGTGATTTAATGGGTATTAATTATTTTTGTGTTAATTTTATGGTTTAGTTAAAAATTTAGAAAAATTTGAATTTGTGTGGAATTGATATCAACTAGGGTTAAAGTATATTTCAACTTATGAGGTATATGATAGCTATTGGATTATGAATTATATTTTTCTAAATTGGAGGAATTGAGTTAATTTGGAATTAAAGAAATAATGGGTTATTAAGTTATTAGTTGGTTAATTGTGTAGCTTAATTGTGATTCAAATTTAATAAATAATTGAATTTGTGTTTAATAGTATGTTTAAATTTTTAAATTATGTTTATTGTTTGATAATACATTTCAATTTGAAGCAAATTGATAGCAAAATAAAAGAAAAGGAAGCTTTCTATTTTGTAAAGTCGTGTACAATAAGAAAGAGTGCAAGGTATTTTAAATCTCTATAAATTTATGTTTTCTTTAAATGTGTACCCTAGTTGTAATAAAAAAAGTCATACATGTTTAATTTAGTTTTTACATCTTTCAAGATTAGACGAGATATCTACTCTAAAATCTTGATCGATCTTATATGCCTAGATTATGTCTGTTGCTTCATTTAATTACTCATAAATTTGAATTTTATTTCTTTGATGTCCTTATATGTTTGTCTAATAAGAAACCAATACAAATACGTCTAATGTTGAATTTTGGTAGCTTTGGTAGCTTGACAACACAAAGTTAAAGAATCAACCGAAAAAAAGGGAAGATTGTGGTTTATACTCAACTACTACCATCTATGAACAAGGATAAGATGGAGACAAAAAAATATACAAGCTAGTGGTGGTGAGATCATATGATTAGTAAGGTGAAGAAAATGAATTACAGAGATTTATCGTTTGTGGGAGCAAAGAAATTTTCTCATATGGAGTTCTGTTAAGGATGTTCTATTTATCGGGTTAAGCAAATGTGATCATTATTGTAAATAAGACATTTTGATTAATTAGAGTTATTGTTAGATTATTACTTTTGTTAACCATTATAATCATATTCCCCATATGCTAAGTTTTATTATTACAAAACAATTTTTGCTGAGCATAATATGAAGTTTAATTGGAGAATTGTTGTAGGAACAATACTAGGATTATATTGGATGTCCAAATAATATTAGGGACGATAAAATTAGATGTGTGAAGAATTTTTATTGGTTTTTTGGTATTTAGAGATTTTTTTTTTTGTTGTTGTTGTTGTGGTTATGAGTTTAATATAAGTAATTATTGATTTAAGGATCATAATAAATAAAACAATAAAAATAAAAAAATTGAAAACACCAATGAAGATGTCAGCGGATTATTCTTTTTAATGTAAATAAAATATTTCATCAGTAATTCTATCGGTATTAAAAATTACCGGCGGAATAAAAACTTCAATAAGCAAGTTTTCAACATCAATATTCCATCTAATTCCAACATAATTTTCCCTAAATACTGACAGCATATTCCGTCACCATTGTTGAATTTTCTAGTAGTGTAAAGTCCCACTATGATGCTAATGCCTTAACAAATCTCTTATAGCCCAATGATACTGAAGGATTGGAAACTATAAAAGAAGGTAAATGGATTCATTGCAAACTGTTTTTTTACTTTCTTTTTTTTATTTTCTCAGTATAGTACAGTCTACAAGATTTTTAATAAAGGGCTTCTAACTTCTACACCTGCAATCTTTATTCTTATAAAAAAAAATTCATTTTTCATTTTTTATGTATAATGAAAATAGAATTTTAATAAAAGCTCATAAGGATTTATACAACATTTTTGAAAGTGATGAATGCATACCTTAAAATTCAATTAAGAGCCAAGCAAAATATTTCCATGAGTGCCTATGGCGGTCCTTCCATCATATTCTTCTGCCTTGGCAATTCACATCAGTCTCAAAATATTTCAAGGATATTTGGCGCGACTAGCCCACTGTTATATATAAACTGAAGGTGATAACTGAAGCTATGGTTCCATCAAGGCTGGTTGTCCGATATATATACTCACTCCCAAAACATAAACAAAATCAACCAAACACAACAACCAATCAAGTATTCCGGTGGTTTCGTCTAATCGTACTCGCTAAAAGAATACAAATACTAAAATAAGTGCATTTAACGTTCATGTAAATGAGTATTAGTAGAAGACAATATGTTGAAAAATCTATGTTCTTCATAAGATAAAGACGAGAAATAAAGAGCATAAACTGTATAAAGAGCAAAGCCCAATTATGTTACTCATCATCCTTGTATGGGTACTCCTCTGGAACTTGCTTTAGAAGTTTCACCTGCAACTCAAGCCCAATTATGTTACTCATCATCCTTGTATGGGTACTCCTCTGGAACTTGCTTTAGAAGTTTCACCTGCAACTCGAATGCATCATCACCTCGAAGCATATCACGAACCCATGTCACTTCAGTCTTCATTGACACCTGAAATTAAAGATGAGACAGATCAGTTCAACGAAAAATAAGAAAGGCTTGATCCAGGCTCAGCTTTCATGCCCTCAAAATACAAGCTTGATGTTTAAAGAAATTTCAGAGCAACAGGCACATTATCTAGCATTTCTTTTCACCCTGATAAGATCACTAAAACATACAGTCTGTGGAATATAAAAGGCGGCAAGGAAGCTCATGACAATCATTTATATGAAGACCGGTGATGATGCTCAAAGGTAAAAAATAAAGGGAAGCTACCGTCATCTCTGCCATACCACTGGGGAAATTATGTTTTTTAATGATTGAACTTCCTAAGAGCTGGTCCTCTCAGCCTTAAGTGTTGATATCAAAACTTTAAATGGGAAGTGATTACTGTACTAACTAAATGTCACCTTCATAATTTACTTGGCAAAAAATCAACGAATGCAAGGGAGCACAAAACCAAGTTTCCACTATTCTATAGCCATTTTTTTGTAACAAGGACAAAAACCAAAATTAGGAAAAACCCACATGCATTTGAGTAAAAGGACAATGATAATTATGTGTAATAGAAGAGGACAGCACTCACCATCTCTAGTGCCCCCCTAACGACTCCACTTAAGATGTTGCAATAGTATAGACCTTGACATGTGTCTGGAAGTTCAACAAAGTCTACCAGGGGATTGTCCTCCAAAACAATGCTGCAACATGTCCCATCAGCATCCCAGTTGGTAACAGAGGCACCTACCCCTAGGAACATTTTGAATCCAACCTGTATAAGAGCTCTGTTAGTCTATTAATATGATCTATTATTTACTTGCTTATGACAAAATTATGTTATTTGGAATTGCAGCTGCACGAACATGTCATGAAAAATGATATACCAAACAGTGACACAACTTAAAGAAAGCCAAAAAATATCAGTGCATTCCAGAACAATCTCAGCTTAAACTAAGACTGCCAAATAGCCGACGAAAACTGAAACAATCACTGCTTCACCAGGCAATGGGGAATAGTTTGAAAGCTCCTTTCCCAACCAAAGACATTGTACATGCTTTTGGAAGCGAATTCAACTACAGATATTAGATTGGATTAGTCAAGATAGGGGGGACAGATTGCCTTTTCTTCAAGGCTATGACTAAGCACACAGTAACAGTGTATCATACATGCTGGAAACAAGGTTTAATTAGTGATCAAATTCAACGTTGATCATCATTTTTAGCTCAATGCTAGAGACGAGATCAACTTAACTATCTTCATCTACAGATTCAACTCTTTATTATCATTCACATTATCAACTTGCTCAATATACACAAGAAAACAGTGGAAGATAACAGAGACAGTAGCACATTGACTGGCTGGAGAAATAAGCAATAGATTATTTTGGTTCACACTTCATGCATCATAAACAAGAAGCCAAATAACCGTGTCTAACAACTTGCCTCAAAACAATCATGAGGAAAATTTGGGCCAACTAATTTTTTGTGTGATGAATCAAATAATGTAAGCAGACCTTTGCGATTACATCAGCTGTCTCCTTGAAGTCCACACATCTGGAAACATTGGATTTTGCTAGAAACTCATCAATCAGTCGAACTCCAATATTATAACCCCTGCAACAATAATCAACTAATCATATGATCGATTCAGAGTTTGACACAGACGATCTTATCACCAAGTTAAATCAACAAACAAAATATAAAAGTTGCTTCTCAAATTCCAAACATTTTTCTTTTATTGGTAAATATCTAATTTTAGTACAATCGTTATTTCACTAGTTTTCCACATTGAATCCATATATCTTCATACTTAAAGGTAAAAAAAGCCACACACACGCACACAATAAAAATCAATACTTTAATTTTTAAATCATAATTAAGCAATTAAAATGACTGCTACAGCATAATTAAAATTTGAACAGAGAGGTTACACATAACACATACATCTGATCAAGCTGTTTATTAACTTCCTCAACTTCTTCAAGATCCGTAAGCAACTGACGCACAATTGCTCCATAAGTCAACGTAAATAACTCCGCATTCTACATCAAAATTCACTAACAAACATAAATTACGCATCTAAAAACCACTATCATCACAAGAATTTCCTGATTTTCTAGTAAAATTGGAGGAAAATAAAATTAAATCGGATTGAATTCTAGGTTTTCACGAGGTCGTGTTTGGTTAATGAGAAAATGAAGAGAAAGTTTAGGGCATACCACGTGCTCAACGCTAGCGAAGATTGCGTCGCCGGATCGAGGAGCAACAGGAGCCATTGTGTTAACCGATAGGAGAAAGAGATCTGAAGTGTGTGATTTTTATGGTGATGTCTTTCTTTGCTGCTTTCAGTAGGAAGACGAAGAACTCATTAACTGCGCTATTTTTATTTGTTTTTTTTTTTTTTTTGGTTGTCGTCGATTTGAGAATGGCATGGGCTGAGATGTGGAGATTTGGGTTTTTTTTTTTTAATTTCAATTGGTATTGGGCTTCAAATTAAGGCCCTAAACTTTAGCTGCTTGAATTTTTAAATTTTTTTTTTTTTTTTGTAATGAAAAACATAAAAATACAAATACTCTTGCCATGTCCATACTCTCGTACAAGAAGTCAAGATTTTTTTTTATTTTTTTATTGTTTAAATTATATATGAGATGAATGTTCAAATATATGTTTATATTGTTTAGCTAATATCTTCATTTGATGTATTTTATAATATTCAACCAAATGTCCAAGCATGTTTATTATATTTATTAACATTATTTTTTCTTATTTTTATTGTTGTTTAAATTAAAGTTATTCTTGTATAATAATAATAATCATGTCTCATTTTATATTTGTCTTTTCATAATTTGTCTTTGCTTTTTCTTCTTCTAAAACATATGATTTATTTTAAAAAAAAATCCATTTTCTTACATTTCATTTTCATTTTCATTTTATTTTATGTTTTTTTGTAATCCTCCAAGATTGATTCAACATATAAACTTGTGCTAGTTTTGTCTTTTTAGCTTGTTTTTTTATTATCTTTTTACTTTTTGGTCTCTCTATATTGTTGTTGTCGCCAAGTACAACATTATCTTCTTCTAAGTTGATTGAACTTTGAATAAGAGAAGAATAAGTTGTGGGAGTTGCATTTCTAGTATTCTTAGATTTGTTCTTTGAATTTGCAATCATTCATTTAAGTTAATTCTTTAATTTCTCCGAGTAATGTTAAAATAAAAAGATTATCTTAAAAATTTCTTGATATGTGATATTTGCATCTTTGAATTTTTTTAATTTGTTTTTTTTTTTTGGTAATGAGAAACATAAAAATACAAATACTCTTGCCATGTCCATACTCTCTTATACAAGAAGTCAAGATTATTTTTTTATTATTTAAATTATATGCGAGATGAATATTCAAATATATGTTTATATTGTTTAGCTAATATCTTCATTTGATATATTTTATAATATTCAACAAAATATCGAGGCATGTTTATTCTATCTATTAACATTATTCTTTTTTTTTTATTGTTGTTTCAATTAAAGTTATTCTTGAATAATAATAATAATCATGTCTCATTTTATATTTTTGTCTTTTCATAATTGGCCTTTGCTTTTTATTCCTCTAAAGTATATGATTTAAAAAAAAAAATCCATTTTCTTACATTTCATTTTCATTTTCTGTTCTTTGTAATTTTTTAAGATTCATTCAACATGAGAACTTGTGCTAGCTTTGTCTTTTCAGCTTGTTTTTTTGTTATATTTTTACTTATCAGTCTCTCTATATTGCTGTTGTCGCCAAGTACAACATTATCTTCTTTTAAATTGATTGAATTTTGAATAACAAGAGAATAAGTTGTGGGGGTTGCATTTCTAATATTCTTAGAGTTGTTTTTTGAATTTGCAATCATTCGTTTAAGTTAGATCTTTAATTTCTCCGAGCAATGTTGAAATAAAAAGGTTATCTTAAAAATTTCTTAATATATGATATTCGTTTCTTTGACCTAATAATAAAGCAATTTGGAATGCATTAATTAAAAAGTTGATAAGTTAAATGAATTTAAATATTAGAGTTTTATATAAACAATATCTTATCTTTGTAAGTGAAACCACTCTCGTTCTATTTTTGTTTTGAGTATGGTACAAACAAAACTTATTAACTGCTAGTTTAATAGTTAACTAACAATGCATTAGAGAACTTGATGTATGCTCAAATATAAACCTTTTGTTTTCATTGTAATTTTTGTGATTTTTTTCCAATACGCCTTACTTTTTTCATTTCCTGGATTCATGCTAGTGTTAATCCATACCTCTACAAGGAAAATATCTTCTTCATCCCTAAAGTTGCTTGTTCACTCTATCTTTTTAGTCATAGGTGGGTTTTCATATGGATCTTGACTTTCACATAGATCTTGGGATGGCACAATGGATTGATTAGATGATGAAAGATAAAATCACATCTGAACTTCATCAAAAGTTATAAGAATATTTTTACCTAAGCTCATGAATATTTTTTAGAGTAATCTAAAATTTCTTAAAGAAATGAATCTAAAGATTTTTTAAAAAAATAAAAACTAAAAAAAAACCATAGTTATGAGAATCTAAGTTTTTTATAAACAAATAAAAAAAACCCTAAAATCATATAAAATTTTCAATTTATAAACTTATCTTTTTAATACAAAAAATATAAAAGATAAAATAAAAGATACAATATATGGGTTGAAGAGAGAGAGAGAAAGGAAAAGGATTTTGGTTAAATGGAGAAAAAAGAAGAATTCTCTCTCTCTCTCTCTGTGTATATATATATATATATATATATATATATATATATATATATATATATATATATATATGCTTAGTGCTCCATTAATGCTTCAAGAAATCTTCATTAATTTATGCTTTATTAATGTTTGATGGAAGTTTATGTGCATGCTTTGAATTTTTATATATGATATATTTCTCGTCATGTTTGACTAACTTAAGCATAAAAGGAACCCTTATACACAAGGCGACTTATTTTGTAAGAGAGTGTGCATCAAGTCCAGGGCCTAAATTATATTTTCAAGCCACTCATCACTTAGGGAAAGCCCAAATCTAACTAAGGTTTTTCCTAACCTTTCAGTGGTGTTGTCTATAGGAACCTGAATAAAAAATTGGTTCATTTTCAATTTGTTCTTATCAAAATACTTTTCATGACTGATGAAATTCTAATATAGGAGAGAGTGATCAATATTCCTACCACAATAACTCTCGCCCCTCTAATCTCTAACAACTCAGTCACCATATGCCAATGTTTGATAATGTTGTTTAAGCCTTATATAAAAAGCTTTGCACTCTTCTGTTTCCTCAATACAATATCTAGCTTCATTACATGTACCATATATATATAGATGACCTCAATTCCACGAAGGAATTAGACAAAACAAGCAAAGTTAGTGTGACTAGATAAGGTCCCTCGTTTTCATATAACAAAATATCCATGACATCATCAATCTCCTACTAGAGTAATTAAGAGGAACACTAAAGGGCATATTCATGATCATTTGACATTTCTCGAGCTCTTAACCATACATCTCACCACCACAATAAAAGAATAATAAAAGAGAATTTCTGAAATGTTTTGCTGAGTTCTTTCACTAAGAGAATTACAATATATATACATCAAGAATGATCAAATGCTTTAATTCTAGGGTCTAATATAGTAAACATAATCAAATCCCTTAATCTTAAACCTATTATAGGAAGGATTACAACAAGAATATATAGAACAATAATGAAAATCTTAGAGATATAATCAAGGGATATACAGTTATGAAAGAAACTAAATAAGAAAAGAAGAATATATTGACATCCCCCCTTAAATTGATGTGGTTAAGTCTAGCAGCATCAATTTGCTACTGAGAAACTTGTGTTGTTAGTGTGTCAAAGCTTTCATAACGACATCAGCTATTTAAAGATCAATAGTAAGATGAGGAAGAGTGATAACACCTCGAGTAAAGGTCTTTTTAATGCAATGACAGTCCACCTCTATGTGCTTTGTGCATTCATAATATACCAAATTCGTAGCTATTTGAATGACACTAGTATTATCACCATGAAGTAGAGTAGGATCAGTTGGAGGAAATCCAAGTTCAGAAATAAGACCACGTAACCACACAATTTTAAAACAAGTTGCAGGCATAGCTCTATACTCAGCCTCCGTAGAAGATTTAGAGACACAGTCCTATTTCTTACACTTTCAAGAAATTAACCTATATAAAGAGCGTCTCAGCTTGCAAACTTTATCAGAAGTCGTCTGAACATACCAAGTAGAGGTTTCATGTAAATCTCTTCCTTAATATCCCGGTTCAAGAAGGCATTTTTTACATCTATCTGATGTAAAGGCCAAGCTTTAGAGGTTGCAATAGCAAGAATTGTTTTCACTGTGGTCATCTTAGCAACTGGTACAAATGTTTCTTCATAGTCGATGCCATATTCTTGTTTATTGCCTGAGCAACTAATCAAGCTTTGTATCTATCTAAAAAGCCATCAAACTTGAGTTTCATAGTATAAACCTACTTACTACCAATGAGCTTAACATGTGGAGGACAAGAAACAATGTGTCAAGCATGATTTGCCTCAAGTGTTTGAAGTTCTGCTTCCATTACTTGTTGCCAACACTTATGTTCGATAGCCTGATTATAACAAGTAGGAATGGAAATAGAAGATAAAGTAGTAGACATAGCCATAGGGGTTGAAAAACCATACCTTTCAGGAGGTTTGTGAGGTCTAGAGCTTCTATAAAGAGGAGGTGGATCATAGAAAATGGGTAGAACAAGATCAGATATCGCAAGAAGATGTGAAGGAATCTCAGTGAGACCTGTAGAAGGATCAAATGCAGGAAGAGTGCATATATAATAACATAACCAAGTGTAAACCTTTATACTAGTGTTGGCGACTCAGGAAAATGTAGTAAAACAGATAGAGAAGGAAATTTTAAAGTCTGTTGTGTGTGAAAAAAGAGCTGATTTAAAAAAAATAACATCCCTAAAGACACAAGTTTGACGGGCATATGGATCATAACAAAGAAATCCTTTTTGGGTTCTAGCATATCCTAAGAAAGCACACTTGACAAATTGGGCAGTAAGTTTATTTCTCTTATGTGCAAGAAGGTGAACAAAACAAACACATCCAAAATTATAAAGGTTGGAATAATTTGGTGCATCTTCAAACAAATAAAAGTAGAGAGAATCATTATTCAAGTTGGGAGATGGTAATCTATTAATCAAATAAACAGTAGTAGACAAAGCTTCACACCAAAAATAAAAAAGAACACAACACTTAATTAGAAGAGTTCGAACAACATCAAGAAGATGATGATTCTTTCTTTTAGCCATACCGTTTTGTTATGGGGTGAAAGGACAAAAACGTTGTGATATAATCCCATGAATTTGAAAAAAAATTGAAATTTATTTGACATATATTCACCACCTGAATCAGATTGTAAAATTTTGATTTTGACAGAAAATTATGTTTCAACTAAGCTAAGAAGGGCTTTGAACATAGAGAAGACCTCACTTTTAGACGGAAGAAAATATACCCAAGTAAAGCGAGTGAAATCATCGATAAATATAACAAAGTATTTGTAATGTTCATGAGAAATTACAGGTGCAATACCCCATACATCAGTATGGATGACTTCAAAAGGTTTGGTGGTGCAGGTTTTATGCAATGGAAAAGGAAGCGTTTTGCTTTTACCAAGTTTGCAAGATGCATAATCAACAATATCATTATTAGAAGAAGTCAAATTTTTATTTCCAAGTAAACCAGATTTAAGCAAGACTCGAAGTGCATGAGAATTAGGGTGTCCTAAACGTCTATGCCACACCTGATTATCACATTGAACAACATTACAAGCAACATAATTTGACATAGGAGAGGGAGATAGAAGCAATGGAAATAGACGTCCCACTTTAAGTCCTTTCGCGATTATCTTCTCGAACACTTGATCCTGCACAAGACAACCAAAATTTGAAAAATGAATATCATAATTGTTGTCAAGCCAACATACATAAGATTAGTGGACAGCTTAGGAGACACAAAAACAGTATTCAAAAGGGCTGAAATATCATCAACAGCTGTGATAGGCAAGGGATTACCATCGACAGTACGAATATGAATATCTCCTTTATATTTTTTAACTTTATTTAAAGGTAAGGCAGTGTTGGTCATGTGATTGGAAGCAGCAGAATCAAAATACCAAGGCTTAGGAATATAATTTCTTCTACTTGAAAGGCCTAAAGCAGAAAGGGTAGAAACTATCATTTGTTGGACCATTTTAGGAGTAATAGAAGACATTATAGGTAGTTTCAGATTTCTTTGAAGGCCAGGTGGAACAATCTTTGATGATATGCCATGTTTTCTTACAATAATTGCACAATTAGTGGCAATATGCCCAAATCCTTTGCAACGATAGCACTGAACATTAGTCATATCTCTGCCTCCTTTAGACCTCCCTTAAGCAGCGTAAGCAACAGGAATTGAAGTAGAATTTTAAGCTTTCTGCTCCAAGACAACCTGTGTAACGATCCGTTGTTCTTTCCTGAGAAGCTCTATTACACAAATATCCAATAAATGAGCTGGTTCTCTATTCATCAGGTTAGACCTGATTGCTTTAAAATCCCCTCTTAACTTCATTAAAAACTAGTCACACTTGTTAGTCTCATCCACACTTTAGATAGTAATGAGTTCTTCAGGAGGTACACTTGCAAACACAATATCGGTGTACTCAACCTAAAGATTTGCAAAAAAAAGAATAAAACTCTTGCATTGACATACTATCTTGACTGAGTTGACCCAACTTGAGTTCTAATTGGAACCTTCATGTTGTATTGCTTTGGTTATAAATGTTCTTCAGGTAATTCCACATTTCTCTAGAGGAATTATAAGGCTTGAGGTTGAGAAGCATGAAGGGTTTCATATTTTTAAGGATCCAAGACATAATATGAGCATCCTTTACCTCTCATTTCACATATTTCTCCTTCTCCTTCTCACTGTTAGGTGCAAGATCTGTCCCAACAATATGACCCCATAATTCCTTTCCCTTAACAAAAATCTAAAATTAGAATACCTAGGCAGAATAGTTCTTGCCTTTAAATCGAATAAGAAAATGTTCAGATCATTCCAGAGACATGATTTAACTAGAAACAAGAACTAAGAGATCATATCCAAGAAAACAGAATAGAAGAACACGAGAAAAAAAGGAACAAAACAATAAGATCTTAGAGCTAGATAAAGAACCAGAAACAAGATGAAATGATTTCAAAGTTTTGGCTCTAATACCATTACAGAATAATAAAAGAGAATTTCTGAAATGTTTTGCTGAGTTCTTTCACTAAAAGAATTACTATATATATATATATATATATATATATATATATATATACACACACACACACATTAAAAATGATCAAATCCCTT
>Ga0325400_1001313_pt1 | contig 20295 bp, 13 predicted proteins | sample PopdelMetagenome_2_FD_205662 | JGI IMG/M metagenome (GOLD analysis project Ga0325400, IMG submission 205662) | Populus deltoides microbial communities from Bellville, Georgia, United States - Xylem-PdKOR-R1 | ecosystem: Host-associated > Plants > Phyllosphere > Stem > Wood/Secondary xylem...
GTATGTTAATTATATATCTATATATACCATTTCTTTGAGATTTGCATGTGCTTTCTTTAGTGTAAATATCTTTTAAAAATATTAATTAAAATATATTTAACTAATAATTTTTTAATTTTTAATATCAACACATCAAATCATTAAAAAACACCTAAAAAAACATTAATTTTATTCTTTTTAAATCAAATTACAGAGATGTCTTTAATCGGATAGAATTGGGATGTCTTTGCTACTGACCAAACAACAAGACATGATTCGATGTTACTTTTCCCGAACTATGTAAAAGAAGTTGCAAGGTTTCATGGATAGATAATTTGAAGCTTAAATTATATATTTTTAAAGATCATGGATATAAATTCATAGTTATTAAACTTAACCCCACTCGGCGAGTTATTCGGAAACCAACAATTTGAAGTCTAATCCAAGTTGAATTTCTAGTTAATTAGAAAAATATTAACTCGATAAAACATTGTTGATCTTATTGGTTTTTTTCTAATCTAATTTTGTGATCAAACCGTATCCAAACTCGATTTGATCAATTCTAAATATAACAAAACAGCATTGTTTTAATTAAAATAATCTATCACAGTTGATCCAATAGTCTAATAACCTAATATATTTCCCAACTTGATATTCGAGTATTATGTAAATCCCTGAATAAAATTTAGAAAACTAAGAATTAATATATATACTAAAATATGTATTCAATTAATTTTCAAGACATAAAGAATGAATCACTTCGGGGTGAATTAATCTCAGGTTATACATGTATAATGATGGGAAAAAAAAAAAGAAGCAAAGTACAACATTGAAAACTAATATAGATTCGATGTGCTAAGAAACAAAAATTAGGTAAGCACTTGAGATGTATGGACTTTAACTTGTCATTAGATGTTTAATTCGAATTTTAATAGAAGCATGCGAGGAATACCAACTTGTGATATCAACTAAGGTACTTTTTTCTATAAGTAGTGTGAAATATATGTGAGGTGTCATGAACATCTAGAGACTTGGCTCGAAGCCAGGGGAAAAAAATGTATAGGTTTCATGTGAGCTCGAATACCAAACCCAACACTAATGCTGTAATATATTTACGAATCCAGCATGTGGGAGACACTCGTGTTGATGTAGATTGGTTTACAAATATTAGTAAAGACTTATTACATGTTTCAAATAAGTTAATAGCTCTTGGCCCAGGATAAAAATATTGAAAGAGACATTTTAGTATTGATTTTAAAAGTTTCAATGAAGTCAGATTTGAAGGATACATTGAAGTATTAAGAAGATGTCCGAGTACAAATTATTCATGTGCAAGAGGAGCCCAATCCAACTTTATATGGGCCATGACGTTTCAGCAACAAGGGTATCAATTTTTTAAATTTTCAACCAGCCTTCTATTTTTTATGTTTCTATGTGTTTTATGGATTCCTAATTAGTTTTGGACTTCCTATTATGTATGAAAACATTAATTATTTTCTTTATGTAATAGGATTTATTATTTTGTGAAACAAAGTGGAGGCAAAGCTTCCTAATTATACAAGGAGGTTATTATAGCAACTTCAATTGTGTTTTCTAATATTAGAAGGGTCTTAAGAGGCGGTAAAAGAAGGAAATTAATACCAGCAATTACTTTCCTTTTAAAAAGAAAAACATAAGTCTAAAATCAGAATCATATCACAACTTGGAAACATCATGGACACCTTTTCTTTAGTTTCTAGGATTAATGGGCTGCATGGAAGGCTATAAATAAGCTTTTAAATCAGTTCTTTTATATTTTTTTTCCTTCTCTTCTTCTCACAACATAACAAGGATTTAATATTATGGGTTTTATTTTATTTTGTTAGCTACTGCTCAAGGCTTATTTAGACTTAATTAATACTTTGTTTTCAACTAGAATTCAAGGCTTGTTTGGATCAGGTTATGAGTTTTAGTTTAAGGTTTTGGGGTCAATTTTGTAATCGGAACAAATCAATCCACTAAGGTTAATTTTTTTCGAAAACTATTTAAACACATGTAATCTAATTTCGACAGTCATTGATGAATAATATTTCTGAATTTTTTAATTTTAACGTGTGAGAGTAATTTTTGCATTCTTCGGTTCTTGAATGAATTAAATCTGACTTATCGAAGATTAAACAGCTTCGTGATGTCATTCGACTTCATTTCAATAATGTTGGTGCCTTGGGGTAAATTCTCATTGTGTCACACTCCTCCTACAAACCTATTCAGCTATCCAGAATCAAATCTCAATCTTGATTGTGAATTATATGATCATGTGATCATGAGATTCGCATCACGCGCACTTTGAGCGACGTATGCAACGCCTCCTAGTGGTTAAACATGTCCATCTACCATGTAGTTAGATGTGCCGCTGCGTCCTTTTTCAGTTGGTATAGCGTGTGTCATTAATGGTTGAGTGGTTTGTTGTATATGAGCTTTTTTCTTCTTTTCTCTCTCCATCCCTAAAAATTGCAGATTGATCTTCTTTGTTTTTTGTATATATGTTTTGGTCTTTGGTCTTTTAATTACTTATTTTTGTCCTTGACTCTAATAAGAGTTTTATTTTCTTCAATCTCAATTTGTAATATATTATGCTTTTAAATTTCATCCTTAATCTTTTGATTCATGATTTCTTTAGTTGACTCTTATATAAAAGTTTTGTTTTCTCAATTTTGCATTTCAATTCAAGTTTATTTAGTTTTATTGTTTTCAATTTCGTTCTTAATTTTTATTTTTTTATTTTTTGTTGGAGTTATTTTTCTCTTCAATTTAACCCTCCAAATAAAAATTTGGGTCCTTTTTTTCTTTTAATTTCTTTTTCTTTTTCTTTTCCTCTTTCCTTTTGTATAAGTATTATTTATTTTCAATTTAGTCCTTTGATTTTCATTTTTCATATATTCTTTTTTATATTTTGTGTTGTCTTTGGATTTCTTTTTTTTTCCTTAACTCTTTTTTAAAAATTTTATTGGTTTTTAATCTCACCCTTCAATTCAAGTTCATTGTGTGTTATTTTTTTTTCTTTATTTTTTTTCTTTTTGTTTGAGTTATTTTTCTTTTCAATTTAACCTTCCAATAAAAAAAAATAGTTTCCCCCTAATTTAAATTTTATTTCAATTTTCACCCTCATTATTTTAATTACCATTTATTATTTTAAATCCCTTTGTTTTTTTTTTCAAGGTATCGTGATCTTTTTAAAAAAATATTTGATAAATATCATTGTTTTTTTATCATTTAATTAAAATAAAACTAACTCATTAATCTCATTCAGAGTTATAAATCAAATCGTTAATATCATGTATTTCTTTAAAACATGTTTCATCATCTAGATATTACTAGTTGACATGCACGCGCGTTGCCACGGGCTTATGGCATGCTTATGCGTTGTCATGGATTTGTAAAAAAAAATCATGAAAAATTTAAAAACAATATATATGGAGAAACATTATTGCAATCCAAAATATTTTCAAGAAAAATTAAACTACAAAGTTAAATTCTCAACCAGTTTAATATTAAAAAAATAAAATAGACAAAGATAATTTAGAAACAAATTCAATAAAAAAAAAGGAAAAAAATCAGGAAACACTGCAGCAATCTATAGTGTTTTGTGAGGAAATATACAATTTTAATTCACAACCAACTCAATATTAAAAAAATAAAATCAATAAAGATAATTTTAGAAAAAATCATACAAAAAACGAAAGGGAAAAAAACTATGCAGGAAAACACTGTAGCAATCTATAGTGTTTTATAAGAAAATCTACAGTTGTAATTTTCAATCAACTCAATATTAAAAACAATAAAATCGATAAAGATAATTTTGAAAAAAATTATAACAAAAAAAATCATGTGGAGAAACACTTTAGCAATTAACGGTGTTTTAAAGAAAAAAATTACAAAGCTAAATTTTCAACCAGCTCGGTATGAAAAAAATAAATTCAATAAAGATAATTTTGGGAAAAAAAATCGATAAAAAAACATGTGAAGAAACACTGCAGCAAGAAAAAATCATGTGGGGAAACACTGTAGCAATCCACAATGTTTTTTTTTTCAAGAAAAAAACTACAAAGCTAAATTATCAACCAACTCAATATGAAAAAAATTAAAATTGAAAAAGATAATTCTAGAAAAAAATAAAGAAAAAAAACCATATGAGGAAACATTGTATCAATCAATAGTGTTTTAAAAGAAAAACTACAAAGCTAAATTCTCAACCAGCTTAATATTTAAAAAATAAAATTGACAAAAATAATTATGAAAAAACACAAAAAAAACAAAAAAAAGACAATTTTAGGGGAAAAACAAAAAAGCAAAAATAAAAATAAAAAATAAAGAAAAAAACATGCGGGAAATTTAAAACTAAATTCTCAACCAGCTCAAGTTAAAGCATCTGTTCAAGCTCATTTTGGAGAGCTCGATAATTTTGTTGGCTTTTTCAGATGTTACGGTATGCCGATTTCTTTAGAGTTTGTTGACGCTAACTATCATCTGCTGCTTTCAATTTTACTTAGAATTATCAACTTGTCCTTGCCTGTGAGCTTGAGAAAAACTGCTTTTTGTACTTTTTATATTCCATGTTGGGTACATAAATTTGCAGCTTCAAATTCCTCTAAGAATGAGAGCTCACTTGCAGGTTCCAAGTGTGGGTGGTAATCACACTCTCAAACTGTAGCACTTGAAGGTGCACTTCAAGTAATTGAACACATGTAACCATGGAATTTTATCTTGAGTTATTAATATTACTGTTTTTTTAACTGATATATTGACTGAATTTGATATTGTTGATCTTTCTTATTTGAATTTGAAGAATAAAATGAAAAACACGCCAAGAAATACAAGGAGAGATGCATTACTGAGATAAACAGAACAGGTGAACAATGATCCCTAATAACTATTGTAAATTTGCATCAAAAGAGGGAGCTTCATCATTTTTCCTTCTCAGTCTTTTTTCTTCGTGTACTTTTTTCTTATAGTGCAGTTAGGCCTGTAAATTGCCTTAAATCAAACTTAGGCAGTTAAGAAAATCAAATGTCAGATATGTTGGTTTTACAATACATAATATCCCAACATTATGAACTTCCCTTTTTAACTATTATGAGTTTCTAAACTTGCAAAACAAAACGAGCTATTGTTTTTAGCTATATGTTCATCTGATATCCTCACTGAGCTCACATGTTAGACATGTTGACAAGAACTAATTTAGCAATCAAATATTATAAATTTAAAAAACTAGAAATTAGGAATAAGTTTAGGAAAAATTTTGATATATTTCTATTCTTAGTTTTCCACCCTTAAACAAGATTGTTATTGTACATATATATATGTACAAGTTCTATGCAATAAAGAAAGAGTATTGTGAATTGATACAATCAATTATCTCTAAACTACCCAAACATTGTTGACATGGTATCAAAGCTACTAATCCAATTCTAAACCATTTTCAAATCACAAATAACCTAAAACAATGGCATAACTAAACCAACCAAACCATGCTCAGATTACAACCATAAATTTCAAAACCAACACTCAAACCAACTTTACCCAAAACCCTGACCTGCCAATTATCGTCCCTAGAATCAAACTTAATGGTTAGAATTATGAACTATGGTCACAGATCATGGAATTGTTCATCTCCGACAGAAACAAACTTGGATTAATCACCGACAAAATCAGACAGCCAGTACTTCCTGACCCAACATATAGTAAATGGAGAACAGAAAATGCAATTGTTAAAAGTTGGATTATCAATTCCCTAAACCCAGATTTAATTGGGAATTTTATCAGATTTCCTACAACTAAAGGTGTTTGAGACGTCATTGCCACAACCTACTTCGATGGAGGAGATAATGTCCAAGTATATGACCTAAGATGAAAAGTCAGTCGAACCACACAAATGAGGGGTTCTCTAGAAGACTACTACACTGGCTTACAATCTCTTTGGCGAGAGATCGACTACAAACGCCTAAATCCCAAGACATGCAGTAAGAACATACAGAAATACAACATATTAATTCAAGAAGATCGAATTTATACCTTCTTGGATGGTTTGGATGATCAATTTGATCAGACTCGCCAAGACATTCTTTAATAGATCCCTTTATCATTGATCGAGCAAGCATTCGCTCAAGTAAGAAGAGAGAACACCAGACAACCCGTGATGATGGAGAAGGAAAGGGGAGATAGTTTCTGTTTACTAACAAGAGGCAGAGACAAGAACTGGGGTGAGATGACAAGGGGAGGAATGGTTGAACTTAGGGCTACAGAATGACAAAGCCGTCAAGAATGGTGTGAATGACAGGACAACAAATGAGGGATGGAATGATTTCAACAGCCTCGCTTTTACAAGCCCGGACAGACATGTTAGACTTGGTTGCAACTCGTCTAAAACATTTTTTGGCCTATCATCATCTAAAAAACAAACCCTTCGGCCCAAGTCTGGACCACATGGGCTGAATTCCAGCAAGCCATTTTTTTCTAGATCGAGAGCCTATGAGGGTGGATGCACTTATTATGGAGGAAATAACACGTGTTTTCAGTTACACGGGTATCCTAAGTGGTGATATGAACTGAAGGGAAAAAAAGATGAATGAAATGGCCATGCAATATTTGTTACTAATATAGATCCAAACACACTTGTGCCACTCGATAATCAACCTCAGTCTACAACTCAAGACCCAGGTATTATTGGTTCCATAAATTTAGTATCTGATGGTGAACATGTAAACAATTGGATTATTGACTCAGGGGCGATAAATCACATGACCTATGATCATAATGACTTTAAAACAAAATCAGTCCCTCGACAGAAGGCCATATCAAATGCTAACGATGATATATATCCGGTAACAGGGGAGGAACCGTGGAATTATCAACCACATTCACTCTCCCTAGTGCTCTTTTTGTTCCTTCACTCTCCACTAACTTACTATCAGTAGGGTATGTAATAAAAGATTTAAATTGTTGCGTACTGATGTATTTCTCATTTTGTTTGTTTCAGGAAGTTCTCACGAAGAATATTTTTTGTCATAGTACTAAGAGGGGATGGTTATATTATGTGGATGATTTGGACCTTGGAAAAGTTCATCCCACCCAATCATCACAGCAATAAGGACAAGACATTTGGTTATGGCATTACCGGTTAGGACACTCATCATTCAGCTATCTACAACATTTATTCCCTACTTTATTTGAAAATGTATTGCTCTCTAGTTTTAAATGCAAAGATTATATCATGGGTAAAAGTTATCGAACAAATTACCCCATTAGTTATAATAATTGCAATGCACCATTTGAGATTATTCACTCTGAGTTATGGGGTCCTGCACCTGTTATGACTACTACTGGCTTTACATGGTTTGTCACCTTTATTGATGATTGTACAAGGGTCTCTTGGGTTTATGTGTTGAAATATAAGAAAGATGTCCTACCATTTTTTTCAAAAATTTATCACCCTTATATAAACTCAGTTCTCTATGGGCATTAAAATTCTTCAATCTGATAATGAAGGCAAATATATTAGCCAATAGTTTAGATAATTTTGTGATAGTAAGGGCATCATACACTAGATTACTTGTCCACATACTCCTCGACAGAATGGAATTGTTGAATGGAAAAACAGACACATACTGGAGACAATACGTACCATTATAAAAGCTGTCTATATACCCCAACAATAGTGGCATGATGTTATGGATACATTTGTTTATCTTCTCAACTGTATGTCATCCCGAGTACTTAATTTTCACACACCACTCCAGACTTTGGAATGGTATGTTAAACTTTCAACATTCCATATACCTCTATAGATTTTTTATTGTGTTGTATTTGTACATGTTCCAAAGCACCAACAATCCAAGTTGGATCCATGTGCTGTTCATTATATCTTTTCTTGCCTATGGTTCTTATACGAAAGGATACTAGTGTTATGATCCCTTCACACGAAAACTATGTTACTATGGATGTAACCTTTCTTGAGACTGAATATTTCTTCAATGAGCTATCCCCGTCTGTTCTTCAAGGGGAGAATAGACATGAACAACAAATATGGGATTAGGTTCATCCTGACCATACTCAAATGGAACTGGTGATTACTGAGCAGATCAACCACGCCGACTTACATACTCAAGCCACATCAAATAACCCCCTCTCTATTATACAACACGACCAAAATCAGAATCGTAAGGACAATCTCCACACTACAACTGAGGTAAGATCTCGTGACTCTCCTAAATTACCCGATTCTATGACATATAGTTTACCTTACAAGTATAATCAAAGAGTGCCCCCAAACCAATACTCACTGAAAACAGAAGGAAGAAAGTTCAAATACTCCATTGTAAATTTTATCTCAGCCAATAATATGTCAGATGTAGCAAAGGTCTTCATGAGAAAAGTGTTTTCAGAACAGGTTGTACGAAATATTTGAAGAAGCCATGCTAGATGAACACTGGAAGATGGTTGTTTATGATGAAATGAAGGCTCTTCAAAATAATAATACTTGGGAACTAACTACATTACCAGATGAAAAAAAAACAGTTGGATGCAAATTGATGTTTACTGTGAAATATAAAGCAGATGGGATAGTAGAACGATAAAAAGCGAGACTGGTAGCTAAAAGATACACACATACATACAGCATAGACTATCAAGAAACGTTCTCACTTGTATCCAAATTAAACACAATTTGGATACTCCTATCACTTGCAGCAAACCTAGACTGACCTTTATATCAATTTGATGTAAAAAATACATTTCTTCATGGAGATCTAGAGGAGGAAATGTATATGGATGTTCCTCCTGGTTTTACTAGAAGAAAAAAAAATATGGTGTGCAGGCTTACAAAATCACTTTATGGACTGAAACAATCTCTCTTAGCATGGTTTGGAAGATTCAGTGTAGCAATGCGGAAGCATGGATTTAGCCAAAGCAACTCGGACCATACACTATTTCTAAAAATAAATGGGGCAAAAATGGTAGCTTTGATTATTTTATGTTGATGATATAATAGTCACAAGAAATGATGAAGAAGGAATTTCATAATTACAAAGGAATCTAGCAAGTGAATTTGAAATTAGGGATCTTGGTGGGTTGAATTATTTTTTGGGCATCGAAGTATACATATCAAAACTGGGCATATTCCTCTCACAAATAAAGTATGTATTGGTCCTATTAGCTGAGATAGGTATGTTGGATAGCAAACTTGTGGATACACCAATCGTACAAAGTTATTGTTTAGAAGAATATCTAGATCAGGTTCCCACAAATAGAGAACAATATCAAAATTTAATGGGAAGATTTATCTACCTTTAACATACATGTCCTGATATCACATGCGAGTACTTAGATACTTAAAATCCTCTCCAGAAAGAGGAATTATTTTCTCAAAGAATGATCACCTTAACATCATTGGTTATACTGATGCATACTTGACAGGGAATTTGACTGATAAAAAGTCTACTTCGGGATACTTTACCTTTGTTGGGGGAACTTGGTGACTTGAAAAAGTAAGAAGCAAAATGTTGTTGCTCTATCTAGTGCTGAAGCAGAATTCAGAGGGATGACCAAAGGATCATGTGAAATACTATGGATAAAGGGGCTACTTAAAGAGCTAGGATATCCTTTGGAGACTAAGATCAAGATATACTATGACAACAAAGCTGCAATTGCTATAGCCAATAATCTAGTTTAACATGACCGAACTAAACACGTGAAAGTAGATAGACATTTCATCAAGCAGAAACTCGATGAGAAGATTGTGATTTTTCCTTTTGTTAAATCTAAGGATCAATTGGCAGATATATTTATTAAAGCAGTATCCAGTAAAATATTTCATAGCTCTCTCAACAAGTTGGGCATATGAGATATCATTGCACTAACTTGAGAGGGAGTGCTGACAAGAACTAATTTAGCAATCAAATATTACAAATCAGGAAAACTAGAAATCAGGAATAAGTTTACAAAAGATTTTGGTATATTTTTATTTTTAGTTTTCCATTCTTAAACAGGATTGTTATTGTACATGCATATATACAAGTTCTATACAATAAAGAAATAGTACTGTGAATTGATACAAATAATTATCTCTAAACTACCTGGACATTGTTTACAAGACATGTATAATATTGAGAGCATAGAAAACAGACAAGATTCATCAACATTAGCTGGTTGAAAATGTAGTATAGAAATGATCTACTGTTAAATTCAAGTTAAATTGTCTACAGAATGATGTTTCATGTTGTGCCAGCCTACGGATATTGAATGCATGATGATAAGATGGAATTTATTGATGCTGTTGTTAATCTTGATATTTAAGGCTGTCAAGACTCTGGAGGAAAAGCTGAAAGCATCAGGAATTCCGTATGAGGTACACATTTATCCAGGCAATGCACATGCTTTCATGAACAGGTCTCTAGAAGGTGTGAAGAGGAGGAAGGACATGGGAATGCCTGATGAGGATGAAGCTTCTTCTGAGCTGGCTGGTCCCGATTCAAAACATGGATGACTTGTTTCTTATCTGCATGAATGAGTGCTAATTTTTTACATCCATCTCGGCTATATGCTTGCTAGCTTGCATGTAGCAGCATGGTATGTTGCACAGACACGAGCTGGGAAGGCCTGGCACAAATTATGTGCGATCCCCTCCTATGCAAGTTTGTTATTACTCATGTGTTGTTTGTGGCGTGATTTGAGTTTGTTTTTAACAATTGTGTTTTGTGTAAAAGAAACAATTCAATCTAAAATTTAAGTTAAGCGGTTAGCCGAGGTTTCAGGATATAATTTATATTATTTTTTAACATACTTTTTTAAATAAAAGTGTTTTAGACTTGAAATTTACACAGTTTTACATTATTTTATGTTTAATTTTTATTAAATAAATAGAGATGATAAGGTTTAAACTCATAACCACTTGATCATCAAGATTCTGATACTATATAAAAAAATCTAATCAACCTAAAATTTAAACTCTAATCACTTTTGCTAATCTGTATCACCATGAAATCCCAGAGAAGATGCAATGCATAAATTTGTCTGATGATTGATTATCATCATACGACTCAGATACTTCTATCATTATGTTTTTATGATCAATATGTAGCATTAATAGTCTAAGAGACTCTTATTCTCGAGTTTCTAGGCTCAATTGTCAATATGAATTTCTTTCTTATTTTCGTTGGACACGAGTTTGTTTTTAGAAAGTACAATAGAAAATTTGTCATTTTACTCTCTGTCTTATAATTTTTATTTAAATATTTTAATTTAGATTAAATTTAGCCTTCAAAAACTCATAAAATTCTTCTTTTCTTTCTTTTTTTTTTTTTTGAAAAAGGCAATGTGGATTTGATGGAATGACAGGAATCTCAGTTAAAAGAAAGGGTGTTTTCGGTATTCAGTTAAAAAAATATAATTGAAGTTTGAAATTGCCTCCTTGTTAAGCCTGAGCCTATATGAAGGAACGCGGTTGTTTTTCTAAAAATTTAAATATTTTTTTTACATAATTTTGTATATATTTTTTATTATTTTGATTTATAAATATTTTAAAAATATATTTTAAAAAACAATCATTATTTTAATAACAAAAAAAATATAATATAAATATTCCAAGCATGAAGAACCTATAACAATTTTCTACAAAGTCAAGGTTTACTTGACTCTATACCGGAATATAAAATAGAATAGGAAAGTTAAAGTTAATTTTGGGTGATTTGCTGGCCATTGAAATCTCTAATGGCTCCTTATAGGCTTTCAAGTTAATAATTTTTATTTTTTAAAAATTATTTTTAATATTATTACATCTTAATAATTTAAAAATATAAAAATTATTAATTTAAAATAAAAAATTTATTTTTAAAATACAAAACAGTTACAACGCCTGTGGGACCAGGAGGAACTAGTTGATGAACTGTGTCAACGGCTCATGGTGTTGTAAGACGCTGCTCCTCAATTAGGAGTTGCTGATTAGATATGGATCCTTGATTGTACCACCGTAGTTTATGGCTGTCGTGTACGGGATGTTGAAAGCACCTCCGATGAAAGGGAAACATGATAGATTTATATTCTTTTTATATTTTAATTTTTTTTAAGATTATTTTGATGTTTTGATATTAAAAATAAATATTAAAAAATAAAAATATATTATTTTGATATATTTTTAAATAAAAAAATATTTTAAAAAATAATAATTATTATAATTTTAAAAATATTATTAATATCAAAATAAACACGGTTGCATTGCAGTCGCGCAATCTATCTTCCACACGGCATCTTAGATAGAGTAACTTGGGATGATGCATGAAACTCAACACTTAAGGTTTTTTAAAGTTGAAGTCCACCGCAATTTTGACACGCATCAAAATGGAAAGAATTTTAAATAGATTTCAGGGTTATTTATGGTTATTTTTTAAAATATTTTTTTATTTTTTAAAAATTATTTTTAATACCAACACATTAAAATAGTTTGAAAATATAAAAAAATTAAATTATTTAAAATAAAATTAAAACATAACTGACCTATTTGTTTTCATGTTTTAAAAATGTTTTTGTAAAAAATTAATTTTTTTATTTTTTTCTTTACTTTAAATTAATATATTTTTGGTATGTTTAGATTATTTTGATGCGCTGTGCTGATATTAAAAATAATTTTTTAAAAATAAAAAATATATTTTAATATATTTTTAGATAAAAACTATTTTAAAAATCAACTACAAACTGCTTAGTAAAGAGATCTTAACAATAAATATGGTGATTGAAAGATTTGGTGAGAAGAGGAGGAAAGGAAGTGGAACCCGTCTCTCTTCTGTATTTCTTTAATCTCCAGCTGGTAATTAATGTGAAGCACATAGCCCTAAGAAAAGGATGGACAGGCATTGAATTTGGACAGCGCACTGAATATTTTTTTTGTTTTAAAAAGTATATTTTAAAAAAATAAAAAAATATTTTAAAAAACAATAGAATTACACGCTTAAACTCCTTTTAATCAAAATTAGTCCACACTCAATGTATCTTCAAAGGAGCCACGTAGACGTGGAGCTTGAATGGTTTTCAACCATTCATGCCTTAATATAAAAAATAAATTTTAAAAAATATAAATTATTTTTATATATTTTAAAAAAATAACACTTAAAAATCAATCTTTGCCGCAGTTTGCGTGGCAAGATGAACTTGCAAGAAGCTAGCTAGAATACAAGATGGGATAGTCAGGATCAACGAGAGAGGCGGAGTTCTGAAAGTTGAGTGCAGAATCTCACTCTTTCACATGTCCCGTTACTTATGATGGGCGGTGGATATCAACCCATTTTTTTTATTTTTATTTTATTTTTATCATAACAAGTTTACATAATTTATAAGCCTGAGTCCACCTAGCATGTTTTCGAGTAGTGTTTGGTGTGATTTGTTTTTTTAGGTGATTTTTATGGTTGTAATTAAAAAAAATAATTTTAAAAAGTATGGTTAGTTATAATTACTTGGATTTAAATACATGTTTGATAAAAACTATGTTTGAAATTTATATGTAGCAAAAAAAATGTATAAAATATTTGTGTTTGAGAGTGTAATTGTGGTTGCTTTTTAAAGTGATTTTTACTTGGAAATATATTAAAATAATATTTTTTATTTTTAAAAAATATTTTTGATATCAGTGCATCAAAATAATTTGAAAACATCAAAAAAATATTAAATTGAAGCAGAGAAAAAAATTAAAAATTTTCAATTTTTTTCAAATTATAATATTTAATTTGAACAAATTGCTATACAATTACAATATTTAAAAACATGTAGGGTTACATTCCTGACTTTATGTTTTCTTGGTACTTTATTGATTTTAAAACACAATTATTTTTAAGTTATTTTAGTCTAAAAATAATATGTTTTTTTAAGTTTTATTTTGTTTTGAAACAAAAAAAAAACATGATATTTTTTTTTAAAAAAATATACTTTATGTTTAAATCAAACCAAAATATTCATTACAAAACTCCTTAAAGAGAAGATGGGATAATTTATGGTTAAAGGATGAAGTTATGTGCCTAAAGAATGAAACCCTTGCATGAAAGTGAAAGTTTGAAGGTAATTATGAGTATAATTAAAAAAATATATCAAGAACTAAATTGAATTGTGTTCAAATTCCATATTAAAAACCCTAATTTATCAGAAGTTAACTTAGACAATACGTCTGTTTGATGTTCAAAACGCACAGTTTGGAATAGATGGTAAATGACGTGTTATTTATCTTCTTTTATGGCAGTTTTAAGCTGATCAAATTGATATTTTTAAATGAATGAATATGAAGCTATAGACCAAACCTCTAAATTAAACAAGGTTAGATCCAAACGAAAGGTATGTTTTCCCTCTACCAACCTCAGGCGGTTTCTAACGATGATGACATCAAAGTTGCTCCAACAAGATTTTGAAAGTGGTCAATTAATTCAGTTACAAATGTGATACCAATTGTGCAAAATCATTAATTTTTTTTGTGTGTTCACACTTCCAATCTTCTCAATGTGTTCTTATCAAGGGTTAACCATGTTTCTCTCAAGATCAAAAGGCCAGAAATAATTCATTGGTCTCCAAGTTTAGCAAAACCACTGAAATCTCCAAAATCAAGTTTGTCACAAAACCACCAAAGTATATAGCTTCTAGTTGTTAAAACCATTCAAAATCATCCTCATTCGGATCAGAGGGTCAAGCATTGATCAATCATGATCAAACCTTGAAAAAAAAAAAACTTAGATTGAAACCCTATTAATATATTCCTTGAGAAATCAGAGTAGGGAGAAAAAAAATGAGGGGGAAAGAGGAGAGAGAAAAATTGATAAAAAAAAAACCCTAGTTATGAAGGTCCAAGAGCCTAGCACAAGGGTTTTTTTTAAATTTGAAAGGGTAGAAACTTGTGGAGACAAGATTTTACAAAAGAGAGAAAGAGGGATATCAACTAACCATCAAGTTTGTCGCAAAACCACCAAAGTATATAGTTTTTAGCTGTTAAAACCATTCAAAACCATCCTCATTTCGATCAGAGGCTCAAGCATTGATCAATCATTATCAAACCTTGATAAAAATAAAAAAATAAAAAACATAGTTTGAAACCCTATTAATATCCCTTGAGAAATCAGAGTAGGGAGGAAAAAAAAAAGAAATGAGGGGGAAAGATGAGAGAACAAAATTGATTAAAAAAAACCCTAGTTGTGAAGGTTCAAAAGCCTAGCACAAGGGTTTTTTTAGATTTGAAAGGGTAGAAACTTGTGGAGGCAAGAGTTTACAAAAGAGAGAAAGAAGGACGGCAACTAACCATCAAGTTTGTCGCAAAACCATCAAAGTATATAGCTTCTAGCTGTTAAACCATTCAAAACCATCCTCATTCCGATCTGAGGGTCAAGTATTGATCAATCATTATCAAACCTTAATAAAAAAAAAAACTTAGCTTGAAACCCTATTAATATCCCTTAAGAAATCAGAGTAAGGAGGAAAAAAAAAAGAAATGAGGGGGAAAGAGGAGAGAGAAAAATTGAAAAAAAAAACCCTAGTTGTGAAGGTCCAAAAGCCTATCATAAGGGCTTTTTTAGATTTGAAAGGGTAGAAACTTGTGGAGGCAGGATTTTACAAAAGAGAAAAAAGAGGGACACCAATCAACCATTGATTGAAACTTTGAAGGTATAAACCTTCTCTAAACTAGTAGGTTAAGTACATGAGGCACACCTTTAGCTCTTCCCGACATGTTTTAATAATGTTTTTGGTTTTGATTTTAATTAATGCATAAAATATTGTTTTTTCTTGAATAATCCTGCTTTGAGTTGGTTGTTAATATCTGTTGGATGTTTAGAAAATAGTTGGATGATTGTTTTTTGTGAAATGGAATAGGTTAGGAATCTGCCTAATATGGCATTAGGTTTTTTAATTTTTTTAGGGGTTTGCTAATGCATGTTCTTGGCTCCTAGATCTTGGTTAAGTCTTGTGAAATGTTAAAATGTCAATTTTGTATCTCAAATTGTTGAATATCCTTACTGTTTAGGTTTGATGGTTTTGGGAATTGAAACCTCGTTAATGTTTTTTTATGAGTCCATGTTCTTTCAATTTCTTTTAATTGCACTCATAATCGCCTCCCAACTTTTAATTTCTTGCAAAATAACTCTTGCCAAACTCAATTGTCAACCCTGAAGTTTGCTGCTATTTTCATTTTAGTCTTTAGTTTTGAATTTGTGTATTTTGAACTTCAATTAACCAACAAACTTTTATTTCTTCAATTTCAGCCCCTAATTTGGTCAATTTCAGCTCCTAAATTCACTTGTCTTTTCCAGTTTAGTTCTCGATTTTTGATTTTTTTCAATCAAGTCCTTAATTGCCCATCAAACTTTAATATTTATGCAATTAAGCCCCTGGTTTGACCAAATTAACTTTTAAAAATTGCAATTCAACCCCTAGACTTTAATTTCTTCCGATTAAAGCCTTAATTGATTTCAATTATCAATTTTTCTTGCAATTAAGCCCTCAATAAATACAATTAAATCTTGAAAAATTCCAATTGAGTTCTTAAACATTCAATTTTAAATTTTTCTTTTTAGATTGAATTTCTTTGTCAACAGTGTCTTCATCAATCGGAAATACATTATCAAATTTTCCAATCTTGTATATTCTTCTCACTTATATTTTTTTTAATTTTCTCCCAACATTTGTTTTTCAATTTTTTTTGTATTGTCTAATTTTTTGTTTATATGGGGGATCAAAATTGGATAATAACATATTTTTATGAATAATTATAAATGAAACTAGAATTATTATTCTTTTATTTTTTATATAGTCACATAAGAATAATCAAGATATTGTTTTTTTTTTGTTGAAAATTGGTTTATAGATTATGATAAGTTTTTATATGAAGAACCAAACTTTTGATTTAAAAAAACACAACATTGTTCATTAAAATTAAAAAATGAATGAATAAGTAAAGAGAATACATTTTTTTTCTTTTAAATTTAAATCATTTGAGTTCTCACGGAATTGGTATTTTCATTGCTTTAATTTTGCACTGAAAGAACCATGATGTTGATAAAAAAAAAAAAAAAAACAAAATTCATGTCCATGTCAAATAAAAATGCACAAATAAAAAGATAAGATTTTAACTATATATATATATATATCATAATTTAAATTATTTCAAACAATTATTTTAATAATTAAAGAATTGAACAAAATAAGTTTTGAAAATGACCCCGTAGTTGTTATAAACCTCATTTATGGTAGATGTGCAGTCAATCCAAACATCATCTCAAAATTAAGATAGAAAGCATTTATTATTTAGAGGGTGTTTTTTTAGACAATAAAAAAGTTGTTTTTAACTTTTTTAAAATAAAAATATATAAAAATATTAATTTTTTTATTTTTTTAAATTTATTTTTAATATTACCATATTAAATTAATCACTCAGTTTATCTATGCAGGTGAGGCACCCACTAGACCATCAACTTCGACTGAATTTCGAGGGACAAGATTTCTGTTGGGTTGACTGATGGGGTTCTTCTCTTCTCTTATATTTGACCAAAACTAACCAATGGCAGAGATCTACAGCAAAAGATTTTATTTTATTTTATTTTATTTTATTTTATTTTATTGGGTAACGTGTTTTGATCATAATTCTTCCCTGGTGGACTTAATTGTCAGTTGATTATTAGTTGGTTTTCATCCTATGGGTCCTTTATTATCATTGTTGACTTCCCTTTCTTAAGAAAATGATAAACTACATGAAATACTTTTTCTACATTAAAACGAAAGAAGTGTTGAAAAATGAAAACGATTCATTTCAAGTTTTTTTTTCTAAAAAAAAACATTAATTTAAAATTTTTTTAAAAATTAAAATTATAAAAAAGACAGTCCAACTTTTATTACTAGCCATGATTAGGCTAATGTGTAAGAGTGATTTTAGGTATGTATAATCAAATTAAGGAGTTTTTTAATGTCAAACTAATTAGTGGCCTGATTTTCATCAATGTGAGGTATTTTGGCAATTTTGCTTGCTCTCATTTCATTGGCTTAGGTTTGGGAGCGTGGTTACAGGTATTTTTTAAGGTGTTTTTTATTTAAAAATATATTAAAATAATATTTTTTTATTTTTTAAAAATTATTTTTGATATTAGCGCATCAAATGATCTAAAAATACTAAAAAACATATTATTTTAAAGCAAAAAAATAAAAAAAATATTTTTTTAAAAACACTTTTAAAATATAAATTATGGTTATAATTAAAGGTGAGATGTAATTTTAATAAACAATTGTCAATTTGAAAAGAAAAGTAAAGTTTTTTCAAATTCTTCTACTTGAATTAACTTGTTGATTCTCTTAATTACTTTTTTTTTCAAATTATATCTTGAAAAACCTAGGGTATTTGAATTTTTTTAAACAATTTGAATCTTCTTTTTGACCAAATGCATTCTCGTTCCTTTTCAACCTAGTAAGAAATTACTCGTATATTTACGAGTTGATAAAACTTTTCTTAGATTATTTGGGTTTTTACCTTTACCCGATTTTATTGAAAGTCATTTTGAAGAAATTTCCAGATCTTCCATTTTTGTAATATTTTTTCAAAACTTTGACCCAAGTCAATTTAAAAAATTAAGATACTTCAAAAACTTTTGAATAGTGCTCACTTTTTTTTTTTTTATTTATGTGGGGGTGTTCGGACCAACTTGCGCGTATCTCGACTAATCCTCACGAGTCATGAAGTTAACGACCAAGTAAGTTTCTAGTGGCCATCAATATTAGGAGCCAGCTTGCACGCACCTCGATTACTCTCCACAGATTCTTAAGTTAATGACCAAGTAAATCTTTAGTGACTATCAATATTAGCAATTAATTACAGGGCTCAAATCTAAACCATAAAAAAACAAATCCCTTTATCTTAAATTTTTATTATTGAACAATCTACTAGATGGTTTAATAATACCTACCTTTAACTATTATAATGGTGGTTTGAAAAAAAAATGAAAATTTCTAAAATGGAGCTTCGAAATAAATGCTGGTTTGCTTTAACATTTTTAATTTTAAGTGATAAATAAGGTAAATGTCTCAAATATAATTTTTACATATTTGGAAAATTATTCAATATGACTACATTTTATATATAATATATAATTTTTTTAAATATTATTCTCTCAATTTTTTTCTATCAAAGTCCACAGAATTATATCTTTTATTCCTAGAATGATTTGAGTAATATAAAAGTATAACAAAATGTATCAAATTATTTAAGAAAAAAATCAAAACTACTCAACCATTAAATTTAAAAATAAAATAAAATAATATTCTTGTATAACTCAATATCATTTTATCATTATATTAGAAGTTTAATAAATTTTGTAAAAAAATCAATGGTTGATGGCTGGATTTTGTTTGGTTATGAAATAACTTTAGTTTTTTTTACCAGATTAACTATTTTTTTTTTTAATTTTGTTCACATAATACTTGAATTAATTAAAACAATCCTGGTTTTTTTTACTTAGATCAACCAGATTTTTTTATTTTTAATTTTTTAACTTGACCAGTCAAAACCCCACTTCACTCCATGTTTTAAAACATATATTCATCATCTTTTTCTGTGAACCCGTGCTTGATTTTACTAAAGTCTTGCTCTCTTTCGCACTCTTCCTCTCCTCCCACAACCTTCAACGTTCAAACACAAAACAACGACAGCAACGTTCATGAACCATCATGATCACTGAAAGAGAGTCATGATAATTTATATGATGTTCTGAGAAAATAAGTTAGAACTTGTCGATCACGCGCAGAAATTTACTCTTCTTTTTTTTTGCTAAAAAGGTTCAAGTGGCATGCCGTAAATATTTGTTCAGGGGTAGCTTTTTTTATAGTCAAGAAAATTAAATAATATATTTATCTTGTTTATTTATTAAAAATAGAATATTATTTTCAATTTAATTTATATATAAGTTCATTTTTTTTTAGATTCGAGGAAATCTCACCTCCCCGGAAAACGTACTTTGTGGGCCCAGGTGAGGAAGTAAAACCCCGGCTGTCCCAGGCTCTTACAAGAAGTGCACGCCCTGACTTGAACTCGAGACCTGCTGTGCAGATCTCAAATCTTTTGCCATCACGCTACGCCTCTTGGGGACTATATAAGTTCTTTGTATTTAGGTTAAAGTAAGAATAATAATACAAATCAATTGAGAATAATTCTGGCATACTTCTCTATTTGTATTTTTATTTTTGTTGTCTAAGTTTGTGTATTTTCAAGAATTTATTGATTGAGTGTTTTTAATTTTACAAGCTAATTATAAATGTCATCTTTGTATGATTATTATGGAG
>Ga0325400_1001318_pt1 | contig 20276 bp, 13 predicted proteins | sample PopdelMetagenome_2_FD_205662 | JGI IMG/M metagenome (GOLD analysis project Ga0325400, IMG submission 205662) | Populus deltoides microbial communities from Bellville, Georgia, United States - Xylem-PdKOR-R1 | ecosystem: Host-associated > Plants > Phyllosphere > Stem > Wood/Secondary xylem...
GAGAATATGAAGCACTTTTTAGTGAATTTTATTCTCAAAATGGTATTATTCACCAAACTACTACTTTTTGTTCATCTCAATAAAACAACATTGTGAATTATAAAAACCGGACTTTAAACAATAAATGTCATCTTGATAAGTTTAGGAGCACCTAAGGACTTCTCAATTCTAACAGCCAATTATATAAGAAAAGACATCCATATGAATTATGGAAGTATAGAGGACCTTTCTATAAATACTTTAGAGTGTGCAAGTGTCTTGCAAATGTGGCAGTACTTGATATAAAAAAGGTCAAGATATGACCTCAAATTATATACTAGGTTTTTATTGGATATGGTTACAATAGTAGTGTATATTTTTCTTTTGCATAAGTTAAATTTTGAGGACATTCATCCTAATGCTATAATAGAATCAAAGAATGCTATATTTTTAGAAGATGTGTTTTCATTTGAGAAAGCACAAGAAAATTATTCATTTAATAAAACGATTAAAGCTAGCTCATATAGTTATCATCATTTAGAGGATGATGAAGTTGATCCTAAAAGAAGTAAAAGGGAAAACATAACTAAAATATTTGGTCTTGATTTTCTAACATATTTGTTAGAGAATGGACCTTGGAATTCTTAAAGGCAATGTCTTGTCCTAAAGCTTCTTATTAAAATAAGACATTCAATAGTATAATTGAATCCATAATAAGTAATCATACATGAAAACTAGTGACACTTCCACCCAAAACTAAATCTTTAGGATACAAATGTTAACTATTGACAAATACAAAGCAAGACTTGTTAAAAGATTCAAAGAACAAGAAGGCGTGAATTATTTTGAGACATAGTCACTTGTTTTAAGAATAACTTCTATGTGAGTGATTATAGTCTTTGCAACTATTAACAAACTTAAAATGTATCAAATAGATGTAAAAATAACTTTCTTAAATGCTGACTTTAACAATGAGGTTTATATAAAACACCCTGAAGGGTTCATGATTAAAGGGAAAGAAAATAAAGTTTGTAAGCTTGTCAGGCCATTATATGATTTAAAACAAACACTTAATATTGGTATGAAAATTTTGACAAAGTTATGTTGTTAAACGAGTTTAAAATCAATGAAGTTGATGTATGTATTTATGTAAAACACAAAGATAAAGATTATGTTATTGTATGTCTATTTAAACAATATGTTTATTTTGGACAATAATGAGTACATGATTAAGTGTACTAAGAAAATGTTAACTAACAAGTGTAACAATTGGCACGACATTAGGATCTCCTAAATTAATAGGAAACTTGGAAAAAATAAAGTCGCCATCTAAAAGTTAAAGGAAACCAAGAATTCAAAATTATGCACTATTTTTAGAGATTCATATAAGGGATTGGTTATACTTAAGGGAAGATAGACATCACTCTTACTACCCTCCAAACAAAATGTTACCATAGCTATGTGTTTTCTCCTAAATTTATTTCATGCATGCCATTATCTGTTTAAATTATTTCTTAAGCTTATTTACAATTTATTTTAATTTATTTATAATGATTTGTGAAAAATTTGACATCGGTCTCTAAAAATAAAAGTCTTATCGATTAGGTCATTCGTCAAAATTTTGATGTCCGTCCATAAAAATGGGAGACTTGTTGTCTTCGCCATTCATGAAAAATCAAACGTCCATCCTTAAAAAATAGGAGACTCCTCAATTAGAACATTAAAAAAAAAAATTGATGTTTGTCCTAAAAAACAAGAGACTTATCGACTTGGCCATTCATGGAAAACTATACGTTTATCCCTAAAAATAGAAGACTTGTCAACTTAGCCATTCATGAAAAATTGAACATTCATTTCCAAAACTAGGAAAGTCATCAATTAGGCCATTCAAAAAATTCAGTATCCATCCGTAAAAATAGATGACTCGTCGACTTAGCTATTCATGAAAAATTGAATATCCATCTCTAAAATTAGGATACTCATCAATTAAATCATTCAAATAATTCAATGTACATCTCTAAAACTATGAGACTCATCAATTAGGCCATCCAAAAAATTCAATGTTCATCCCTAAAAGTAGGACACATTGACTTGGCCATTTAAGAAAAGTTTAAATGTCCATTCTTAAAAATATGACACTCATTGAATTGATCATTTCTAAAAAGGGCAATGAATTTGAATGGATGGTAAAAATAAGGTTTTGGCTCCACTTTTTGAAAATATCCAAAATAAACCCTATGGGTGCCACTTATACTCATTGGTCTTATATAGAATCACGTTGACCCAACTCGGGTATACTTGCAAGAACAAGGGATAATATGTCATAACACACAAAAGTTATCAAAAACATATTTACAAATAAAGACAACAAAAAGAACATGTTTTTTTTTAAATCATATGTTATCACTTCGAGAGTGACCCCATTGATAGGATAACAAATTATTGTATGATGAAAAAATAAATTTAGAGGGTATTGTTATCTGATTCATGTTAATGTTTAACAAAATAAAACTGTAATTTATCAAAATAGCATGCAATTATTTTTTATATTTTTATGTTTTGTTTTTTTATATATTTTATATGAAAATGCTCCTACCATATTTAAAAAAAAAAACACATTAAACACATTCACAATGCATATTTATACATGAAACACATTATATTGAAAAATTAAACACAACAAAATCAAACATGTACACACAAATCACATCCATGCACAAAATTATCGGCACATATACACAATATTAAACAAGTAAAATCATAAAAAAAAAAAATCTAATATTCAACAACATGTTAAAATTATTCAAAAGTTAATTTAGGGTTCGATATTGACCTTTCAGAATGGATGGAGTCGATCAAAGCAACTGGACTCAGGAAAAGAACTTTCTGGAATAGAGAGGGTAATATTGGTGCTTAGACCCACTCACCACCATTGATGGGTCACATAACCTAGTATATCAGAAATTCTGCCCTTCCAACATCCTTTCTATATTGACAATGTTGACTATTGCCACTTAAAGAAAGAGAACAAGCCATAAGAATTTCATCAGTTTATCCATTTTCTTCTCTTTATCATGACTTTTTCTTTCTCCTTTTTAGGTGGATACTATTGTTGTTATAGGGGTTGACATCGATGGTTGTGGTGGTCTATGTTGTCATGGACAACATTGAGTGTTAAAAAAAGGGGCAAGACCTTGAGGTAGAGAATGATGAGAGTGGATAACATGAATTTTGAGGAGATGGTGATACAAACCAAGTCAGGTTCGAATCTAGCCTTAAAATGTCTACTGACTAGTTTTGCAAGATCATGCATATCTCTCAAACTGTACATTAGAACGAGCTGATATTTACAAGAAGATACTATATACATAAAAATATGTTCAAGTCAAATGGAGTTCGGGAACATATTATTTCTGACTAGTTTATATGGGGTGCTAATAGAACATTAAAACCAATTATATAAAATTTGAGAGTTTTATGAATTTATTTGACCCAAACTCCCTTATGATATAAATTTGACTTTTTACGACAAGTTTAATCTCAACCTTGGTTGCTATAGCAAACAATCTCCAAATGACCTCGAATATTATACTGGGTGCTATTAGGACTCCTAGAACCAGTATATAAAATTTAGGAATTGTTTGAATTGTTTTGGTCTAAATTCTCCCTATTAGAACTCCTAGAACCAGTATATAAAATTTAAGAATTGTTTGAATTTTTCTGGTCTAAATTCTCCCTTGTTTATGTATGTGGAAGATTTGACAAAAGTGATTTTTGGACATTTTTTTTCTTCTTTTTTTTTTGACCTTTTATTCTACGGATATATTCTGAGACAACAAAAAACTAAAATAATATTTTTTTAAGGAGCCATAGGTGCAAACTACTAAGCTCTAGACATGAAATAATTGAAACCAAATCAAAGACAACTAAAGCTAAGGAAGCCGAAACTAACAAGAAGAAAAAAAAATATAACCTGATTTTCAGAGCATAACATTTTGATCACATGGTCAAGCAACCCCTAACGAAGTAAATAACGACCTAGAAAGCTGAAAATCAAGGTTGAACTTTGACCTAGATGTAACCATATACCCAAGATCCAAAAATATTGGAAAAAAACTTGGACCCAGAGATAACTGTGTATCTAATAACATTTAGTGTTGAATGACACCACAAATAATCTTCAATAAGTCAGTGTACGATATTTGTCTCTACAATGAAAGGTTGTTTTGCTACAATTAAAGAAACAAAAGGAAAACTCACGTTTATCCTCCAACTTGCTCTTGAGATTTACAACTTAAAAAAATATAATATAATCTCACCTAACTAACCCTAATAGACCATGTTTGGATTGTAAGTTAATGAGTCTAAACTAGTAATCAACTAATATAAATTTAATAATAAAATAAATCACTAAAAAATATCTAATAGGTCAGAACAAATTCAAATTAAAAATAATCTTTGCCTTCAACGATGCTCGACTACCAACTGACCGAGTTTTGCAACTAGTCAAATCTTTTTATTCTTAGCAAAAGAAGCTGGTAAGATCTTAGACTTGTATAACAAATTGATAGCAAATAAGCTACCAACATGGGGTCATTAAATGGAAAAAAATAAAAATAAATTCAGACTTGCACTTGCCCGCATAAACCAAAATCCAATCAAGAAAGACATGAAACTTCTAGATAGGAAATCGATAAAAGGTAATTTTCCATCAAGATTATAATAGATAGCGGGAATATTAGCAAGTATCAACTAACGAAACTCTATATAAACAATGGAACGAGAGATTCATCCATCAATATTTTGTATGCGAGAATATGCCCTGACATGGCAAGTTACCCAAAAAATTATCTATTTCCCAGCTGAACTTCACTTGCTGTGCTAATGCAATTTTGATGCGCGACTCCTGGCTTTATATTATTCTAATCCTTAACCACTTTTAGTCAATCCTCCTCTGTCTGCGTGCAAATCAAATCAGGAACAAATCGTCAGTGATAATAAGATACTAAAATACATGAACAGATATCCAAAATTGGTCCCAAAAAAATTATTTCGTGGAAACAAGAACAAATGTAAAAAAAAAAAAAAAAAATGGGAAAAAGAAAGGTGACTGACATGTACATCATCTCTTAAGACAAATTGTTGAGAATCCCAGGCCGCCAATGTGTTCAACTAGGTTAGCCAAAGCCAAAGCCTTCACTGGCTTCATGAATGGCAAGCAGCAAGCGTTCTTGAAGCTGTTCCCTGGAGGTATACTCAGGAAGGTCTAGCTGATTGAAGCTGGAAACAAAAAAGAGCATACAGAAACAGAATTTCCAATATCAGCATCAAGTTTTGGGCTTTAAAATAACCATAACAGCATCGGGTATCATGTATTCTAAACTAACCATGTGTGAGCTGAAGGCAAACGCTCGGGAGCACCATATGCTTTGTGAATCTGAAACTTCTGAGGCCCAGAGATACCCTGCAAAGCCTTGAAACCCTCCAATGGAACCTGAAAACCCACAAGTTAGTTTTTACTAAATTCCAAATAAGTTTTACATGGTTAAACTGCTAAAACACTATAACCATGCCTACGCCTAGAGACCACCTCAACAATATCATGCAAAATATACAATGAAGTAACCAATTTTGTATCAGTTAGAATACATATGAAATATATTTATAGAATAGCCAACTATACAGTACAACCAATCACCTTTGATGTTCCAGTTACAAACTGCAGCAGTCTGGCCATGTCTTCCTTGTTAAAACCTTTGACAACCTCCCAAAACCATTGAATGACGCTAGATGCTGAGGTATAGCCGGTATACTCAGTGTTGGCCTTCAAATCATCCACTGCAACATCCATGCTATTGTTCAGGAATTGCAAAGAAAAACAAACCACAAATTGAACGAGATAAAAAGAAAGCCAACTCACAATCAATTTCAGGAAGTCCACTGATTAGTAGCTCAAGCTCTTTATCATTAAAAATGGAAATAAGTTCCCTTGGGACCAATTCATTGAAACCTTCGAGGAATGAAGTGATTTGAGGACGAATAGCATTTGTCAGGATATGATCAGCAACAAGGTCTACATACTCATGCTTTGTTTCTTCAGTAACCCTTATGTTTCTTCCTCCAGGTTTAAGCTCGTAATCAGTAACCTTTTCAACCACAACAGCACTAATAAATGCAAGCTTGGGAGCCAGATAAAACTTGGAAGACAATGTTCATGCCCCGGAAGAGGAAAACCCCGTCCATAATAAAAAGACTACTAACAATAATACATGGTATCAAAATGCTGGGAGTACCTGAGTTTTCTCATAAAGGATGTGCTTCTCCTCGTCAGCATCCATACTAAATGTCAAGTCAGGTATATAACTCACATCATTCTGAAACAGACAAGATACAGAAGAAGTTAAACTGTCATTCGCTGGAGGAAAAACTTGCTACATAGCAACATGTGGGTAAAAGCACAAATGAATTCAGAAGAGGGGGCATGACTGATTAAATTCACTAACCTCCAGCATCCACTTCAAATTCTTGTAATAATCAGGATCAACAGCCTCTATGTCATGGTAAGTCACCTTTACACCTAGAATGTGCTTGTAGAAAGACCGAGTAAAGTAAACATCCAAAAGCTGCCCATCAAACAATGCCTTGGCAACCTACACAGAAGCTCACAAGCAATAAATTCAGAAAACAGCCTATTTCAACAACAGTAGTAAAATCTAGTTCAGAAAAACCAAGTTCTGAAGCATTACCACACGGCCCACAAACTTGAAGTAAGACAAATGTTCTGTCTGGTAGACAGAATTAGGGTTTGGCTGAAAAGTCACATTATTCCCCACAGTTGTGAAAAGCAATGCTCCCTTGTCAAATACAACTCTCGACAGCAGTTGATACCATTCTCTTGTCAAACCCCCAGCATCAATACCCTCTTCACCTTGGAACTGCACATTCAATCTTCCCCTGAGATCCTGAGTAGGTCGCATCCTCAATTGATTGTATGAATCCTCCAAAACATATGCCCGCCGAACACTTATCCGCAGAGGGCCAGAGAGGTGTTGCTCATGCTGTTGCCTTATTCTGGAGCGGAAATATGCTCTCTTGTTATCAAAATCAATAAGTCTGGGAGCCTTCAGCATCATAGAAAGTGATTTCTCCAACAAGCCCGGATTCTGTCTGATAAAAGTATTCAAAAGCCGGCGGTGCTTTTCTGCAAATCTGGAAAATGTGACAGCACCATCAAGTTTTCTCTGAGAATCCCCCATGTATGCTGTGGTTGAGGAAGAACTCCCAGAAGACTCTTTGACTTCTCTTGCAGTTATGCTCATGTGATCTTGTTGCACAATGGATTGGTTTGCCTGTAGCTTTTCACACAAAACAAAGAAAGCTTCAATGAAGGGCAAGAGTCTCTGGGTTCCTGGAGGAAGAGGGGATGAAGAAGAGCTCCCCTGTACATGCTCCCCTACAGTAATATTTGACATAGTCCGACCAAAAGTGCTCTGAATGAGCTGCATCTCTGTCACACTAATACATTCGCTCAATTCCTGCCACAATGGCTCAAGTGCAATACTTAAGTTCCACATGGTAGCTTGCTCCTCCTGTTCCCCATTGTGCTCCAAGTTCATATTCTCATCAACAGTGGGTGAGGTGAGTGAGCTGAGTGCCTGTAGCACACGTAGGATTGCTGCCCCAGCCATGGAGCCAGAACTTAGACCCAGCATGTGTGTGTTCCTCAAGGTAACAAGCTCACTGACAGCTGAACTGCTCAACCCATGAGCTAATTCTGAAAGCTCCAAAGTAAAGAATTTACGATGGGTTGCAACAACTGAGGCCAACTTCTTAAGCACTTCTCCAGCTAGCATGTACACTTTATCTGACAGCCTGAAATTTATCAATGGAAAAGATTAGTGATTCATTGTCCAATTCACAGCAGCTGGGGAAACAAAAATATAGGAAAATGGAGACGACTAAAAAGGAAATAGAAAATAGATTTTTTTGGTAGAAGATAATATATAAATGAATGGCAGATAGCCAATGATGGATTGACCAAAATATAGTGTGAAAGTTAACTGATAAGACAGAACTTTCAAAATGAACGAGTGAAAAACTGAAAGTACCCTTCACAACCAAGAAGGCTGCACAGATTGCGCAAATCAGCTTGTGGCAACTGCAAGAAAACACTGGATGCATCAATGCTCTTCTTTCCATCAGAAACGGATAACCCAGCACTGGCAGCTTTGTCTTCTTCGCTTGACTCTGCAACCACAGGCGGAACACTTGGAACATCACTAGAAGCTTCACCAACAGTTTGTTTTTGGGAAGTCTCCCTCGCCTGTCCAGATTGAGCCTGGCTCTCTAATTTTGACGCTGCCATAAAAACTACTACTTGAAGCAATCCCATGACCTGCACCATAGGGAATTTGTCTCATGCATCATACATTCAAGAGCACTTTAGAAGAAAGGATCAAGGTTGTACTACAAATATGGGGAAAACATGCTACAGAGAAATATGAGCCAAACTTCTAAACACATTGAATTAAATCAAGAAAGGTAAGAGATGTAAAACCACTTCAGAACCAGATTGCTCATACCTGCTCAAGATGAGCAGTGCTGCGTAGAAAAAGTGGTCGGTTCAAAAGCTTCAGGAACAGGATCAAAGGAATATCATCAGTATCTCCCAGAGGTTTTAATGAATCACCTCCATCATCAATTTTCTCCTTTCCTTTATCCATCTTGGTTTCCAGATATTTTGGACTTAGAGGCTCCGAAACAATTGAGGGATCCAAGTAGAACAGCATATTGGCAATAGAAGTATGATTTGTAGACAAATAGGTCAAGATTTCCAGAATTCGACGCAAAACCAAGGGAGGAAGACCTATTAAGCAAATAATCAAAAATAATAATTTAAAACAAAAGCCAATAAGAAAATAATGATTGCAACAAATAGAAAAAAAAAAATACCATCCAACAACTGTGATCGACCATAAACAACATTTGACTGACAGCCATAAAGCCTCTGGGAGTTAATTGTTGCCAATCCACTGATTGACCCTTCAGCCTCAGGTTTAATCATATCGAGCAAAAGGCGAACCAAAGTTGCCCTTGTGGTACTATGTGCACAAAGGTTCAACAGAAGTCTTTGTAGGAGACCTTTCCCAAGAGGCTAACATAATAGAAAATAAAAAAATCAACAGGTTAGCAGAACAAACTGTAAAAAAATATCTTAAAATAAAAAAATTGGCATTCTGTACTCTCAACAATAGACATTTTTATACACAAATTCTATAAATTTTAAGAGAAACATATCCTTAATGTTACTGGACCTTTTGTGTGAAACAAAGAAAGCCATTTTGCAAGCTAATTCATTCTTTTGAAAATTTATGGATGTAGAACCAGGCTATTAATCCTCTAGAAGTAATCAAAAAACTAAAATTTAGAATTAATTGAAACTACAAATCAAATAATTCTAAGCCATTTTGCCAAGTTAAAAGAACATGCAAGCAATAAAAAGTTCAACTTTTCCCAAATAGCAAGGATGCTAGATTAGTTCCTAGTGAAACATGATATTTATAGACCATAAATTACCTGTGCCAACCTTAGGAGGCGGATCAAAGCTTTCAATGCATTTGCATCCAAAAGTGGCTTGCCTTCCATTTCCTTCACCTCCATGCTATCTGCAATAGTAGAAGTAGCCCTCCTTCCAATTGTAACTCCAACACCCCTGTCCATCACTGTCTGCCTATCAAACCCCAAACCATTTCTACGACCACTTAGCCTGTGGCTGCTACCAAACAGGCTGCGAGCCTGATAGTGACTCATTGCTCGGTCCCTTAGCATTTGGGCTTCGGCAAGTAATGGAGAAGGTAATGCTGATAATACTGCTTCTGAAGATGTCAAAAGCACCTGGAACAAAAGCAATCACAAAATGGTTATCATAACCCAAGAAATAATTGAAGGCTAAATTAAAAAGCACAAACCTCTTCACGCAAATCAGCAGGAAAAGTCGCAATTATTGAAGCATTATCCATGTCAACAGGCTGTCCTTCAGCCTGCTGTGCAATCCGCTGTGCCCTTTGTTGTGCCAAAACCTCTGCTTGGATGTCTGGAGGAAGGGCAGCCAGAAATTCAGGATCAATATCATCAACAGAAGGTGGAGCATAAGTTGGAGGTTGAACAGACTGAGCCTGCTGGGAAGCTAGAACTTCTGCTCGTAAATCTTCAGGTAAAGCCTCCAGGAAGGTTGGATCAATTGCGTTTGTAGCAGGAGCCCCATTATCTAAACCAGTCTGGTCAGCCTGGGCAGCATCCCGAGCAACCAATGTCTCTTGCCTGGATGATGGCTCGTCGGCACCTTGTTCAGAAGCAAGTGTGGATTGCTCGAGCTGATTTCCATCAGCATCAGCACCATTCATTTCAACATCAGCATTCACATGATCCACATTAGGCATCGCTGAAACAGAATCAACCAATAGAGGATTATCGGACAGACCACCTATTGCGGATCCCACAGCCTGAATAGGCCCTTCATTGAGACTTGCAGGTACTTCAGGGACCCCTTCATAATGCAAAGCAGCATGTTGTTCTGCAGATGAGTTGGCAAGCTCCGGCATTGTCTCAACTTGATCACATGCAGTGCCATCACCATCTCCAATTTCCATGTTATCAAGACCATTTGGTGTACTATTCAAAGAAATTGGTTGAACTAACATAGGCTCATCCACCTGTGGACCTTCACCTGCACCACTGAATGAAGGCCGAGGATCAACCTGCTCGTTGCAAGGAACGGTTTCAACTGTTGGATTAGACTGATAGCGGGTATCTTCATTTCCATTTTCTTGATGAACTTCAAGTTGCTGGTTGCTGGTGTTATCGCCATCCACCACAACTTGACCATCATTGGATAGAGGATCAGATGGTTGATTCTCTTGCACTCCTGAATTCTGGAACTGCCTCTCAGTGGGAACATTGGTTGCAGGTACACTGCACAGCTGTGACAGGAACTGTTCCTCTATTGCTTGTGCGATTGCAGCTGCTTGGGCACCTGCTTGCGGCTGACCATCATCTGTCCACCTGCCATCACCAGGCCCTCTTCGTCCCTGTGTATGCAACGAGTCCATACCTACAGAATAATCAGACAAAGGTGGGGGTGCTGCACTACCCGAACGATCAACAAATATACTACTAGGTACATGTTCATATGGAAGAACAGGAGCATCAATGTAAAAATGAGCTACATCAAAGCTCCCAGATGACAAAGCTTCTAAATCCCTGGATGAATGCCCACCTGATGACCACATAGAAACCAGATCCCCAGACTGGGATGGCCTTAACAGAAGAGGATGTTGAAATCCGTTTACTTCTGTGACAGAACGCTCAAAGGAAGACCTGCCACTCTGACGCCGACGGTCAAAACCCAAAGGCCTGCGAAGACCAAAAAGATCATCCACATTCACCCCTTCAAATGGCTCGGCAGCAACATCAATGAGACCACCTGAAGCTCCAGGCTGACCAAGTACCTGCAAATGATCTAACCCATCAAGGGCCTCCCTCCACCTTACCTCTATAACACGATTCTCATGAAAATCATCATCTTCTTCGTCAATCATCTCATCATTATAGTCATCTCCCAAGCCAGTATCATCATGATCTTCCACATCAGTGTCAGCTAGAGACATCATGCCAGCACCATCTTCAGCAATATCCTCATCCTCGTCCTCTCCCTCATCCTCGTCCTCGTCCTCATCCTCATCACCATCATCTCCCATGTCATCATCCTCATCACCCATATCATCATCAGCCCTGTTCTCAACATGAAAAGTCATCTCAATTTGGCCAGTGTTGTGTAACACACCACCTTCTTCCATTTCTTCACGCATGAAATCCAGTCCAACCTCCATTGATGGGTTGGTTGCCATTGTGTCTTCCGATTCTAACCTCATGTCTTGCTCTGCTGACTCATTTTGATGTACAGCATGATTACCCTCAACATGAGTAGTTCTTTCTTGTTGCTGAATGTCAGTCCCCTCCTCATCTGGGACTTCCTGTGTGCCCCCCACATTCTGATTATGCTCTACGGTCTCTGCAGCTGACGCAGCTGTCTGTTCATCGTGCCTGCCAATTGACCCTGTAGTTTTCTTCCTGTTCAGACCCTCAGATTTAAGAAATTGCTCACTAGCATTGGCAGCCCTTGACAGGCTTTCCAAAGCCTTCAGTAGAAGATTAACAATTTTAGGAGCATCAGGATGGTCCAAATCAATTGCTTGAAGAATGCCGGTGAGAGACTGCACCATTCCTCCATCTATCATGCTTTTTGCTATATCCGGTGAGCATCCAGAACCAGGTAAGTGGCTGGAGGATGCATTTTTAGACAAAATTGAATATACCAAATCAGAAAAAGCAAAAACTTTTTTATCAGGTAACAAAATGTTTTTATGTGAATTGCTCTCCAAGTTTGAGAATGAGGACATAGCTTTCACAAGTTCATTAATTACTCGCCTCCTCCCTTCACCGGATCGACCACACAAAACCACCAGGAACCAAGAAGCTTTTTCAGACAATTTGTCTCTCCATTCATCAGGTCCTGCAGATTTATCTGTAGCTATTGGAAGCAGCTGGTGTAAGATGTGATGAATTATCCCACCAAGCCCTGAACTACCTGTTTGATTAGATCCCCGCAAATGACACAATTCCAAGTCTCGTCTGAGTATGACCCCAACTGCGTGCACATACATAAGAAGAATATCACTCAACAACTTGAGAACAAAATTCACCTTCGCCAGTCCAGCAGATATTTCAGATTCAGACTCCGTTTTCTTTGCCTCGTCAACTTTGGATTTTCCCTTTAACCTGGTAGCAGGTTCATCCACATCCATAGAATTTAAGTCACCAACACAACCTTCCTGACTTTTTTGCAAAGGGTATTTCAGAACTATATCAAGAAGCTGATCAATTACTTGAGTAAGATTGGCTGGAATCTTTTTATGGCCTTTGGCACATTTACCAGAACCATCATGCATCTTACTCTCAGAAATCCGGACAGATTCTTCAGCACCTGAAGCTTTTGATTTGTCCTTTTCCTTCTCTTTTTCCTTCGATAACACCACAAAAGTCCTCCCTCCTGATGATTCCAACTGACAAACTGCAGCAGCAGCTTTCATAAAAACCACAGGATCTCTGGAGATAACAGGTGCCATAGACGTCAAAAATGTCCTTGGGGAAAAACGCCCAGCATGGCGATTTCCACTCAAAGTTTGCCGTATCTCCAATTCCATAGCAGTTTGCAGGGTTTGAGGATCTTCAAGGAGGTGTCGAACGATAGCAGATGCAACAGTTTGGTATCCAGGGAAGAAGCAACTTCTTGGAAGATTAAAGAGAGCAGCTAACCCTCCATTTTCAAGAAATTGCAATGCTAAAACATGAGTTTTTGTCAAGCGAGCACATAACTGCAGAATAGCCTGCATGATCACAGCAGGAACATGCTGTTTCATCAAGTCACAAACAACAAGTAATACTTTATGACTCTCTTCAATAGTCAGGTAACCAGTGGACTTCCCCAATATTTTCTCAAGTGCTGTGCCAGATTCTTTCTCGGGGAAGTCTGAAGTCACCTTTTCTTCTGTACCTGATGCCGGAACTGATGAGTCAGGTGGAGATACTGTCTGGGTTCCTCCCATGGTTTCAGAGGAGATTCGGGGCCTGGATTGCAACATGTTATCCAAGATGAGCAGTAAAGCACTTATGCATTTTGGGACAAGAATCTCACTCCCTGATGCATTACTAGCCTTGAAATTCATCAAGACATCTGTTGCAGCAGCAACAATACCATTTTGTGCAGCAATTTCTCGAACAGTTCCATCCTCAAAAAGGAGCAATGCTAAAATATGTGATATCATACACAATGCACTGGAATCCTTTGAAAAATCCAACGGGCAAAGCTTTAGTTGCTCAATGAGATAAGATGCCACCTTTAGACGATCCTCTCCTTTGTTCCGATTGCAAAGGGTCACGAGCAAATCTGTCAACGAGAATGCCATTGTATCACTACTCTGGAACAGCTTCACGGATGCAGCAAGAATATCTTCAATGGGAGGCACCTTCATTTGTCCTTCTTCTGTCAAGGCATCTATAGACTTATCCACATTGCCAACTTTCGATCCTTCTGATGAACTTCCTAGTGACAGCGCAAGTGCCTGAGCCAACTCATCATCATCCTGCACAGGATCCTCAGCATGACTAAACAGCCACTCCATAGCCATTTCAACACTATTTGTTTCCACCCGTCTCAATGCCTCTTCAGCTCTTGCTCTTGTAAAGCCCATCTCAACAATTGTTGCAATTGTATTTTCATCAGGTGGTGGGGGCATGAACCTTTGGTTTGTACTTCCTGCAATGCCACCGCGACTCCTTTTGACATCTCCAACACCAGAGTATATGTGTGTAACAAGTGATACAATAGAAGCAATGAAGCCAGCACTGCAACTTGGAAACATTTGGTGGTTCCAGACAGGTAATATGACATCCAGAACCTGAGACTGCAGCATGCGAACAAAGACTTCAGGGTCCTTAGGAACAGGAAATAGCCCAATTGACAAACCAACTGCAACAGGCTGAACAAGTAACTGAGCTTGGGATGCAGAGGTTGAAGATAAAAGTAGAGAGGAGTTAACAAAATACTCGAGTGCACGGCAGTAGCTGTGTAAAGTGTCAAGTAGCCATGTACTGTGAGACAAATTATTTCCTTCACCTGCCTTCTCTTGGTCAACTGAGGGTGTAGGAAAAGGGTAAGGTAGTGTCCATAACAGTTGACTTGTAGCTTCAAATGTGGTGAGCAGCTCCCTAAAGGTTCCATGTACATAAAAATTATTGACCATTGCTGCATAACAAGTACGCCTCCTGCTGTCAAATGTGAGGGCTGCCATATCATCAACTACCTTTCCAAGATATCGGCACTTAACTGACAGTGATGTATCAAGTCCAGTAGTAGAATACCCAGAGAAACTGAGAGCTTCAAGAAATATTTTAGCCAAGGTGGTTCCCAATGTCTTTGAAGCTGCACTCAACGATCCTACATCAGCCCTTCGACGGTTTGGTAATGTAAATCCCTTCACAAGGGCAGAGAAGAAAGTACGTAATATAGAAGCCAGCTTGTTAAGAATCTCATCAGGAGTTCTCCTTTTCAACTTCGGCAAAGATGTCTCTGGTTCATCTGATGGGATCTCAGAGTCAACACTTAAAGCATCCAAGTGCCGACCAGTCCTCCCGCCGCGTATGCGTGCCAAGCCATGTCGACTACGACGATGCAAGCCTTCACCTGAACGAATGACTGAGAGAAATTCACGTTCACCACCCCAAAGGGACTGAGAACCATTCCTAATAGAAACAGGGTTCATGTATCTCACTACTGGAACATTTGCATCATCGTCACTTTCTCTTCCAACAGCATTTGATGAAGACACATCTGCACTCTCAGTCTCTTGTTCGGCACATCTCTTTTCGTCTACTTTGGAGTCATTATACAGAGAAACTTGCCAAACTATTTCCCGGTATGCATTCCCAAGATCCTTCAACACATCAGCATCTGCGGTGCCCAATTCAGAGACAACAGTACTATTCCCCTTCAACAGAAAATTGGAGAGAGAAAGGATACCCTCAAGGCTGGAAAGATATCTCAGAACCTTAGCTTGATTAGCAGATTCAACGACAGCAAGATGAGCCCCTCCAACTGAAACTAATAGTTCATTTGTTGATTTCAAATGTTCTCTCAAGAAGGCACATACTGACCTGGCCAAGGAAGCAGAATGCTGTGGTGAGAAGTTCTTAAATGCAACAGATATGATCTGACCAATCGGTGTTGAAAGAGGCATTAGGGGCAAAGTAAATAACTGCAGAACAGCATCAATTCCCTTCTTCTCAACAAAAATACGACATGTGTCAGAATTCTGAAGAATTGTTTCAAGAAGACGAGCAACATTGCTTAAACATTCAGGAAAGAGTGACTCCACATTTGCTACAGAGGCATCAGATGACTGCTCAGTGGTCTGCTCCAAGGTCTCCATCCTGAAAGATTCCCTATCATCTGACAGAACCGGGCTCCTTTCTTCAGCATCAGTTTCCATTGGAACAGGAGCAGAACAGGATGGATCAGTGGGCGAGTAAGAAGCATCAACCCCAGACCCAATTTTTGAAATGGCATTTAGTATCTCAATCACCATATCCACTCCAGGTCCTCTTAATGAGGAAGCATGGCGCATGAGTTCATCCAGTCCACTAGACAGGGACCCTGGTGCCTCACCAAAAAGGGCACGCAAATACGTTTTAGATGTAAATATTTTCACAAAGCACCTTAGAGCATTCCGATCTTTTACAGCCTGAAGACCATTATTATTCAGGCACAGGGCATCCAAACACTGAGGTATACACATTATGGCTTCTGAAGAGCATAGAACACCATCCATTATAGCATCCAAAAATGCAGAAGGAAGACCGGCTGCATCTAAGATAGGAAAACACGTAGGATCTTTGTGAATTAGATCACTCATGACGGTGGCTGCAAGTGAAAACACCCCTCCACCAAAATCTTTTGCTCTTCTAAAGATTATACATAGGCACTGGGGCAACAAACTCTCTTCAGATCCATAAATACGAGAAGTATTCCCGGAAGCATATGTTCCAAGGGATATAGCCCGTAGCAAAGCTTTCATCAGTAAACGTCGATGATATGCAACTAATGCTTCAGAATACAGCGGGAGCATGCTATCTAACTCTGAGGAAGCACTTGCAACTACTAACAAATTCCTCGCCCTCAAATCAGAATCTTCACCTTGTTGCTTTGAACAGTTTTCAATATGAGACACTTCTACCTTCAGTCGAGAGATAGTATCATCCAAACCACCCAACTCTCTGAATAATGCTGCTGCAGGATTACTGTAATCCATGAATGCCTCTAGAATATGCACGGCTGTAGCTACCAAATGCAAATGCTGAGGGTCTGTATCCTTGAGGAGGGGTAGAAGAGTAGGAATAAACCCTGCCTCACGCATGGCTGAGCAGCCTGATGATGATGACACCAGAACAGTGACAAGAGATAGTAGAGCCTCAGAAAAAACAACAGACCACTTAGATGTATCACTGATAACAGAATCAATGGTTTTCTGCATGAGGCTGGACAGGATACCACGGTGCCCACCAGATGTGACAGCAGCCAAGACAGTTGATTGGCGGGACCGATCTTGAGAAAGGGCAACCAATGATAACAGACAAAGAATTCGAATTTTCTCAGGGACTTCATCTTCATAGCTCAAAAGTGAAACTAATTCATTGATGAACTCAGGCTCAGAGTTAAAGAAAGAAACTAGATCATCAGCATCACTGCTTGCTTGAACAAGAACAATGAAAGCATACAAACGAATGCATGTGTACTGCTGTCGAGAAGCCAAAGAGCCAAAAGCCCTTGCAAACCGCAATCTCGTCAACAAAGAAAATCTTAAGCTGGTAGGTACTTTATACTCTACAACTAACTTATTCAGAAGCTCTAAATCCGTCTCTGGGCAAGCATTGACATTAGGTAGATGGATAATTTGTAAGCCCTGAGTTGACCGTTCTGTGGCACTGACCTGACTTGACAACTCATCCAATGCATAGAACTCAAAATGGAGGGTGCAGCCTAGCTCATAAGCAACAGGGTCACACCCATTTTGTGCAGTAGATGCAATCAATCCAAGACCCTCATCCTTTCCACCCCAGCCTTGTGCAAGAGAAAATAACTTTGTATTCAAAGACGTATCTCTAATGGAATATCTTCCGAGAGTCTTCTTCAAAAAAGCTGCCAGAGTCTGTAGGCAAGCCTCTAGTACATCCGCATCAGTGGAAGCAAGAAGGTTAGAAAGATGCTGCTGCGAGGAAATAGAGAACCAAAACTTTTAGAAATGTGATGGTGAAAAAAGACAAAGGTCAAAGAAGAGCGCCCATACTGAATTTTATCACCACTAAAAACATATACAACAGACACTGCATAGAGACTAAAGCCTAACTGATAAAACAAAAGTAATGCCAATACGCACAACGCATTTTGTATAGGAACAACAATACCTCATAAGAACTATAAAAGTGCTTATTTGTGCAGTTCTCTAAAATTATTCTGATAACACAGAGAATTTGAAGAACAGCTTCTCTTGGAAAGGGAGGATCAGATTCCAAAAAGTTGTCCTCAACCTGCAAGTCTCTTCTTGGCTTTATGTGCTTCTCAAAATATGAATCGAAATGATTAAAAAGATCAACCCAGTGATGAAAATCTCCCTGCATCATCACGAAATAGAGTAGATCAAACCACACATAAATCCACAAAAGCAATCATTATTCTTTTCAAGAAAAAGGCTGTAAAGTTACCTTATCAAACTCCCAAACAAAACCTTTTAGGGGCTCTTCTATATTCTCAAGTGGAGTAGTAGTAACATTGTTGATGAAGGACTTAATTTTGGGAGGCTGATACAAATCAAAGGACACAAAGTTACATAACACCGTGAAAACAGTATGGGAAATCAAACTCAAACAAAATTTTAACGTACAGACACAAAGGAAGCTGGAATTGCAAACCAACAAATTTCCTTTTCCATACAAGAGAGATGAAATTCTCTAGAAAGAAACAATTCAAATTTAGCAACCACATACAGTAAGTAAACAGATTTTAGTGATTGAGTTGACAATGTACCATGATGCTGGTACATATTGAGATATGACTCGACTGCTGAAGGGAACACACGAACTTAAAAAATTTAACTGAAAAGAGTACTCCAGCTATCATATTCTAACACTATTATCCACCTTCCTCATATAGGTCTTCAACAAGTAATTCATCTTTCCAGACTAAAATGCTCGTAACTAACAACATTTTGCACAAAAATTTGAAGAGAAAAAAAAATAAAGTGCGTCTTAAATTCAACTGCAAGGGACATACAAATGTCTATCATTTTAGTAGTTACCCCCATTTAACCCAAAAAAGCACTCGGGTAACCAACTTTTCCTAAATAAGTTTTCTTTAAAGTAATTGTAAGTTCATTCTTTTTAATACCGAATTTAAAATATAAAAAGAGGATGAGGAAAAACAAGGCAAATCGAGTTCCTCACCTATATCCATCATTTAATAGCTGTTATAAAGAATTCGAAACCGGAACCCTTTCAAATAATAATAACCAAACGAACAAAAACCAACACACAGGCACAAGCATAAAGTTATTGGTCTCGAATAAATTTCAATCATTACCCAAAAATCATAGCATAAAATTCCTACTGCTTAGAAGCCAATTACTCTAAAGTCAAGTTCTGACCAATCAATATCATAGAAACCATAACTATACTCCATAACAAAATCAAATTAAAAATAAATACATGAATCGATAAAATAAATGGTGAAACAAAACACTGACTGACCACTTCTGAAGACCTCCTCCTCTTAAGCTTCGTCATGATTCAGACAAGCATTTGCACGGGGCGACCGATCAAGAATTGATCAATTCTCTATAATCGAGGATCGATCGAGCAGCTTTCTCCAAAATTGAAGGAAAAAAAAAGCTAGGGCTGTCTTCTATTCACTCACTATTCAAAATGATCGGATCCCAAAATTACATATAGAGAGAGAGAGAGAGAGAGATTATTATTTGATTTTGGGAATGAAATTGAGTTTCCGATAGAAGACTAGGGTTTTATGTGAGATCGCATGCGTATAGAATTTGCAAGTATTATTATCAGATAGAAAGATAGAGAGGGTTTGAGGTTTTCATATAGAGAAGCGGAGAGAGAAGCAGAGAAGGATACTAACTAGGAGAAGAAAGCTAAAAAGAAAAAGGGTGTTGCTTTCTATTTTCTTTTTCTTTTTCTTTTTTCTTTTTTTAATCCATACATTAATTAACAGGAACAATTAACAAAAAAAAAATGGTGTCTTTTAGTGTGCACTGTGTAATACTTTGCGTGCAAGTAATTTTATCTTAGTAACTAGAAATTTACAGGTATCTATAATTAGAAAAAAAAAATTTAAAAGTGGAGATATTTTTTTATTTTTAATGAATGATAAATTTTATGTTCTTTTATATTTTTATATTTATTTTTTTTCTAAGTAAATTCTAATGAGTAATTAATAGCTACATTATATAATTTTTTGTTTACATTTTGTTTTGAGGATTAAAAATGTTTTAAATAAAAAAAATTACAAATAAATTTTTTTGATATTATTATTAAATATTAAAGTACAATGTTTTGAATTATTTTTTTTATTAAAGAATCTCTTGTTTATATTTGCAAGTGTAATAAAATTA
>Ga0325400_1001320_pt1 | contig 20260 bp, 17 predicted proteins | sample PopdelMetagenome_2_FD_205662 | JGI IMG/M metagenome (GOLD analysis project Ga0325400, IMG submission 205662) | Populus deltoides microbial communities from Bellville, Georgia, United States - Xylem-PdKOR-R1 | ecosystem: Host-associated > Plants > Phyllosphere > Stem > Wood/Secondary xylem...
GGCCGGCTAAAGGCGCTCGTCTCGGGCGGCGCCCCGCTCAATCCGGAGGTCGCCCGCTTCTTCCGCGCTTTGGGCATCGTCATCTGCCAGGGCTATGGCCAGACCGAGGCGGGGCCGATCATCAGCTGCAATCGCCCGGCGGCCGGCATCACGCTCGACAGCGTCGGCCCGCCGCTGCCCGCGACCGAGGTCCGCATCGCCGCCGACGGCGAGATCCTGGTCCGCGGCGAGAACGTCACCCACGGCTATTGGAACCTGCCCGACGCCACCGCGGCCGCGCTCGCCGACGGCTGGCTCCACACGGGTGACGTCGGCCACCTCGACGGGGCCGGCCGCATCGTCATCACCGATCGCAAGAAGGACCTGATCGTCAGCGACAAGGGCGACAATATCGCGCCCCAGCGGATCGAAGGCATCCTCACGCTCCAGCCGGAGATCGCGCAGGCGATGGTCGCGGGCGACCGCCGCCCATATCTCGTCGCCCTGGTGGTGCCCGATCCCGCCTGGGCCAAGGCGCAGCCCGATCCCGCCACCGCGCTGTCCAAGGTACTCGATCGCGTAAATACCGGCCTGTCCGTCACCGAACGCGTCCGCCGCATCGCGCTCGCGGACGAGGCGTTCACCGTCGACAATGGCGAGCTCACCCCCTCGCTCAAGCTACGCCGCCACGTGCTGCGCGCCCGCTACGGCGACCGCCTGGACGCCCTCTACGCGCGCTGAGCTACGGTTCGCGCGAACCCTTCCATCCGTTCGGTTCGAGCTTGTCGAAAACCGAGATGGGCGGGACGCTGGTCGCCGTTTCTCGACAGGCTCGAACCGAACGGAAGCGGGGTGGACCTGTAGGCCGGACCGGCCTCACGCCGCCTTCTTGTACGGCACGAACTCGCCGACGATGCACGTCCCCAGGAAGATGTTGGGCGGCGAGTTCTGGTAGATGCGCGCAACATCCCCCTGGCACAGCTGACCCGTCGGCGTGACGGTCGAAAACAAGGTCATCTGCGTCAGCTGGTCGCACCCGTCGCGGAAGCGCATCACGTAGCGCGTGCCGCCCACGTCATACACCACGCCCAGCTTGTAGATCGTGGTCGAGATGTTGTTGCGGAGCTGGGGCACGCACGAAATGGGCTTGCCGGCGGTGCGGCCGGCGGTCAGCTCCGCCAGCTGCTCCTCGCCGGTCTTGGGGGCGGCGGCGAGTGGCACGGCGGCGAGCAGGGCGACGGCGGCGGCAAGGGCGTTGTGGCGCATGGGTAAGGATCTCCTGACCGCCTCAAACGCCCGAAAAGCCGACGGTTTCCCGCGCGGCCTTAGCCGCGGAAGGCGTCCTTGGCCGCGCGAAGCCGCGCCAGCTCGTCGGCCGATCCCGCGCGCATGAACGGGTTGGTCGCGCGCTCCAGCGCGATGGTGGTCGGCACGGTCGGCTCGCCCGCCGCGCGCGCGGCATCCACCGCCGCCATCCGTTCGGCAATCGCCTGGTTGTCAGGCTCGGCCACCCGCGCATAGCGGCCATTGCCCTGCGTATATTCGTGCGCGCAATAGACCACGGTCTCCGGCGCCAGCGCCGCCAGCCGCTCCATGTTGCGCCACATCTGGCCGGCATCGCCTTCGAACAGCCGGCCGCAGCCCATGGCGAACAGCACGTCGCCCACGAACACCGCCGGCGCTTGCGCCAGGTGGAACACGACGTGCCCCGCCGTGTGCGCCGGCATCGCCATCACGCGCGCCTCGCAGCCACCCAGTCGCACCGTGTCGCCCTCGCCCACCACCCGGTCCAGCGTCGGGATCTTGGCCGCCTCCGCCGCCGGCCCGGTCACCACCGCGCCGGTCGCCGCCTTCACCTCGGCGTTGCCGCCCGTATGGTCGCGGTGCCAGTGCGTGTTCCAGATCTGGCCGATGCGCCAGCCGCGTTGCGCCGCCGCCGCCAGCACCGGATCGGCCTCCGCCGGATCGATTACGACAGTCTCGCCGCTCGCCCCGTCATGCGCCAGCCAGATGTAATTGTCCGAAAGCGCCGGGATGCGGACGACCTCCAGCGCCATCACCAGTGGCCCGTATTGCCCATCGACGTCCACGGCTCGGCCGGCGGCAGCGCCGCGCCGTTCTGCAGCAGCTCGATCGAGATGTTGTCGGGCGTGCGCACGAACGCCATGCGCCCGTCGCGAGGCGGGCGGTTGATCGTCACGCCCCCGTCCTGCAGCCGCTGGCAGGCGGCATAGATGTCGTCCACCTGATAGGCGAGGTGGCCGAAATTTCGTCCCTCGCCATACGCCTCCGGGTCCCAGTTGTGCGTCAGCTCCACCTCGGCCCGCGCACGCTCGCCCGGCGCGGCCATGTCTTCCGGCGCGGCCAGGAAGATCAGCGTGAAGCGCCCCGCCTCGTTGTCGACGCGGCGCACCTCCTCCAGCCCCAAGAGCTTGAAGAAGCGGATGGTGGCGTCGGGGTCGGCCACGCGGATCATGGTGTGAAGATAGCGCATGGGCGCGGTCTAGCGCGCGATCCGCCCGACACCAAGCGCCTGCTCTCCCCCGTTCGGTTCGAGCCTGTCGAGAACTGGCCGATGAGGGACAATCCTCCGCAACCGGTTCTCGACAGGCTCGAACCGAACGGAAGTGGCGAATCACCCCTCCGTCGCCTGCGCCAGCGCCGCCGCCGCGCGCTTCCCCTCCGGCGACCCCGGGTCCGTCTGCGCCGCGCGCGTCCACGCCGCCTTGGCCGCATCCGCCTGGCCGCGCGCCCAGGCGATATTGCCCTGCTCCAGCATCACCGCCGCGTCGCCGCCCGCCAGCCCCACCGCCCGCGCGATGTCCGTGTCCGCGCGCGCCAGCTCGCCCTGCCGCCGCGCCAGCGTCGCCGACAGGAGCCAGCCGAACGGATCGGCCGGCACCAGCTTCAGCGCCTCGTCGATGTCGCTTCGTGCCGCCGCCGCATCGTCCAGCGCCACGTCCGCCCGCGCGCGGTCGAGCCACGCCTCGCCGCGCAACGCCACCGGCAGCGCGGGCATGGCGATCGCGCGGTCCAGGTCGCCGCGCGCCCGCGCGGGATCGCCCGCCGCCAGCGCGGCATTGCCCGCCTGGCTCCACAGCGTCGCCGCGCGCCCGTCGCGGCCCGCCTCCGCATCGCGCGCCGCGGCTTCGAACGTCTCGGCGGCGGGCGTCCACTGCCCGCCCGCCACCTGCGCCAGTCCCAGGCAGTGGCGCGCGGGCACCTGCCCGCTCCCTGCCGCCCAGGCCTGCGCCTGCATCAGCGCCGCCGCGGGTTCGCTGCGGATCAGCTTGACGCAGGCGTCGAACCGTGCCGCATCGCCGCCCGGCAGGTCGGCCAGCGCGGCCGCGAGCAGCAGCGCGATCATGAGCGGCTCCCGGCCAGCGCCGCCACCGTCGACACCAACAGGCGGAGGTCGCCGTCGCGCGACAGCCGGTGGTCGCCGCCCTTGACCAGGGTCGTCTGCACGTCCGCCGATGCCAGCGCCCTGCCCAGCCGGAACGCCACCGACACGGGCACCACGTCGTCGTCCAGCCCGTGCAGCAGCCGCACCGGGGCGGAGATCGCGATCGGCCCGTCCAGCACCAGCCGCCCCTGCCCGCTTGCCCAGAAAGCCTGCGTCACCACCTGCGGCGGGCTGCCATCCTCGCCGCCCTGCAACAGCAGCCCGTCTTCCGCCAGCGTCGCGCGCTCCGCCTCGCCGAAGCCCCATTCGGTGAAGTCGGGCGCCGCGGCGATGCCGACCAGCCCCGCCACCCGTTCGGGCCGCGCCAGCGCCACCAGCAGCATCAGCCAGCCGCCCATGGACGATCCCACCAGCAGCAGCGGCCCGTCCGTCAGCCGGTCCACCATCTCCAGCGCGTCCTCCAGCCAATGGTCCAGCGTCGCCTCGCCGAACACGCCGTCGCTCGGGCCGCAGCCGCGATAGTCGAACCGCACGCATGCGCGCCCCTCCGCCTCCGCCCAGGCGGCGAGCGCGGCCGCCTTGCCGCCCGTCATGTCGGAACCGTAGCCGGGCAGGAACAGGATGGTCGGCCCGCGTCCCTCCCGCCGCTCATAAGCGAGACGCGGGCGGCCGGGGCGATCGAGGTCGGGCATGGTCCCCAAGTGGCGCACGTCTTCCGCCGCCGCAACCGGGGCGGACCGGTCGGACGGGGTCATTCTGCTTCACGATGTCAAACGATCCGATGCGGCGAACCGACCCGATCGCGCAGTTTCTGTACCCGGTATGTTCTCACAAGTCAAGCTCCTCCCGCTGCGCTAAGGCGAACGGCATGGACCGGGACTCGGACAAGGCGCTCGCCGCCTGCGCCGCCGCGGCGGAGGTGCAGTCCGGCATGCTGGTCGGGCTCGGCACCGGCTCCACCGCCGCCTTCCTCATCGCCGAGCTCGGCCGCCGCGTCCGCGACGATGACCTGCGCATCGACGCGGTCGCCACCAGCCGCGCGAGCGAACGGCTCGCGGCGGAGGCCGGCATCGCCGTGCGCGCGTTCGACGATGTGGCCGCCGTCGACCTCGCCATCGACGGCGCGGACGAGATTGACGGGCAGCTCCGCGCCATCAAGGGCGCGGGCGGGGCCATGCTGCGCGAGAAGGTGGTGGCGGCGTCCGCTGCGCGCATGGTGGTGATCGCCGACGGCGCCAAGCGCGTCGCCCGCCTCGGCACGGCGCTGCTGCCTGTGGAGGTGCTGCCCTTCGCCCGCGCCTTCGTCGCCGCCCGGCTGGCGGCACTCGGCGCCGCGCCCGCGCTCCGCCTCGCCGGCGACGCGCCCTACCGCACCGATCAGGGCAATCTCGTCCTCGACTGCCGCCTCACCCATCGTCACGATCCCGCAACGCTGGCGTCACACCTCGCCGCCATACCCGGCCTTCTCGGCCATGGGCTGTTCCTGGACGAGGTGGACGCGGCCTATGTGGCGGATGGCGGACGGGTGGATCACATCGAACGACCACCCGCCTGACGCGCGGCAGGAACCCGTCCCACCCCGATCCGTTGCCCTCGCGCCTCGTTCGGGTCTACCGGCCGTTCCGCTGGCGAAAGGAACCGCATGTCTACCGAAGCCGATACCATGGATCACGTGAAGCAGGGCCACGTCCGCGAGGATGGCAGCCTCGACCGGCTGGCCATCGACACCATCCGCACGCTCGCCATGGACGCCGTGCAGAAGGCCAATAGCGGCCATCCCGGCACGCCCATGGCGCTCGCCCCCATCGGTGAGACGCTCTGGACCAAGTTCCTCCGCTACGATCCCGCCAAGCCCGATTGGCCCAACCGCGACCGCTTCGTGCTGTCGGTCGGCCATGCCTCCATGCTGCTCTACGGCCTCATTCACATGGCCGGCATCGAGGAGATCGACGCCGACGGCAACAAGACGGGGGCCGAGGCGGTCAGCCTCGACGACATCAAGCAGTTCCGCCAGCTCTCGTCCAAGACGCCGGGCCACCCCGAGCACCGCCACACCACGGGCGTCGAGACCACCACCGGCCCGCTCGGCCAAGGTTGCGGCAATTCGGTCGGCATGGCGCTCGCCGAGCGCTGGCTGGCGGCGCGCTACAACCAGGACGGCTTCACCCTGTTCGAACACGACGTCTACGTCTTCTGCTCGGACGGCGACCTGATGGAGGGCGTGGCGAGCGAGGCCGCCTCCATGGCCGGCCACCTCAAGATGTCGAACCTGTGCTGGGTCTACGACGCCAACGAGATCACGATCGAGGGCGGCACCCCGCTCGCCTTCAACGAGGACGTCGGCAAGCGGTTCGAGGCCTATGGCTGGAACGTCATCCACCTGCCCGACGCCGAGGATACGCAGGCCTTCGCCGGCGCGATCGAACAGTTCAAGGCGACGAACGATCGCCCGACGCTGATCGTGGTCAAGTCGATCATCGGCATCGGCTTCCCCACCCGCCAGGGCACGCACAAGGCGCATTCGGATGCGCCCGGCGAGGAGGAGATCCGCGGCGCCAAGAAGAGCTATGGCTGGCCCGAGGACGCGCAGTTCCGCGTGCCGGACGAGGCGCTGCAGCACTTCCGCGCGCAGATGATCGACCGCAGCCGCCCCTTGCGCGAGGAGTGGGAACAGACCTTCGCCCGCTACCGGGAGGCGCACCCCGATCTCGCGCAGGAGATCGAGCGGATGCGCCAGGGCAAGCTGCCCGACGGCTGGGACGCCGACCTGCCGACCTTCGAGGCCGATACCAAGGGCATCGCCAGCCGCGAGGCGAGCGGCAAGGTGCTGAACGCGATTGCGGAGCGCATCCCCTACCTCGTCGGCGGCGCCGCCGACCTCGCGCCTTCCACCAAGACCGACATCAAGGGCCAGCCCAGCCTGGAGGCGGACGCGCCCGGCGGCCGCAACATCCACTTCGGCATCCGCGAACATGCCATGGGCTCGGTCGCGAACGGCATGGCGCTCTCCTACCTGCGCCCCTACACCGGCACCTTCCTCGTCTTCTCCGATTATATGCGCCCGCCCATCCGGCTGGCGTCGATCATGGAGCTGCCGGTGGTATTCGTCTTCACGCACGATTCGATCGGCGTCGGCGAGGACGGGCCGACCCACCAGCCGATCGAGCAGCTCGTCGCGCTGCGCGCCATCCCCGGCCTTGACGTGATCCGGCCCGGCGACGCCAACGAGACGGCCGAGGCATGGCGCGCCGCGCTCACCGCGACAAGCAACCCGACATTGCTCGCTTTGTCCCGCCAGGCGCTGCCGACGCTCGACCGGAGCAAATATGCCGCCGCCTCCGGCCTCCAGCAGGGCGGCTACGTGCTGGCCGACTGCGAGGGCACGCCCGAGGTGATCCTGATCGCGACCGGCAGCGAGGTCGGCCTCGTCGTCCAGGCCTACGAGAAGCTGACGGCCGATGGTGTCAAGGCGCGCGTCGTCTCCATGCCGTCGTGGCACCGCTACGAAAAGCAGGACGAGGCCTACAAGGAAAGCGTGCTGCCGACCGATGTCGCCGCCCGCCTCGCGGTGGAGCAGGGCAGCGAAATCGGCTGGGACCGCTATGTCGGGCTCAAGGGCCGCACCATCGCCATGGCGAGCTTCGGCGCGTCGGCGCCGATCGCCAAGCTCCAGGACAAATATGGCTTCACCGTCGACAAGGTCGTCGAGACGGCGCGCCAGCTGATCGCGGAGAACGCCAAGTGAGTCTGCTCCGCCAGCTTCAGGAGTCGGGCCAGGCGCCCTGGCTCGACTTCGTCGACCGCACCTTCCTCAAGGAAGGGGGCTTGCGGAAGCTGGTGGAAGAGGACGGCGTCACCGGCGTCACCTCCAACCCGTCGATCTTCGAGAAGGCGATGGGCCATGGCGACGCCTATGACGAGCAGATGGGCGAGTTCGTCCAGGCGAACGCCGGCGCTACCATCACCGAGACGTACGAGGCGCTGGCGATCAAGGACATTCAGGACGCGGCCGACACGCTGCGCCCCGTCTACGACCGCCTGGGTGGTGCGGACGGCTATGTCAGCCTGGAGGTCTCGCCCTATCTCGCCAAGGGCACGGACGACACGATCGCGGAGGCGCGGCGGCTGTGGGCGGCGGTCGACCGGCCCAACCTGATGGTCAAGGTGCCGGGCACGCGCGAGGGCGTGCCCGCGATCCGCCAGCTGATCGAGGACGGCCTGTCGATCAACGTTACCCTGCTGTTCAGCCAGGAGAGCTACCGCGCGGTCGCGCACGCCTATGTCGAGGGCCTGGAGGCGCGCATCGCCAAGGGCGAGCCGATCGACACGATCGCGAGCGTCGCCTCCTTCTTCGTCAGCCGCATCGACGCGGTGATCGACAAGGAGATCGACAGCCGCGTGGAGGCCGGCGATGCGCAGGCCGACGCGCTGAAGGCGATCCGCGGCAAGGTGGCGATCGCCAACGCCAAGGCGGCCTATGCCTGGTATCAGGAGTTCGTCGGGTCCGACCGCTGGAAGACGCTTGCCGACAAGGGTGCCAATGCGCAGCGGCTGCTGTGGGCGTCGACCGGCGTCAAGGACAAGGCCTATCCCGACACGCTTTACGTCGACGCGCTGATCGGCCCCGACACGGTGGATACGCTGCCGCCCAAGACGATGGATGCCTTCCGCGACCAGGGCACGCTGGCGCAGACGCTGACGGACGACATCGACGCCGCGCGCCATGTACTCGCAGAGGCGGATCGCCTCGGCCTCGACCTGCCCGGCGTGACGGAGAAGCTGGTCGACGACGGCGTCACGCTCTTCTCCGACGCCGCCGACGCGCTCCTGGGCGCGATCGCCGCCAAGCGCGCGACACTCGCTGGCGACAAGCTCAACGCCATGGACAAGCAATTGCCCGAGGATCTCGGCAAGGCGGTCGAGGCGCGGCTGGAGCAGGCGCGCAGCCAGGCGTGGACGCGCCGGCTGTGGAAGGGCGACGCCACCGTCTGGACGGGCAAGGACGAGGGCAAGTGGCTCGGCTGGCTCGCCGCGGGCCAGGGTCGCCAAGTCGACTTTGCCGCGCTCAAGGCGCTGACGGAGGAGGCCAAGCGGTTCAGGAACTCGGTTCTGCTCGGCATGGGCGGGTCCAGCCTCGGGCCGGAAGTGCTGGCGGAGATCATCGGCCAGTCGGACGGCAGCCCGCTCGTGCTCGCCCTCGATTCGACCGACCCCGGCCAGATCGCGACCACGCTCGACCAGATCGATCCCGCGAACACGCTTTTCCTGGTCTCGTCCAAGTCGGGCACGACCATGGAGCCCGAGCTGCTGCGCGCCTTCTTCTGGGACAAGAGCGGCAGCAAGGGCAACCATTTCGTCGCGGTCACCGACCCCGGCTCCAAGCTGGAGAAGTCGGCGGAGGCGGACGGCTTCGCGCACGTCTTCCCCGGCGATCCCGCGATCGGCGGCCGTTATTCGGTGCTGTCCAACTTCGGCATGGTGCCCGCCGCGATCATGGGGCTCGACGTCGAGCGCTTCTTCGCGACGGTGCAGCCGATGGCGCAGGCCTGCGGGCCCGACGCGCCGCCCGGCGCCAACCCCGGCTTCCAGCTCGGCGCGGTGCTGGGCGAAGCGCACAATGCCGGCCGCGACAAGGTCACCATCATGACCTCGCCGGCGTTGCGCCCGTTCGGCGCATGGCTGGAACAGCTGCTGGCGGAATCGACCGGCAAGGAAGGGCGCGGCCTCGTGCCCGTCGACCTCGAGCCGCTGCTGCCGGTCGAGGCGTATGGACAGGATCGCGTGTTCGCGGTGCTGACGCTCGCCGGCGACACGGACGCGGAGCTGGCGGCAACCGCGGACCAGCTGGCGTCCGCGGGCCATCCGGTGATCCGCTTCACGCTGGCCCACAAGGACCAGATCGGCCAGGAATTCTTCCGGTGGGAGATCGCCACCGCGGTCGCGGGCGCGATCATCGGCATCGATCCCTTCGATCAGCCCGACGTGGAGGATGCCAAGGTCAAGACGCGCGAGCTGGTCGACGCCTACGAGCAGACGGGCAAGCTGGAGCCGGAGGAGCCGTTCGCCACGAGCGGGGCGATCAGCTTCTTCTCGGACGGGGACACGCGCTTCGACGTGACCGATCCCGAGGACGTGCTGCGCGCGCACTTCTCCAGCGCGACGGCTGGCGACTATGTCGGCTTCCTCGCCTATGTCGAGCGCGACGAGGAGCATGAGGCGGCGATCGCCGATATGCGGGCGGCGGTGGCACGCGCGCGCGGCGTGGCGACGGTGGCGGGCTTCGGCCCGCGCTTCCTCCACTCCACCGGCCAGGCGTACAAGGGCGGCCCGCGCTCGGGCGTGTTCCTGGAGATCACGCGCGATCCGAAGCCGGACCTGGCCATTCCCGGCCGCAAGGCGAGCTTCGGCACGGTGCAGCTCGCCCAGGCGCGCGGCGACCTGGCGGTGCTGGCGAGCCGGGGCCAGCGGGCGATCCGCGTTCACCTGGCGGACGGCGACGTGCGGGCCCTGCTTGCGCTGGTCCAGCGCGCCACCAAAGACTGACGGGAGCTTACCCCAATGCGGATTGCGATGATCGGCCTCGGCCGGATGGGTGCAGGCATCGTTCGCCGGCTGATGCGCGGCGGCCATGAATGCGTGGTGTGGGATCGCAACGGGGAGGCGATCGACGCGCTGGTCAAGGATGGTGCGATCGCCGCCACGGGCCTGGACGACCTCAAGGGCAAGCTCGAGACGCCCGCCGTCTTCTGGGTGATGCTGCCGGCCGGCGTTCCGACCGAGGAGACGATCACCACCCTCCTCGACCATGCGTCGGAAGGCGACATCATCATCGACGGCGGCAACACCTTCTACAAGGACGACGTGCGCCGGGCGAAGGCGTTGAAGGACAAGGGCCTGGACTATGTCGATGTCGGCACGTCCGGCGGCGTATGGGGCCTGGAACGCGGCTATTGCATGATGATCGGCGGGCCCAAGTCGGTAGTCGACCATCTCGACCCGATCTTCGACACGCTGGCGCCGGGCCTGGGCTCCATCCCGCGCACGCCGGGCCGCGAGGACGAGCGCGAGGACCCGCGGGCGGAGCGCGGCTACATCCATGCCGGGCCGGCGGGTGCCGGCCATTTCGTTAAGATGGTCCACAACGGCATCGAATACGGGCTGATGCAGGCCTATGCCGAAGGCTTCGACATCCTGAAGAGCAAGAGTTCGGACAAGCTGCCGGAGGACCAGCGCTTCGACCTCAACCTGACGGACATCGCCGAGGTGTGGCGGCGCGGTTCGGTGATCTCTTCTTGGCTGCTCGACCTGTGCGCCGCCGGGCTCGCCAAGGACCAGATGCTGGAGGGCTTCTCCGGCAACGTCGCGGATTCGGGCGAGGGTCACTGGACGGTGGAAGCGGCGATGGAGGAGGCGGTGCCCGCCAACGTGCTGACCGCCGCCCTGTTCGCGCGCTATCGCAGCCGGGTCGAGCATACGTTCGGCGACAAGCTCTTGTCCGCCATGCGCTTCGGCTTCGGCGGCCATGTCGAGATGCCGCAATAATGGCCGAGCTGCCCAAGGCGTCCGACGCCACGCTGGTGATCTTCGGCGCGACCGGCGACCTTACCCGCCGGTTGCTGGTGCCGGCACTGGTCAACTTGTGCGGCGACGGGCTGCTGGGCACGATCAACGTCGTCGGCATCGGCACGCGCGAGGGCGACGACGAGATGCTGCGCGGCATGCTCGACGAGTTCGCGCCCAAGGACGGCTGCTGGGACGACCTGCGCGGCCGGATCGTCTATCGCCGCGGCGACTTCACGCAGGACGACATCTACGAGACGGTCAAGGCGGAGATCGGCGACGCCAATGCCGCCTTCTACCTTGCCACGCCCGCCCAGTTCTTCGGCCCTGTGGTGGAGAAGCTCGCCGACCACGGCCTGACGGAGCAAGCGGACGGGCGCTTCCGGCGCGTGCTGATCGAGAAGCCGTTCGGCCACGACCTCGCCTCCGCGCGCGCGCTCAACGCGCAGATCCTGGCCAAGGTCGACGAGAGCCAGATCTTCCGCATCGACCATTTCCTGGGCAAGGAAACGGTGCAGAACATCCTGGTCGCGCGCTTCACCAACAGCTTCCTGGCGGCCGTGTGGGACCGCGCGCATATCGACCATGTCCAGATCACCGCCGCGGAAACGGTCGACGTGGGCACGCGCGGCAGCTTCTACGACGCGACCGGTGCCGCGCGCGACATGGTGCCCAACCACCTGATGCAGCTGCTCGCGATGACGGCGATGGAGCCGCCGACCGATTTCGGCGCGGAGGCGATCCGCACGGAAAAGGCCAAGGTGCTGAGCGCCATCCGCACGCCGACCGCGGAGGAGGCCAGGACCGACGGCGTGCGCGGCCGCTACGTGGCCGGCCGCATCGGCGACCGCGACGTGCCCGCCTACCTTTCGGTGCAGGACGTCAAGCCCGACAGTCGCACCGAGACCTATGTCGCGCTGAAGCTGATGGTCGACACGTGGCGCTGGGCGGGGGTGCCCTTCTACCTGCGCACGGGCAAGGCGCTGGCGGCGCGCGACACGGAAATCATGGTCCAGTTCCGGCCGACGCCCTATGCGGATTTCCGCAATAAGCCGGCGCGCGACCTGCCGCCCAACCGGCTGGTGTTCCAGATACAGCCGAACGAAAGCATATCGCTGTCGATGGAGGTCAAGCAACCGGGTCCGGCAATCGAGACCACGGGCGTGAACCTGGAATTCGATTATGCCGACCGCTTCAAGCTCGCCGGGCGGACGGGCTACGAAACCCTGCTCTACGACATGTTCATGGGCGATCCGACCTTGTTCCAGCGCGCCGACCAGATCGAGGCGGGCTGGGCCGCGATCCAGCCGTTCCTGGATGCGTGGGCGGCGGACGGAACGCCGGAGGAGTACCAACCCGGCAGCACGGGCCCCGACGGTGCCGACGCGCTGATCGCGCGCGACGGCCGCGCCTGGCATCCGATCGGATGAGCCTGAAGCTGGTCATTTCGGACGTCGACGGCACGCTTGTCGACGGACACAAGCAATTGACCGACGCCACGGTGGCGGCGGTCGGTCGGCTGGAGGCCGCGGGCGTGCCGTTCAGCCTGATCAGCGCGCGCCCGCCCTCCGGCCTGCGCTGGATCGCGGAGCGGCTGGGCCTGACGGGCTATACCGCCGCGTTCAACGGCGGCACGCTGCTCGATGGCGACGGCCGGGTGGTGGAGCGCAAGGTGATGGCGGAGGATGCGGTGCGCACCTCGTTCCGCATCGCCGAAGGTTCGGGCGCCACGCCGTGGGTGTTCGCGGGCGGCGTGTGGCATTGCGCCACCACCGACAACCCGCATGTGGACCATGAGATCAAATCCGCAAACCAGCAGCCAACCGTCTGCCAGGACATGGAAAAGCTGTTCGGCGACGTGGACAAGCTGACCTGGGTCAGCGACGACGAGCCGCTGCTGCGCGACCTGACGCAGCGCATGCGCGACGCGATCGGCGAGGGTGCCACGATCGGCCAGTCGCAGACCTATTATCTCGACCTGACCCATCCCGGGGCCAACAAGGGCGCGGGCGTCTCCACCCTTGCCGCGCGGGCGGGAGTCACGCTCGATGAGGTGGCCGTGCTGGGCGACCAGGCCAACGACCTGCCCATGTTCGCCAAGGTGCCGCTGTCGGTGGTGATGGGCCAGGCCCCCGCCGACGTGCGCGCCAAGGCGCGCCACACCTCGACCAGCAACGACGAAGACGGGGTCGCGCATGCGATCGACACCATCCTCCTGCCACTCGTGAAAGGGACCTCATGAAGACTATGTTCGCCTTCGACATGGACGGCACGCTGGCGCTATCCAAGCAGCCGCTGGACGAGGAGATGGGCGAGCTGCTGGCGCGGCTGGCGGACGTGGCCAAGGTGGCGGTGATCTCGGGCGGCGACTGGCCGCAGTTCGAGAAGCAGGTGGTGAGCCGCCTGCCCGCGCATGCGAAGCGCGAGAACATCTTCATCCTGCCGACGACGGGCACCAAGATGTTCCACTGGCAGGACGGGCAGTGGGCCAACGTCTATGCCGACCTGTTCAGCGATGAGGAGCGCGAGACGATCAAGAAGTCGCTGTTCGAGGCGGTGGAGGAAGCGGGTTTCGCGGGCGAGCAGACGTGGGGGCCGCAGGTCGAGGATCGCGGCAGCCAGATCACCTTCTCGGCACTCGGCCAGGAGGCGCCGCTCGGCCCCAAGGACGCCTGGGACCATGACCGCAAGAAGCGCGAGAAGCTGCAGAAGATCCTGCAGGGCAAGCTGCCCGACCTGTCGATCAACATCGGCGGCGCGACCTCCATCGACATCACGCGCAAGGGTATCGACAAGGCCTATGGCCTACGCCGGCTGGCGGAGGTGACGGGGGTTGCGCACGAGCAGATCCTGTTCATGGGTGACGCGATCTTCCCGGGCGGCAACGATTACCCCGCCAAGACGATGGGGCTGGACACGGTGCGCGTGCGCGACGTGGACGAGACCAAGGCGGTGCTGCAGGGCGTGATCCCCTGCCTCAAGAAGTAGGAAGCAGTTCCCCTTCCCCGATCGGTTTGAGCCTGTCGAGAACCGGCCGCAAGCGGCATGCCCGGCCAAGGTTCTCGACAAGCTCGAACCGAACGGAGGAGGCGCGTCATGCGGGTTCGGCCCAGGCGACGTAGCGCAAGGGGCCGTGTCGCACTGACTCGAAGGGCCAGCAGGTGACCAGCGCCAAGCGCGCGCCGTCGTGTGGCACCATGAACGCGTCCCACCGCACGACCTCCCCGCCCGTCACCCGGTAGCGCCGCACCGGGCCGACGATCGGCTGCACCTCGATCCCATCGCCCTCGCGCAGGTGCGCCAGGAAGCGGAAGTGGGTGTCGCGATGGGCGGCGATCACGGCGACCCGGTCGAGATCGGCCGCGCCGGGCAGCAAGGTCGGCCCGAACGCCATCGCCTGGCCCGACCCGCCGCCCAGCACGATGCGGCGGATGCCGAGCCGCGGCACGTCCAGCCGCGCCACGGGCGCCATGTCGGCCCAGCGCCACGGCTTCTCCGCGCGGTGCGTGACGCGGCTGTGGGCAAAGGCGCGGTCGAGCAGCACCTGCGCGGCCGCCGCCTTGACCGGCACCGACAGTCCCGCCGCCAATCGCCCGATCCCTGCGATGCAGAGCAGGAGAAGCAGCACTCGCGCGGTCACGCCGCCCGCCGCCGCCGTACGCGCAAACCGGCCAGGCCGAGCAGCAGCAGGGCGAGACCCTGCGCGACCATGGCCGCGAAGCCGGTCGCGGTCTGCGGGAGTTCCAGCGGCGCGGCCGCGTCCGGGATTGCGGGCGCGGGCGGCGGGACCGCCCTGCCCTGCCCGCCAAAGAGCGTGCCGAAGTCCCAGCCCGCGGGCAGGTTGATCGGCAAATCCTCCGCGCGGAGCGGCACGCCCGCCGGCCGCGTCGGCGTCTGATCCACCGCGACGAGGCTGGTGCGGCTGGTGACGAGGCCGGCCGCGAGCCCCAGCGCCTCCACCGCGGCGTCCGCCCGCGCCTCATCCAGCCGGCCCAGCGTGCGGTCCACCTCCACGTCGTCGATGCGGCGGCGCGACCACAGCTTCTCGATCGCCTCGCTCTCGATCGCGCCGGTCAGGTCGATGCGCTGGCGCCAGGGTCGGCCGGCGACCGTGCCGGATATCGTGAGCGCCGCCGGCAGCGTCGCCGCCCTGCCCACCAGCACCAGCGGCTCGCCCGCGTAGAGATCGGGCAGCGCCGCGGGCGTGAGGTCGATCGCGCCGCCTTCGGCGGAGACGCGGAGGTCGGTCATCGCCGGATGCGCCAGCCGGTCCAGCATCGGCGCCAGGCGCGCGGCGACCTCGTCCGCGGTGCCGACATGCGTGTAGCTGCCGCGGCCGACCGTCGCCATGCGCGCCATCAGATGGTCGTTGGGCGCGGAGCCGATGCCGACGAAGAAGGTGTGCACGCGCCCGCCCGCTGCCGCCAGCGCGGCCAGCATCTCCGCCTCGTTGGAGACGGCGCCGTCGGTCAGGAACACGATCTGGCGCAGCCGTTCCGCCCCGCCCGCGGCGGTGGCGTCGTCCAGCGCGGCGCGGAGTGCGGGCAGAATCTCCGTGCCGCCATCCGCCTCCAGCCCCTCGGCGAAGCGCACGGCACGGGCCACCTCGCCCGCGGCGGCGGGCACGCTGTGCGGAAACAGCCGGGTCAGCGTGTCGTCGAAGCGGATGACGTTGAAGCTGTCCTGGGGGCGAAGCGTGCGCAATGCCCGCACCAGGCTGGCCTTGGCCTGGTCCATGGAGGCGCCGCCCATCGAGCCGCTATTGTCGATCACGAACACCATCTCGCGCGGCGGCGCCGGCAGGTGCGTAAGGTTGGTGGGCGGGGTGATCGCGGCCATGAGATAGTCGCCGTCGCGCGCATGCTGGCGGAAGAGGCCGACGAGCGGGGTGGCGCCCGCCGGCCGCCAGGCGAGTTCGAAATCGCGGTCGGCCGGCACCTCGCCGCCGACGAGGCGGATCTGCCGCTCCTCGCCCGTGCCCGTCACCTGCACCGGATGGTAGCGGCTGACGAGATTGGCGGGCGCATAGCCGGGCGCCAGCCGCACGGTGATGGAAGTGGGATTGAGCCCGGCTCCGAGCGCAGGATGAAGCACGGGTGCCGCGGTCATCGCCGCCGCATCGGCGCGCGCGGCGGGCGAGCCCAACGTATGCGGCGGCACGTAGCGCGGGGCCACCACGAGCGGCAGACGGAGCGAGAAGGTGCCGTTGGCCTGGGCCACCGGCGCCTGAAACTCGATCTGCACCAGCACCGTCTCGCCCGGGCCGACATTGGCGATGCGGGTGGCGAAGATGTTGGGCCGTTGCTGTTCCAGCAGGCCCGCTTTCTGCCCGGCCGCCTTGGCCTGCGCGTAGAGGCGCTGCGCCGCCTCGCGCCGTTCGATCCGGCCGACGATCACGCGGGTGCCGACCACCATCTTCAGCCCGTCGACCGCGCCATCGGCGAGCAAGGGGAACAGGTAGCGCGCCTCCATCCATGCGGCGGACGCGTTGCGGAACACCTGCGTCACGCGCACGCGCGCCACCGGGCCGGTGACGGTAGCGGCGATGTCGGTGCCGAGCCGCACTGCGGGCACCGCACGGGCAATGCCCGGCGCGCGGAGCAACAGCGTGCCCGCGCCCGGCCCGTCATCGCTCGTGACGAACGGCGGGACGGGCGATTGGCCCGGCGAGGGCATCGGCGCGAGCAGCGCGCAGGTTGCCAGCAGAAGGAGGCGGCGCTTGATGGACAGCGACATGGAACGGCTCCCGTGATCCTTGGGGAGCCCGCCTCCTATGCCCCGGCCGCACCGGACGGCCACGAGCGGTTTCGGCCGGTCGCCGCCGCCGCACGCACGGGGCGACGGACGGCATTGACGGCGCGTGCGGGTTCGTGCCGAGATGTGCGGGCGTGTCCGACCTGTCGCCTACCCAATCCGCCGAGATCGCGCGTCGCGTGCGCGAGGAGCTGTCGCGCCGTCGCCTGTCGCGCCAAGCGCTGGCCGATGCCGCGCGCATCAGCCTGTCGACGCTGGAGAAGGCGCTGGCCGGCACGCGGCCGCTGACGCTCGCCTCCGTCGTGCGGATCGAAGCGGCGTTGGACCTGGTCCTGCGCGGCGACGTGCCCGCCGCCTCGGGGGAGACCGCGCCGGCAGCGATGGGCGCCTATTCGCGCGCAGGCGTGGCGTGGCTGGAAGGCCGCTACCTGACGTTGCGCCCGAGCTTCGGCACGCCGGGCGGCGTGTACGCCTATGTCACCACCGTTGCCTGGGCAAACGAGCGCGGGCACCTTGCCTTCGCCGAATCGCAGCGGATCGACGCCCGGTTCGAGCAGGCGGGGCATGTCTCGCTGCCCGCACTGTCGGGCCACATCTACCTCGTCACCAACGAGCTCGGCCAATATCGCGTGGCGATCCTGGGGCGCCCGACGATCGAGGGCAGCCTGTTTGGCGTGCTCGCGACGCTGCAGGTCGGGCCGGGGTCGCAGCTGGTGCCCGTCGCCTGCCCGGTGGCGCTGGTGCGGCTGGATGACGCGGCGTCGCCGCCGTCCCTTGGCCTGGTGACGCCGGATGCCCCGGCCTACCCCGACTATGCCGCGACCGTGCGCCGGGCGACGGCGGACGATTTCGTGCGGCTATACACGCTTGCCGACGACGGGAGGGCTGATGCGGGCGAACGAGCAGGCTGACCGTGCAGCTGGTGGGCCGCCGCTGCCTCCGCCTGGCGCACGACGTCTGGGCGAGGACGTTGAGGATTGCGCCCTTTCCGTAAGGCTGCACGCGCCACATGGCGATTGCAGCCGCCCCAAGGCTTTGCGATAGCGCCGCCGATGCAGGAGGACCGATCCATGACAGGTGCTGGGCACTGGGCGCGCGCGGCCTGCCCGCCGCTGGCAGCGGCCGCGTTGCTGGTGTTGTCGGCCTGTTCGCACGGAGACGGCGGAAAGCGCGCGCGCGGCCTGCCCACACCACCACCAACGCCGACGCAATCGGACCCCGCGCCCACACCGCCGCCCGTCACGCCGGCGCGCCCGACGCCGACGCCGGGCCTGTCGCCGCAGCAGCGCACCACGCTCGGCTTCCAGCTGCTGCAGCAGGGCCGCACGGCCGAAGCGCGGGTGGAGCTGGGACAGGCGCTGGCTGATCGGCCGAACGACCGCGTCGCGACCACGCTGGTGCGCTCCATCGACACCGATCCGCGCGTGCTGCTGGGGGCGGACAGCTTCGCCTATTCGGTGCGGGCGGGCGACACGCTGTTCAGCCTGGCGCGCACGTTCCTGAAGGACGGGATGAACTTCTACGCGCTGGCGCGCTATAACGGGCTGACGCTGCCGTCCGAGCTTGGGCCGGGCCAGACGCTGCTGATCCCGGGTCGCCCGCGTGCCCCTGACAGGGCGCCCCCACCCCCCCGCCGCCAGCCGAGCGCGGCGGAAGCGCCGTCGAACTCCACGGCCCCGACCGCGCCCGTCGCCACGCCCGCCCAGCCCGTACGGCGTGAAGAGGCGCAGCGGCTGCGCGCGCAGGGCCTGGCGCAGATGTCGGCGGGCTCGATCGATCGCGCTGTCACCCTGCTGTCGCAGGCGGCGAGCCTCGACCCGGAGAGCCGTGCCATCGCAGGCGATCTGGCGCGCGCACGTCGTATCCAGGCGACGGTGCGCAGCCGTTAAGGCAGCGCAAGGGGAGCGCCTCAGCCGAGCGGCCGCGTGCCGGGCAGCACGGCGTCGTCGCGGTCGGCACGCGCCGGCCCGGCCAGCAGCCAGCCGGTGCGCGACAGGCGCGCGGGCGCGGCGGGGTCGAGCTGCAAGGCGGGCACCGCGTCCGCGCGCAGCACCAGCTGTATATCGAAGTCGACATTGCCGCCGACCGCGAAGCGCACCGCGTCGACCAGCTGACGGCGCACGCCATCCGCGGCGAAGAAGGACTGGAAGGACGGCCAGTCGAGCGGGCCGACGCGGATGCGGAAGCGGCCGGCCACGTCCCACGCCACCTCGCCCGCGACCGCGTTGCGGCTCAAGGCGGTGTAGCTGCCGGCGGGCAGGCGGCGCGAGCCGAGGCGGGTCTGGTCGCACGCGTCGATGCGGATGCGGCGCGGACGCAGCTCCTGCACCTCCACCGGCATCGCGAACATGGCGGAAACGATGCGCCGCAGCGCACCGGCCGAGCGCACGCGCCGGGCAAGCGGGCCCGCCGCCGCGAGCATCGCAGGATCGTCCAGCCGGGCGACGCCGGCGAGCGCCGCGAGTGCGCGCGTGAAGGGGTCGGCCAGCTCCGCGCCCGCTTCCTCGAACCGCACGGGCAGGCGGTACTTGCTCCAGGCGCGGTAGAACAGACTGATCGCGCGATGGTTGAACAGGTCGAGGAAGCGCGCCAACGCCTCGTCGCGCTGACGGCGGCGTTCCACCACCAGGTCCGAATAATGGTCGGGCAGCACGCCCATCGGGCCGGTCAAGCCCATATGGCCGACGGTCATGGCCACGGGGCCGTCGGGCTGCGCGCGGTCGAGTGACAGCACCTCCACGTCCGGGTGGCGCATGCCGTCCGCCACGCGGAAGCGGATCGGCTCGGCGTCCGCGCGCGTGTCGTCGCCCAGGCCCGCACGGGCGGCGGCGACGATCTGGCGCACCGTGCCGAAGAATTCGGCGCGCGCGCGGGCGCGCGGGCTCAGGCCAGCGTCCGCGTGCCGGTCCGGGACGGCCATTGCTGCCACGGGTCCCTGTCCCCCTTGAGCGCGAGCGCGGTGCGCGTGAAGCTGTTGATCGCCGCCATCGAGGCGAACACATGGTCGAGCAGCGCGCCGAGCAGGAAGGTGCCCGTGCCGGACAGGCGCCGGTCCTCGAACTCCAGCACGATCTCCGTGCCCGCGACAAAGGCGATGTGCCCGCCCGCCGGCGCGCGCGCAGTGGCGGGCCGGCTGGCGACGCCGCGTAGCCGTTCCGCCGCACGCCGCCCCTCCGCGCCCGCGGGGCTGTCGTGCAACGCCAGCAGCTCGCGCACGAGATCGAGCGCCAAGGCGGGGTCGGCGACGCTCAGGTGATTGAGCGACAGGTGCGACACCAGCCGCCAAAGCGCGCCGTGGCCGCGATCGGGGCGTTGCGGGTGCGTGGGCGCGGTGAGGAAGGTCGCCCGGTCGACATGCGCACCGCCCGTCAGCATGGCGAGGCGAGGCCGGCCCTGCCCGCGGGGCAGCTCGGCGGCGAGATTGCGGTTTGTGCAGGTGAGCTGGACGGACGCCACATGGTCGGCATCGGCCACCGTGCGGCCGCTCATGTCGGTCGTCGCCAGGAAAACGTCGTCGCCGCCGTCGCGCGTGGTCGCGGGCCGGCGCGCGAGCCGCCAGTA